>Ga0308012_10000257_pt1 | contig 34128 bp, 32 predicted proteins | sample Neamet179_FD_203133 | JGI IMG/M metagenome (GOLD analysis project Ga0308012, IMG submission 203133) | Marine microbial communities from water near the shore, Antarctic Ocean - #179 | ecosystem: Environmental > Aquatic > Marine > Unclassified | place: Southern Ocean | collected 2014-07-25 | reverse complement strand
TTAAATAAATAATAATGCTATTTTTTATAGCGTTATAAACAATACTAGCCAATATACTATAATAATCAACAAAAACTTGACGCATAGCCGTCATTTATTTGTCAGGTGCAAAATGGATATAGAAAATAAGCTATAAATATCAAATCGGCTAACGTCACAAATTAATGGTTTAGGCGTTGCTCAGCGCAATGCTAATGACGGTATATCACTTGCTCAGACCACAGAAGGTGCTTTAGAAGAAGTCACCAACATCCTCTTTAGAATGCGTGATCTTTCCCTTCAAGCCAGTAATGGCTCTTTATCAAATGACGACAAAGCAGCACTGAATAAAGAGAGTGAACAACTCAAACAAGAGTTAGATAGAATAAACGAAACCACAACCTTCGGTGGTAATAAAGTCTTTGATCAAACCAGTAGAGTCGGCTTAGGCGGAGCTAATGAAGCAGAAAAAAACATTCTAAGTGTATTACAAAGTGGTGTATTAGCAGAGTCTGAGAATATTCTACAAAGTGTCCTTGGTTTAACGGGGGATGGCGCAAAAATGAAAATAGATCTAGAAAATGTCGATGGTGCAGGTGGAAAGCTTGCATCAGTTTCTTATCTTTCTGGGTTGCCTGGCACTGAGTTAGTAATGACCATTGATTTAGACGACTTCTCCAGCTTAGATGCCGATAAAGTAAAACAACTAAAATCAACATTACTCCACGAAATGACACATGCAGTTATGGCCAACCAAATGGATTTAGCGACTACACCAACTTGGTTTGTAGAAGGAACTGCTGAAGCAGTTAGTGGCGCTGACGACAGAGTTGCTGCAGATGTTTCAAACTATACTATTGGGGCAATAAAAGCTGAATTAAATAGCATTTTTACCAGTGTGGCAGGATTACCCTCTGGACCTACGGGCATTCAAGTTGCAGGGGTATATTCTGGTGGTTATATCACTATGCGATATCTAGAGAACCAAGTTGGGGAAACAGGTATTAAAGATATTATGGCAAGTTTAGCCGGAGGTAGCACTTTTGATGGGGCGCTATCTGCACAAGGTACCTTTGCTGATAATGCCACCTTGCAAACTGCATTAATGACAGGGACTGTTTTTGAAAATTTCGTGACTACCAATATTAATACTTCAAATACAGACAATGGTGCTTTTGGTGGTTTAGATGCCTCCGGAGGGCCAAGTAGAGAAGAAACAATAGTTGGCGCAAGTAGCGCTAAAACCACTGCCAATTTTGACAGTTTCTTTGTAAATGGTGACGATGATTCTACCAACACCGACTTTGGCTCTGGTAATAACTGGGATCCAACAAGCTTTAATGAAGTAGCTTTAGAGGACTATAGTTCATCCGTCACAATTAATGGAAAAACGACTACTTTTCAAATTGGCGCAGATGCCGATCAGACATTAAATGTAAAAATAGCCGGATTTTCGAGTGACAATATGGGTTTAAATAGTATGGATTTAGTCGCTGACTCACAATTTTCCACAGGGCTTATCGATACAGCTTTACAGTATGTAGATAACCAAAGAACTCACATTGGGGCGTTTATTAATCGACTTGAGCACACTATGAGTAACCTTGCTAACATTCAAGAAAATGTAATGGCGAGCAGATCCAGAATACAAGATACTGATTATGCACATGAAACAGCTAACTTAACCTCATTACAAATTAAGCAACAAGCAACAACTGCAATAATGAGCCAAGCTAAGGTTATGCCTGAATTAATGTTGCAACTTTTAGGGTAAATAAACGCCCTCTGTATTTACATATTACTCCTACATAACCATATATTTAAAAACCAATTTAGATGTGTCAAAAAAAAATGGCACAATTTATGAATACACTTTAATAAACCTATAAAACAATTGGAAAATATAATGCTCATATTAAATGGTAGTGCCGAATACATGTTAACTAGTGGTGAACAAGTTAAAGGTAATAGACATGGATTTAACATGTTTGTAAAAAGTGATGATTTAAATACTCAATTGGCTGATATAGAAAAGTATCTTGTTACTCGAGGCTGGGATAATATTGAGATTACTGACAACGGTCTTATTGAAAATATTGAAGGTATCAATCATTCAGTATTAATTGAAGCATTTAAAAAAGCACAAAACGAAGGCCTTTCTGTTGTCGTAAATAACAACTCAATATAAATATATATCGGTACTAACTAAAAAGCATTCACAATCTCTAAAAGTAAAAATAAATTGCTTAGAGTGACAATAATATGCTTTTAATATATAACATATATATGTGTTAATATTTTTTGGAGTAGCTATGGCTCATTTATCATTAAAAAAATACCAACAAACTACGGTTAGTAATGCTGGTCAGGCATCACCCTATCAGTTAGTTGCATTATTATTTCAAAAATTATTGGATAATATATCAACCGCAAAAGGCGCTATCGCTCAAAAAGACTATGAAAAAAAGGGCCTGCAAATATCAAATGCTATTGCCATAGTAGGCGTTTTAGAGGGTTCTTTAGACCACACTCAGTCTGGTGATATTTCAGCTAACCTATCAGCATTATACAATTTTTGCTCAGAAAAATTATTCGAAGCTAATACAAATAATGATATTGAATTACTGAATGAAGTAGCATTGATTATTATCCCTATTAAATCTGGTTGGGACTCAATCCCCCTCGCAGAGCAAGGAAAGGTCAGTTTTTAATGCCTAGCAAGGTGAAAGCTAGCCTTGAAGGTATCAATGAAGTATCGCGACAAATTTTGTCGCTACTTGATGTTCAAATTGAAAGCTTTGATTTGAATACTAGAAATGAAATAAGTACGGATGGGGTGATTCAGGAAACTAGCTTAATCGAAAATACTTCACCTGATATAGAGCAAGACAAAATAACGGATAAAAAATTATTCAGCTTACTCGAAAATCGTCAGTCTCTCATTACCCAATTATTCGAAATGTACACACAAGAACAATTGAGTGTAGAATTACCACTTGTCAATATGATGGTTGATTTTGATAAGCAACTCATTGTAAAGTCGCAAAGTAATAAACAATTACTGGGTGTAGAAATGCTCAAGTTACAAAAAAGTAAGAAAGTAAAAAGCCTCTATCAAAAGTACTAATATTTTCTATCTGATGTTAAGCAATTAAGCACGATAATTATAAGTATTTACTCATTCAAAAGCTACTCACCTCTGACAATCAAAACGCAGGTGAATATTAAAACTGAACATAAAATAAATATATAACGAAGTTATTATCATAACTTCGTCTTTGATAAGAGTTGTTCGGTAGGTAAGTAGTTAAACAAATAATTTAACTTCGTATAATTTTTTATTAGTTGTCTTGTCTTACCACACCAGGCATATTCTCTAGCTGAGCCAATAAATAGGTGCTGGTTGAGTTCATTTGAGAGACCAGCAAATCCATAGCATTATATTGTGAAAACAACCTTGCTTCTAACGAATCCATTTTTAGTTGATGTCCTTCAAGATCGCTACTTAATTTATCTATTTGGTTATTTTTCCCGTCAATACGCTGCTGGATAATACCATCTGAATCAGTATAAAACCCGAGAAAGTCATCCATATCATTAACGAAACCATTATCACCATCAGCACCTAAAAAGAAGGTTTGAATAGAATCAGGATCTTGTTCTAATAAATCGTTAAGTGTATCTTGTTCAAAACTTAACTTTCCATCTAGTTCTGTACGTATACCAAGCTGAGATAAAGCTAAGCTATCACCATTGCCACTATCAAACTCTTTATTAAACTGACCACGCAATTTAGTCATTACACCACGAAGCATTGAGTCACCCGATAATACCCCTACGCCATTTTCATCAGACTTACCTAAGATCTTACTTAAGTCAACTAAGGCATTAAAACTCTCTACGAAGGTATTAATTCCTGAAGCAACATTTTTGTTGTTTTCAGCAACAGATATTTGGCTAATATCATCATCAACGCCATGGGCTTTATTGACATTAATATCTATACCGTCAATAACCCCTGAAAATTCATTCGTACTACTTGTTGCTGTAATAGTGCCATCAATAGTAATTGATGCATCTGTAGCTTTACCTGTTTCAGTCATGTTAGAAACATTGGCACTTGCGGTCATATTAGCGGTTGTAAATTGAGAAATACCGGCCCCGTCTGAATCATTTGTATCATCATCTGCAGCGGTCACAGTAATTGCGTGCGCAGCGCCTGACTCTAAACTACTAAAAACCAAATAATCACTAGTACCGTCATTAGCAATGCTAGCTATTACCGAGTCGTTAAGCGTATTACTATTAATTGTTTCCATAATGTCAGATAAAGTATCAGTAGCGGCAATCTCTACTGTAAAATCGTTATCATCAGAATTAAATGTTAACGTTCCTGAACCCACTGTATCAGATGAAGTGAAGCCATTAGCTGAGGTTAGTTTATTAGTCGCGTCAGAGGCTAAACGAGATAAACCTGAAGTATCACTATTATTTATTACACCACCCGTTTCATTAACATTAATAGTTATAGCATTGGCAACGCCTGTTTCTTTACTATTCAGAACCAAGTGTTGTCCGCTTGCATCAGTTATGATGGTGGCAGATACCGAATCGTTATCTGCACTGTCGTTAATGGCATCACGTATTTCACTTAAGGTTGCAGTATCTGACACATCGATATCAAAATTATTTTCGCCTGATGCAATGGTTAATGTACCTTCGCCAACGGCTTCTGTAGCACCTATAGCACCGGATAGTAATTTATGGGCACTGGCTAAAGAGTCAACTTTAATTGAGTAATTACCAACTTCAGCGTCTTTATCTGAACTAAGACTAATAAAGTCATCACGACCGGTGATCGTTCGTTGTTGATACTTGTCAATGTCACCTAAGCCTTCAAAAGATGAGGTAACAGCCTCTAATGCTGACTTTAATGCTCCAACCGCCGAAATATCTGTGGTGAATGCATTTTGTTGACGACTGACTCGAGACTCATAAGGTACTTTTTCGGCATTAACAATAGCTTCAACAATTTCGCTAACTTGTAAGCCAGAACCAATACCTGTAAATGAAATGCCTGTCATGAGAGTCTCCTTTAACTTATAACGTTGATAATATGTTTATTTTACCAACACTTAGCTTAACTTAAATGGGTATAAATAATTTAACTAGCTATAAATAACTAAACTAAGTTGAGTTAAGCTTTAGCATCAACAAAACCACCAACCATATCTGATAACTTAGACACTAAGGTTAGTACTTCTTCTGATGGGTATTGTTTAAGTAAATCGCCCGAGTCTTTATCAATAACTTTAATAACATCTCGTCCAGAATCTTTATCAACTGAAAATTCTATATTACGATTTAAATCACCAACAAAATCTTGCAATTGTTGAGCCACCTTCTCTAACTGCTTGGCAGTTAATGGTTGATTAGTATCATTTTGTTCCGCAGATTTTTGGATAACATCTATTTTATCTTGCTTATCCTCGGTGACATTTTTTTGTTCACTCTTATCGATACCGCTATTATTTGTAATTGTATCGCCAGCACGTTTGTATTCCGACGCTAAGCCTGTTAACCCTAAGTCAGTACCACTTTGAATAACACTCATAGCATGCTCCTTGTTTAATTTAAACCACGTACTTTTTACAATGAATAATTACGCTTATAGTCAGTATAAATTACCGTGGGCTATTTATCAAAACACAAAAAGGAAGGAGTGTAGGCTCCTTCCTTTTTCTTAGTTTAGGTTGAACCTTAACCTACACTTTATTAACCGATAAGGCTTAATGCAGCTTGTGGTAATTGGTTAGCCTGAGCCAAGATTGACGTACCTGCTTGTTGTAAGATTTGGTTTTTAGTCATTTCAGCTGTTTCTGATGCAAAATCAGTATCTTCAATTCGACTACGTGATGCTGATACGTTTTCAGATACGTTGGATAAATTACTAATCGTATGAGAAAAACGGTTTTGAACAGCACCTAAGTCAGCACGTTGGCTATCAATTTGCGCTAAGGCTGCATCAATAGTTAGCAATGCATCTTGTGCACCTGCACTCGTTGTTCCTGAGATATCAATTGACTCAACAGTCGTTAATGTACCCGCACCACCTGTAGCAGCAATAGTTCCACCCAATATTTCATCAACTGAGGTTCCCGAAACACCAATTTTGTCTGGTGATGCTAACTCTAAAGTAGATGAAACCGCTTGACTACCACCACCTGTACCACCACCTAAAGATGCCGAACCCGCAGTAGCAATAAGTTCAATTCCGTTAACTCCTGAAGCTTTAATGGTTAAATCGCCGCCCGACTCAACTACATCGTAACCATCAGCCACCATATCTTCAGCTAAACGAGCAGCATCGCCACCATAAGATGCCAAAGTATAACTATCGCTACCTATATTTAAGCTACCAACATCATCAGATGCTATGCCGGTCAATGTGGTTTCTAGTTCTGATGTTGCGGTTACGCCTGAAGCTACAGCATTAATTTTAGCAGCAATATCTTCAGCGCCGTCACTACCAGCAACACTAACAGCTTTACCGTTTACATTAAGCGTGGCATCTGCGGTTGTAGCATTTTGAAGTGCTAAAGTAGTATCACCTGATGTACCTAAAACAGTACCTGCACCTGCAACTCCATATGAGCCAATAGCATCAGCTGACATATTACCTAAAGTAACATTAATGGTTTCATTGGCATTAGCACCGACTTGGAACTGTTTTGTACCAAAAGAACCATCTAGAAGAGATGTAGAACCAAAACTAGTTGTTTCAGCAATACGTGTTAGCTCTTGTTGTAAAGCACCCACTTCTTTTTGTAGTGCTGCACGATCATCTGCGCCGTTAGAGCCGTTAGCAGACTGTAGTGAAAGATCACGCATACGTTGTAAAATAGCTGATGATTCTTGCATTGCACCTTCAGCAGTTTGCGCCATTGAAATACCATCATTCGCATTTCGTTGTGCTACACCTAAACCGTTTACCTGTGATGTTAAACGGTTGGCAATTTGCATACCCGCTGCATCATCTTTTGCGCTATTGATGCGCATACCAGAAGATAAACGCTCCATTGAGGTTTGTAAACCCGCGCTTGACTTACTTAGGTTACGTTGTGCGTTAATTGATGAGGTATTAGTAATTACTGATAAAGCCATGGTAAACTCCTGATTACATAATGTAATTGTTTAGTTAGTGTGTTAACCAGAAGCCGTTAATTAACCTATAAGAAAGTTATCAACAAATTAATCAAAGCAGCTCTGTTCTAAACACCTTAACGGCAGTCCTATAATTAACTTTAATCTTTTATTAAAAAAAAAGATTAAATAATCCCCATATATATAAACTTTTATTAATTAAGTATACAAAGTCGGCTATATACACTACAAAAAAACCTTGGCTATCAATTAGCTATAATGAAACATTCATATCTTAATTCTTTTTAAACCAATCATTAGCGCAACTAAAAAAGACTAAACATTCACTGTCTAGTCTTTTATTTATATACTATGTACCCCGGAAATGGGTTTATTAACCACCTAGTAGGCTAATTGCAGCTTGTGGTATTTGGTTAGCTTGCGACAAAATACTTGTACCTGCTTGCTGTAATATTTGATTCTTAGTCATTTCAGCCGTTTCCATGGCAAAGTCCGTGTCTTGGATACGACTTCTGGATGCTGAAACATTCTCTTGTACGTTTGCTAGATTACTAATGGTGTGTGTGAAACGGTTTTGAACCGCACCTAAACCTGCTCGGTTTGAGTCTATCTGCGCTAATGCTGCATCAATCACCTCCACCGCTGATTGAGAGTTGGCAGCGGTAACGCCTGAAATATCGATAGCCTCCACAGAATTTAAAGCACTTGCTCCACCAGTGGCTGCAATGTTATTACCGGCAAAGCCTTGGCCTAATATTTCATTTACTGTGTTACCTGATATACCAACTTTTTCTGCAGATGATAATTGAAGCTCTGCAGAGTGAGATATAGGGCCGGCACCAGAAGTAAGTAGAGCGCCAGCTGGACCCATTTGTATTGTACCCGCTGCAGACGCTGTCACTTCAAAACCATCAATATCGGTTGCCACCACATCTATACCACCCGCTCCTGAGTTTAAGTCTTTATCAAATACGGCATTATAACCGGCCGCCTGTAAGTCTTCAGCAAGACGTTCCATGTCTCCACCGTAGGAGGCTAATACGAAGGTATCTTCAACTGCGCCTTCTTTATATATGTTAAAAGTACCTGCATCAGCTGCCGACAATCCTTGAATACGGGTAGATAATACCGCTTGAGCATCTACCCCTGTTGAAGCATCATTGATGTTTTTCGCAATGGTTGATGCGCCACTCCCTCCTGTAAAGGTTACATCAGTACCATTAACATTCCAGGTATCACCTGTTGTTGTCATGTTCGCAGCTAATAATGAGGCTTCGGCATCACCAATATTGTTAGCTGCCGTACCCGAAGTACCTGCCCCTCTAATTTGATGAGCACCAATAGCATTTGCAGCCATATCACCTAAGGTTACATTAATGGTTTCATTTGCGTTAGCTCCTACTTGGAACTGTTTAGTACCAAAGCTGCCATCAAGTAAGCTAGTGGCACCAAATTTCGTTGTTTCTGATATGCGCGTTAACTCTTGTTGCAAAGCACCCACTTCTTTTTGTAGTGCTGCGCGGTCATCTGCGGAGTTTGATCCGTTAGCTGATTGCAGGGCTAAATCACGCATACGCTGTAAAATAGCAGAAGACTCTTGCATAGCACCTTCAGCAGTTTGTGCCATGGAGATGCCATCATTTGCATTACGCTGAGCTACCGCTAAACCATTTATTTGTGACGTTAAACGGTTTGCGATTTGCATACCCGCTGCATCATCTTTTGCGCTATTAATACGCAAACCTGATGATAAACGCTGCATTGACGTTGCTAAGCCTTCACCTGATTTGCTTAGATTGCGCTGTGCATTTAATGATGGTGTATTTGTGACTACTGATAAAGCCATAATAATCTCCTAATATTTATCTTTAGAAGCTTATTTCACTTAAAGCCCCCTCTTAACTTAAATACTTTCAAAAAACACGCCAACATTAAAAAACAATATAATAACAACAACTTACAACAATAAACATCGAGTTATTATGACTAATTACCGCTGAACGTTTTTCAGTCAAAGTATTGACAAGCTGGGAATAACTTAACTAATGGCTTCTTTCACAAAAAACTAAGCAAGGCTTTAATCGGTAAACAAAAAAAAGGAAACCCTAATAGAGTTTCCTTTAATAAATTTTCACACATCAAACATTTATGGGATTTTCGCTCACGGGTAATTAATTACCACTATGAATGAGTTAACCCAATAAGCTAATTGCTGCTTGAGGTATTTGGTTTGCTTGTGACAGTATTGTCGTACCTGCTTGTTGCAGTATTTGGTTTTTAGTCATATTTGCTGTTTCAGAAGCAAAGTCAGTATCTTCAATTCGGCTACGAGAGGCTGATACGTTTTCAGATACGTTAGCTAAATTGCTAATAGTATGGCTAAAACGATTTTGAACTGCACCTAGCCCAGCACGAGATGAATCAATTTGCGCAAGGGCTGCATCAATTACAACGATGGCATTTTGAGCACCGGCTGAAGTTACACCACCAATATCAAGTGATTCAACAGAGGTTAAAGAACCTGTTCCACCTGTAGCGGAAATTAAAACCCCTTCAGCCAAAACCTGATCTACATCAGCACCTGAAATACCAATTTTTTGTGGTGATGAGAGTGTTAACGTTGAAGAAATACTAATATCGTTATTAGTAACACCACCCGCAATTGGAGCACCACCTGTCGCATTATTCGCTAAAGCTGCGGTACCTGTGGTACCTGTCATTTGTATGCCGTCAACATCAACCGCTTTAATCACTAAAGAGCCTTCGTCAACTACAGCATCATAACCATCAGCCTGCATTTCTTCCGCTAGTCGGTCTAAATCACCACCAAAAGTTGCTAAATTATAGGTATCAACTGCGGCGCCCGCCTTTTGAAAAGTCAAAGCACTATCATCAGCTGAAGATAACCCTGTAAGTGTCACATCAAGTTTTGCAATAGCAACAACACCCGCTGAAGCATCATTAATAGTATCAGCGATATCCGCAGCACCTTTGCCTGTTACGCCAGCATCAGGAATAGCGGTACCATTAATATTTAAACTTGCCGTAGTCACGGTAGTAATTGCCGTTGCCAGTGGAGCGGTTGCAGTTGCCGCGGCACCAAGTACTGAAGCTGAATCATTGACTTCATAAGCACCAATAGCATCAGCCGACATATTACCTAAAGAGACATTGATTGTTTCATTGGCATTAGCGCCCACTTGAAACTGTTTAGTACCAAAAGAGCCGTCCAGTAGACTAGTAGCACCAAATTTAGTTGTTTCTGCTATACGTGTTAACTCTTGCTGTAAAGCACCTACTTCTTTTTGAAGTGCTTGCCTGTCATCTGAAGAGTTTGAACCGTTAGCTGATTGCAGTGATAAATCACGCATACGTTGTAGGATAGCCGACGATTCTTGCATCGCGCCTTCTGCTGTTTGGGCCATTGAAATACCGTCATTGGCATTTCGTTGCGCTACGCCTAAGCCATTTATTTGTGACGTTAAACGGTTGGCTATTTGCATACCCGCTGCATCATCTTTTGCGCTGTTAATTCGCATACCCGATGATAAACGCTGCATTGATGTTGCTAGTCCATCGCCAGACTTAGTTAAATTACGTTGTGCGTTCAATGACGATGTATTTGTTACTACTGATAAAGCCATAATAAAACTCCTAATGTATTTATGCTTTTATTAGAAGCTTGTTCAGCAAGCCTCTTTACTTGTATTGATATGTATTAATAAAAAATTACTGCGTTAACGAATATACCGGCAGTGATTAATCATTTTGTATTACTATTAATATATAAAGCATAAACAATGCCAACTTAATAAATGGCGTTAACCTTTGCTGTATTATTAAATGTAATTGAATAGCGTTAACCCCTGTACCTTACTAAATGCCTGCTGTGACGCTTGTAAGGCTATTTGAGCTTGTTCAAATTCTGATATGGCTTTGGCAAAGTCTAAATCTTCTATTTTTCCCTTGTTGGAGTTAATAGACAATTCACTATCTAAGTGCCTATTCTTTTGGCTTTCAAGGACTTGCAGTCTAACCCCTGTATCTACTCGCCTAGAAGTAATATGACTCATACCCGAATTCATCTGCGTGAGTATGGCGCTGTAATCAACTTGATGTTGTTCTCGTTCAACCGAGACAGAGCCTTGCTCCATCCAGGTTATGGCGCTATTAATCGTTTCAAAAAGACTAATTTCTTCTTCCTCTTTAATATCAAAGGTATCACCCGGCAATGGGTTGCCGCTTAAGGTAACGTCAATACCGTCAAAGGTAATTGTTTGCCCTGCAGTGTAAGCGGCAGCAGGATAAACAATACCTCCACCACTATCCGTTACCGTTAAATCATTAGTGATAGCGTCAAAGGAAAAAGTATAATCATGTGGGACTGCGGAGGTATTATAAGATCCTCGGTCGGTGACTTTTGCACTTTCAACGGCAATACCCGATGTATTTGCGACTGCCGGAGCACTTGGGTACTCTGCAATAAAATCACCAATGGCATTATCAACTTTGAGAAAAGCAGCATCACCTGTTTGGTTTGTTTCAATTTGAATGTTTTTAGCCACTTGAATATCATTTATTCCCGTATCACCACTGTAAGAAACAGAGCCGTCAGTTTGTTGACTAAAGGGTTGTAAATCTGTTTGATATCCCGAAAATATGTAATCGCCATTTTCATTTTGTGTGTTGGCTATATCAAGTAATTGATCGAAGCTGCTTCTGACTTGATTTGCTAATGTCTGTAAGTCTTCAGTCGACATGCGACCGTTATTAGCAAGTAACATATCTTGCTTAATTTTATCTATAATCACTTCAGCATCGGCAAAAACAACTTCTTGCAAATTATTATGGTTTTCAGCTTGAGTTATATTACGTTTATATTTTTCAATATTAGCTAAGTTGTCTGTGTAACCTGATAAAGTGCCATATTGAACAGCATCATCTTTAGCTGTTAATACTCTTTTCCCACTTGATAAATGGGCCATTTGGTCATTAACAACTGAGGTTTTCTGACTCATTTGTAGAGAACTTTGTAAATAAAATTGAGAAGTTGAAACACGCATAAATTATCCTTATCTCACTGCAGCTAAAATTGTGTCAAAAATGGTGTTCGCCGTAGAAATAATTTGCGAGGCCGCTTGGTAAGCTTGTTGGTATTTTAATAAATTGGCAGCTTCTTCATCCAAGTTAACCCCTGATGTTGCTTGATTTCGGTTGTATGCTTGGGTAAATAAGGCTTGTGCTGTATCGGCACTAAACTCTGCACTACTTGCTTTTGAACCAACGACCGACGTTGATACTGCAAGGCTTTGACTAAAGGTTTCTGTATTGCCGTTAGTTACACCTAATTCTTGTGTTTTTGCCATAGTAACCGCATGGTTGCCGTTACCTACGCCAAAAGCACTTTTTAGGGTAAATTCTTCTCTTGCATTAGCGCCTGATCCGAATAGATCACCTTTAATTTCAATTTGAAAATCGGGTGTGCCAGTAGGAATATCAACAGTAGCCACATCACCTGAATTATAAGTTCCTGATATAAGAGGTGCTGCAGGGGGTGGAGTCGATGTGTCATATATGCGATAAGTGAATACACCTGCAGAACTTTCATAAACGTCTACAGTGAAATCATAGGCTTCTGCATTTACAGGGTTAGTAACGCTAGTAATTTCGACGCTGCCATCACTTACATTATTACTCGATGGAGTCACTTCTATCGCAGTACTTGCGGCAATAGCATTACCGTCAGTTAGAGTGGTCTCCATCAATGCTGCACTATTTTTAGTTGGTACAATTGTAAAGGTATCACCTGCAATCGGAGTACCCGTTTCAATAAATGAGAAACCGTAATCTGGGGATGTTGGTGTATGAGTTCCCGCAGGTGTACCTGAGCCAGGAACTCCCAATACTTCATTACCACCAGACGTTAAATTATATAAAGTAAAGTTAGTGCCATCAAAGCGAACTTCTAACTCATCTGTAGGTAGCACAGATACGTCATTAATAACTACTTGTGCTTGTGTTGTACCAGTATTTGATGAATGTTCTAAAACACGACCTTGTTGTAATTGGCTAGTATTAATGTCAGTAAAAATATTAGCACCTTGCAAGCCATTTAAATCTAATCCACTTGCTTGGTTATCATTTAAGGTTGACGATATTGCCATTGCTAGGCGGTCTATTTCGTTTCGTGTTTGTGTTAGATGTTCATCTCTAAATTCAAAACTTGCTGCTAGTGAACCACCTAATGTTGAGGCATTTAGTGCAACACTACTCTTACCACTAGATAAGCTTAATTCTGTTTTTTGTGAATCTGGATCGCCAGCTCTTACTTGCATTGTCATTGGCGTTATACCGGCAACCAATGTGGTACCTTGACCTATCATTACCGTCAACACACCATTTTTATCTTCTAATGTTGTTACCCGTGTATATTCACTAAGTTGGCCAATCAGTTGGTCGCGTTTATCAAGTAAGTCATTCGGCTGACCTGCATTTTCACTATGTGAATGCATTATTGATTCGTTAATTTTGGCAATTTCGTGTGAGATATCTGAAATCTCATTAACAACTTGTTCAATTTCACCATTAATCGACTTGGTCATTTGATCAAAATTATTAGTTAACGAATTAAAGTCTGTACTTAATATATTGGCTTGATTAAGTACGATACTGCGTAGGCCTGAATCGTTCGGATTATCCGCAACACCATTAACCGCTTGATAAAACAACTCCAAAGAGTCAGAAACGGCACTACCTGAAGTAGCCATAACTTGATCAAGTTGTGATAAGTGCGCGTTAAGTGAGTCCGCATTACCTAAATTACTTTGAGTTAATACTTGTTCTTTCTTTGAGAATTGATCATACAGGCGTGTAATGTCTTGAATATAAGTACCACCACCAATGTAGTTATTACCGTTATTAAGACCTATGGCTGTACTTTGGTCTGCACGTTGGCGGGTATAACCCTCGGTGTTAACGTTGGCAATATTATGACCTGTTGTCGCAAGCTGTTGCTGAGAAGCTAATAAGCCACTCACACCTGATTGATACAAACTAACTGACATAATATAGTCTCCAATAACAAATGTTATTCAATTGAGCGACGGCCCATTACCTAGCAATAAGGTTTGTTTTACATTTTGTTATATACGTTGTTATAAATAATTATTCTAAAAGGTTTAACCAGACAACAATTAACGCTTGCTTGGCTTTACCTTTCTCAAATTAATTGGGTTAATGGCTAAACAGTTAATTGTTTAGATTGCTTAACAGCTTACTTAGCTAAAAGGTTTGTAACTGATTTCAATGTGCCTAAAATTTTGTCAGCATATTGAGGATCTGTTGCATAACCTGCTTTCTGTAGACCTTGCAGGAAGTGTTCCACATTGCTTGAGTCTTGCAATGCTTCTTCGTAGCGTTCGCTTGTAGAGAGGAAGTTTATGTAGTCGTTTACACTATCGGATAGTGATTGATAGGTTCTAAAAGGCTCTGATTTTTTAACCATAGCGCCCTCTTCAAACTCTAACGTGTCTTTGGTTACTTTGTCGCCAGCCCAACGAGAGTCAGCTTTAATATTAAATAGGTTATTTGAACTTTCTCCGTCTTGGCCTTTTATAATTTTTTGTCCCCAACCTGTCTCGAGTGCTGCTTGGGCGATAACGACTTCAAAAGGCACACCTAATTGTTCTTGTACTTTTTGTGCAGGTTCAATTAACGCAGTAACAAAATCTTTAGGATTATTAAAGTGTTGTTCTGAAATAGGTGCTGAGTTATTGACGCTTTGTCTGTTACCAATGTCTGTACTTGATTTATTGTCTAACGCTTTGTTTTGCTCTTTTTGTAAAAATTGATTCATCGCGCTGCTTACTTGGCTACTAGCACTTTGATTACCAGTAGAAGTTGATGCTTGATAATTACCTGCAAACGGAATATCCACATCGGGTTTAATTTGATTTTTATCTGATAGCATTTTTTCTATTAAGGAATTATGTTGGCTGTCTTTACTACTTTTATTATCGTTGTCATCAACAGATTCAACGTTGTTCGTTACCGTCAAATTACCATCATTACGCAAAACTGAACTTGGTTTGAATGACCCGTCATCACCGCCAAGTTGCCTAACAATTAAATCTGTTAACCCCAGCGAGCCATTTGAAGATAATTCAACGGCCATTTGTTGATCATGCATGTCACGATAGAACTTGGTTGATTGAGAGTTAAATGGACTGTCTGACTCAAGCACTTCTTGTGCTTTACGCATACTAGACAGTAACATTTTCATAAAAATTGCTTCAAACTGTTGCGCCGCTTCTGTTAGCGCTTCTTTTTTTGCTTCACCATCACCTGAGCGTGATAGCTGACGAATATCATTTAAGCCATTAAGATCAAGCGCATTACGCGCTTGATCGAAATTTTGTGTTTGACTTGAATTGATATCCATAATATTTATACCTAAGAAAATGATTAATATGTTTTCAGTTGTTTTTTTTATAACTTGCTTTAACGTTTTATCTTTAAGCTGTATGGCTCAAATTAAAGGAAATAGCACGGAGCTGACGCATGTCAGTGAGTACTTTTGACGCCTAATTTGAGCCATACAGCGACAAGATAGACCGTTAACCCTAGATGATGACCAACTCGCCACGTATAGCTCCCGCTTGATCAAGTGCTTCTAGGATTGCCATAACATCGCCCGGTCCTGCGCCTACTTCATTAATTGCTCTAACTAACGTTTCTAACGTGACGCCAGGCTTAAAGACAAACATTCGTGCGTCAGAATTACTGACATTAACAGCCGATTCATTAGTTATTAAGGTGTCACCTTCAGCAAAAGCATTGGGTTGAGACACGTCTTGAACTTCATTAATTGTGACCGTAATACCGCCATGGGTTATTGCGGCGGCAAGCAGTGTTACTTCTGAGCCAATAACTATTGTACCCGTACGAGAGTTAACAATAATTTTTGCCGCAGGAGATGCCGGTTCAAACTCAAGGTTTTCAAGTACTGACAAAAAGCTAACTCGATCACTAATATCTCGAGGAGCATTAACCCTGACAGAGGTTGAGTCTATAGCTTTAGCAGAGCCTTCAATCAACTCATTAATAGTGTCAGATAAAAGCTTGGCAGTAGTAAAATCAGAATGGCGTAAATTAAATGTAATGTGGTCACCTTCAGAAAATGGTGACGGTACTTCGCGTTCAACAATCGCACCATTAGATATACGCCCAACCGTTGGAATATTAACTAATACTTGCGAGCCATCTAAACCTTGTGCACCTAGACCACTTACAATTAAGGATCCTTGTGCTACTGCATAAGCATTACCATCAAGCCCCATTAATATAGTTTGTACTAACGTACCACCACGTAAACTTTGTGCGCTCCCCATACTTGAAACAGTAACATCAATAGTTTGCCCTGGTTTAGTAAAGGCACTTAATTCTGCATGTACAGCTACGGCCGCTACGTTTTTAATTTTTGGTTTTAAGTTTTCTGGCATGGTGATGCCAAAATTACTTAACATTGTTTTAAAACTCTGTTCGGTAAAAGGACTTTGCTCACCTGTACCTGGCAAACCAACCACAAGGCCATAACCAATTAATTGGTTTGAACGAACGCCAGCTACATCGGCTAAATCTTTAATACGCTGTGCGTTTACTGACAAAGGTGCCAGTAATGAAAAAATGAGCAATGTGTTTATTAAAGATTTCATTATATTTTCACCTTATATTCCAACCTAAACTTATAACTAAATAATACTTAAAATGTCATATCTAACTAAAATGGCCACCAAGAACTATTGAAGAATTTAATCAACCAACCCTGTTCATTAGTATCTGCGAAGCTACCCGTTCCTGAATATTGAATACGTGCATTAGCCACTTTGTTTGATAAAATAGTATTATTAGAATTAATGTCTTTTGAGCGTATAACACCCGTTAAACGAATATATTCATCACCATTATTTAACGTTAACCATTTTTCGCCGCGTATCATTAAATTACCATTAGCTAGAACTCTTAGTACATGAACAGAGATATTACCGCTTAAACTATTACCCTGATCCGCTTTTGAATCGCCTTTAAAGTTTGAGTCTTGACTAATACCAAATTGTAAGGCTTGCCCGCCTACTGTTACAGGAACGCCGCCTAAGCCTCCAACGGCATCTAAGGTGCTTTCATTCTCTTTTTTCAATTCTGTTTTAGCATTTTTCTTCGCTTGAGTTTTCTCACTCAAGATTACTGAGATAATATCGCCGACACGATGCGCTTTTGAGTCTGAATAAATATTATTAACATACTGTGGTTTAAATAGTGAACCTGATGGAATAATGCGCTCTTCTTCTTCTTCTGGCATTATTGGCGCAAAATCAGGATCGTTGGGCAGTGCTTTACTTAACTCTATGGTATTACTACATGCAGTAGTAACAGCAATTAAAAAACTAATTGAAAAAAGCTTTACTAAATTTAATTTAATTACATTTTTCATCACTGCCTCCTGTTTATTGTCAATTGCGTTCTGATTATAAAAATTAACTAAAGTTGCTGATTGATATAACTTAACATTTCGTCAACCGCTGAAATAACTTTCGAGTTCATTTCATAAACGCGCTGGCTTTCAATTAAATTCACCAATTCTTCAGTAGTATTTACATTGGATGTTTCTAATGCACCTTGAACTAACATGCCGTAACCTTCAAGTCCCGGAACACCTTCTTGTGGTGCGCCACTTACTGCTGTTTCGGTATATAAATTTTGCCCTATAGGCTGAAGACCTGTCGGATTAACAAAGTTAATTAAGTTAATTTGACCAACTACTGCAGGATCCGGCTGCCCTTGCAAGGTCACTGATACCTCACCGTCTTGTGAAACAATAATACTTAAAGCGTCTTCAGGAATAGTTACTTGCGGCTGAATTAAATAACCTGCGCCAGGGGTGACCATGTTGCCTTCATCGTCCATCGTAAATTGACCATTACGACTAAAAGCGGAGCTGCCATCCGGCATTAAAATTTCAAAAAAACCTTCACCTTGAATCATTAAATCTAGTGCATTATCAGTCGTAATCATATCGCCTTGCGTGTGAATTTTTTGAGTTGCCACAACCTTTGCACCAGCCCCCAACATGAGGCCTGATGGTGCTTCAGTATCTTGCGCTGTACGACCACCTGGTTGATTAATATTTTGATAGAGTAAATCTTCAAATACAGCCCGGCTTTTTTTAAAGCCAATGGTACTTGCGTTAGCTAAGTTATTAGAAATTACCGCAATGTCTTTATTTTGCGCATCTAAGCCCGTTTTACTTATCCATAATGCTGGGTTCATACATCACCTCTGATTGTGCGGTTATTACTGTTATTCAATGAATGACCGTAATACCTGAAATTTTAATATTAATGTTGGAAAAAAAGCTTAGAAAGCACGTAATAACGAAGAAGCAGCACTATCAATTTCTTCTGCTGTTTTCATCATTTTTAATTGCATTTCAAACTGACGCTGCAAAGCAATCATTTCTGTCATTTCATTAATAGGGTTCACATTACTCGATTCGAGCGCTCCACCAAGAATACTCACATTAACATCGGCAATTAATTGCCTACCATCTTTAGCTCGAAATAGACCATCGTTCCCTTTTTCTACCAAGCGCGTATCAGGGTTAACCATTTTTATACGGCCAACCTCTTCTTGCACTGTGCTTGGCGCACCTTCTGGTTGTACCATAATGGTACCGTCACGACTGATCTGAATATTGTTTACTGGCAGAGGTAATATAATTGGGCCATCTTCACCAATAACTAGCTCACCATCGTTAGTTTCTAACGCTCCATTTTCTGTTAAACGTAAATGACCTCCTCGGGTATAAGCTTCTTGACCATCTTCTGCTTGAACAGCAAAGAAACCATCACCTTCTACAGCTACATCTAAAGAACGACCTGTTTGAAGGAGTGAGCCTGAGTCAAAATTTTGGCTTGCACGCTCGGTCATTGAAAAAACACGTGACGGCAGACCTTCTCCATAAGCTTGCATACTGCGAGCTTGTGCCAAATCAGCTTTGAAGCCAGTAGTTTTAGCATTCGCCAGATTGTTGGCATTAATTGATAAGGCTTGCATGTTTTGTTTAGCGCCACTCATGGCTATATAAAGCAACTTATCCATAATGATTTGTCCAAAAATAAAAGTATATCTAAGGTAGTTGCAATTAGAGTGCCAGAAAAAATAAGCTGATATAAATGATAGGATGAAAAAACGAAGTTTTAACGGGGGAAGTCGGTCGATTAAAGTTACGATAATAAATAATAAAAAAGCTAGCCAAGTGAGTTATTCACTAGGGCTAGCTTTTATAGTTAGAGCTGCGATTTAGAAAGCGCGATTAAAATCCCGACTACGCCCCACTACTTATATATTATCTAATTTGTAAAATGGTTTGGTTCAACTGGTTATCAACTTCAAGTGCACGCGAGTTAGCTTGGAAATTACGCTGTGCTGAAATCAAATCGATTAACTCTGTTGTTAAGTTCACATTAGACTGCTCTAACGCCGAAGAGTTAATGGTACCAAAAGTCCCCGACCCCGCTTCACCGGCAAGCGCTTCACCTGAAATAATACTCTCTTTCCATGAGGTATTACCTACTTGAGTTAACCCTTGGTTGTTAGCAAAACCAACTAAGGCAATACGAGCTAAAGGCTCGGATGTACCATTACTGTATCTTGCTCGTATTAAGCCATCGGTACCAATATCAATACCGGTTAACCGACCTACGGCTAAACCATCTTGCTCTAATGACGTAACTTCAAAACCAGAAGCATACTGTGTTGGTTCATTAGAGTTAGGACCTGTTGGATCTAAATTAAAATCAACAACAATCTGTTGAGTTGCATCAGCACCATTACTTAATATTGTAGTACCTAATGGTGCTGTTAGGATTATCGCTGGATCTTGAGCTGAGAAATCACCACTGGCAGTAAAAGTTAGTTGTGTTCCATTAATACCTGCACCATTATTAATAGGGCCTCCAGGAATGTCGACTAATACATCATCAACCGCACTGTACATATCCCATGTATTTGCCGTTGATTTTATAAAGTAATAGGTCATAACATGGCTGTCACCTAAGGAATCAAATATTGTTACCGAAGTAGAATTATTATATGTAAGAGGATCAGACGGATCGAAAGTAAAAGAAGGTATAGTATCACCTGCAGGTAAATTCATTTTTATATCTACTTCACTCGTTTGTGTTGGTGCACCAGAGGCTGTTGGTATTTGTATTGGCGTTGAAGTACTTAAGGCTACTGATGATGAAGAGCCATCTGTATTAACGGGAAAGCCTAATAAATGACCTCCTGCAGAATTGACCACAAAATTATTATCATTTAATTTAAATTGTCCAGCACGTGTATAAGACGTGTCTAAGCTATCTAATTCAGGTACCGTTGCAAAAAAACCATTACCCGTAATAGCTAAATCAAGGGCATTATCTGTGAAGTTAATACTACCTTGAGAAAACTGTTGAGCAACTTCTGAAGTTAAAACACCATCTCCGACTTTAGTTTTGCCTGATGCTAATAAAGATGCAGCATAAACGTCAACAAATTCTGCGCGGGACTCTTTAAAACCAGCGGTATTAACGTTAGCGATGTTATTAGATGTAACATCTAAGTCTTTCTGTGCCGCGTTTAATCCGCTTAATGCTATATTAAATGACATAATTTGATCCTCTTGGTATTCGTTATTTTGCTTAATACCTGCTCAGCTAGTGCTAAATATATATCTTACAGGTAAAGCATATTTTACTTAATTACTTGTTTACTCGCTTAATTGAAGGTTTATCTGACCTAATCAGAAATTAAGTATCTCCTTCCGATACTTCAACAACATCCGCTAATGCCATAGCACTACCGCCGTTAAGGTTGAGCACTATATTCCCACCTGCTCCAGCCAACGTAACGCTGTCTACTTTGCGGTAAGTCTGAGCTTCTAATTCAGATGCTTGACCTTCGACTAAACCAACAATGCGGAAACGATATGCGCCAGCAGCGGCAGCTTCTCCATTTGAGGTTTGCCCATCCCAAGTAAAATTAAAACCACCTGCAGCGGTATTACCAACAGGAACCGTTTGTATAATTTCACCCGCTATATTTTCGACATAGATATTAACGTTACTTGCGGCTTTATCTGATACCAACTTACCTTTTACGGCTTCACCTTCAGTCATACCAAAAACATTATCTTCAACTAAAACGCTTCTACCAACAAGTGATGAAGCTTGTAACGCTTGACTAGAAGTCATAGAAGAAGCAAAACTATCAAAAGATTCATTAAGTTGACTTACACCATCAGTGGTAGAAAAGGCGGTCATTTGTGAAATCATTTCGTTGTTATCAACAGGTTTTGTTGGATCTTGGTTAGATAATTCTTTAGTTAACAGTGCAAAGAAGTCAGCCTGGGTGAGCATGCCGTTATCTTGATCTGCAACTTCATATTCTTCTTTTTGCCAACGGATTGCCTCTAATGGGCTGGTTCCTTTAACTGATTCCATTATCTACTCCTACATTTTCCAATAAACTAAGTAACCTATATGAATAATTCATTACCTTTGTCCTAACTGTAATGTTTTATTCAGCATGTTTTTAGCTGACTCAGCTAATTGCACATTGGTTTGATATGAGCGTGAAGCAGAAATCATATTGGTCATTTCTTCAATGACATTAACATTCGGCTTATATATAAAGCCGTCTTTATCTGCCATAGGATGACTAGGTGAATATTCCACATTAAGTGGTTTATCACTTTCGACTATACCTAAAACATCGACGCCTACACCACTGCCATCTTTAGAGCTTTGCCCTGCGGCAGCTTCTTGCATGGCCGCGGCAAAAACAGGATGCCTAGCACGGTATGTTTGATCTGCACTACTGCTAACGCTATCAGCATTAGCAATATTACTAGCGGTAGTATTTAAGCGGACTGATTGAGCGCTCATACCAGTGCCTGTAATATCAAATACGTTAAAAAGACTCATCTTTATTGACCTCCGCTAATGACTTTCTTCATGGCTTTTATTTTACCATTAAGAAACTGAATACTGGCTTGATACTCCATTGAGTTTTTTAGATACAAGTTCCGTTCCACTTGTACATCAACGGTATTACCATCTCCGGTATCTGCTTGATTTGGAATGCGATAATCAACGGTATTATTTAATTCAGTACGAACATCAAAGTGTTTTTCATTAGTACGTGTCATGCCCGTTTGTTGATTATTTGCCGCTTTGGCAAGTGCTTGTTTAAAATCTAGCCCCTTTGCCTTGTAACCTGGGGTATCTGCATTGGCAATATTACTGGCAATTACTTCAGCACGCTGAGCGCGTATTAGCATGCCCTGCGAGTGTAATTGAAAGCTTTTATCAAATCCGATAGCCATAATAGCCTCACTATTGTTACATTATGAGTAAATTACATTCAATAATTATGCCAGATAAAAAAAAGACTTATATAGAGGGTGATTTAAAGTGCAATGGGGTTTGTAACTGTGGATGATGAATATTAGGAAAGGTTTATAAAACGGTTTAACTCTGCCGTTAACATAGGTTTTACAGGGCTTTGGCAACGGATATGGGTTACTTGATTATTTTTTTTGATAAATAATACCAGGGTTACAACGCAACATAGAAAAATCTTTGTTTATTCCAGATAAAGATTCTGATGCTCCTAGAAATAAATATCCCTCATTGTTTAATACGCCATGAATTTGACTAATGATCTGAGATTTTATTTCTGGAGAGAAATAAATCAAGACATTGCGACAAAAAACAATATCAAAACGTCCCATCAAGCTATAACTATTAAGTAAATTCAATGGCCTAAAACTCACCATTTTTTTCACTTCATCTTTTATCTTTAACATTCCATTATCACCTGTTTCAAAAAAGCGTTTTTTACGCTCTGGTGATAAACCACGAGCAAGCGCTAAGCTGTCGTAGTGACCATATTTACAATGGTCTAACATAGTGCTTGAAATATCTGTACCGATAACCTGAACACCGCGCTGAAATGCCCTCGGGTTTTTCTGTTGGTATTCAAGTACTGACATTGCAATAGAATAAGGTTCTTGCCCAGATGAACTGGCCGCAGACCAAATTTTAACTGGCATTTTACGATCGGCAAATTCAGGTAATAATTTACTTTGTAGCAGTTTAAATGGGTAGTCATCACGAAACCATAACGTTTCATTAGTTGTCATTGCATCAATTACCGCGGCACGTAGTTGCCGTTCAGCTGGCGCAAGCGTACGACTGACAAGTTCACCTAATGAACCCAGTTTAAATTTAGCCATTAAAGGAGCGAGACGGCTTTTAACTAGGTACTGTTTATTTTCACCTAATACAATACCGCACTGCTGCTCTAAAAACGTTCTAAATTGGTTGTAACTTTTTTCATCAAGTTCTCTTGCTGACACATTACCTTCCTGTATTTCTTTAAGTTACCAATTATAATAAAAGTATATTTAGCGTACTAAAGCACCTAATTACTTAATGGTTTTTCTTAAATGCATCTTCTTCAATCTTTAACCATTTCTTGACGGCTGTAGCTAACTCATCTGGATGAAATTTGGGAATAAAATCTTCAGCTCCAACCTTTTCAACCATCGCATTATTAAAAACGCCACTGAGCGAGGTATGTAAAATAATAGGCATTTTAGACATTTTATCATTGCCTTTCACTTCAGCCGTTAAAGTGTACCCATCCATTTCTGGCATTTCGATATCTGAAATCAGTAAGGCAACTTTTTCAGTAATACATGTATCACACGTAGCTGTTATCTCGGTTAGTTGATCTAGCGCATCTCTACCATTTTTAGCTAAAATCATATTTATGCCTAAAGGCTCTAATGCTCTTTTAACTTGGTTTCGCGCTACAGTTGAATCATCGGCAATCATGACCAATTTATCACCTAGGTCTTCCCCAACACTAACATCAATTATTTCTTCACTTACATCTGTTGAAACAGGGCTGATTTCATTTAGAATTTTCTCTACATCTAAAATTGATACCATTTCATTTTCAATTTCAGTCACTGCAGTTAAATAACTGGATTTACCCGCACCTTCTGGTGGTGGCATTACATCAGCCCAGGTTAACGTTACTATTCGCTCAACACCTGCAACAAGAAAGCCTTGTACACTACGGTTATATTCAGCAATAATAATAAAGCTTTCTGCTGTTTGTTCTATTGGAGGACCGCCGGTTGATTTACTTAAATCAATAACAGATATAGTTTGCCCACGAATATGAGCAACACCTTTAATATAACCATCTTGTTTTGGCAGTACCGTTAATTTAGGACATGGCATTACTTCACGCACTTTAAAAACATTAATACCAAATCGTTGTCTTCCAATAAGTTTGAAAAGTAACAATTCCAACCGGTTTTCACCCACAAGTTGGGTACGCTGGTTTACTGAATCGAGAACACCTGCCATATGAACCTCATGTAAGACTGTACTATTTTATATATTTAACTTGATAAACATATAAAGGCACAGTTCTTGAATTATAATTTAAATATAGTGCTAATTATCACACTAATCGACTCAAAATTGACGTATGATTTAATTTACGGTCTTATTGCTAACTTAGTTTAAGCATAGACGATTATTTACAATTACTTAAAGATAGATAAAAAATATATGCCCCTTATCAAGTTTTTTTCATTTTTTTTATTCTTATTGCTCCTTAAGCAGTCAATTGTTGTTGCAAATGAATTAGATAGTGCCTTTATTGAGCAATTCGCTAAAACGTATTTAACAGAACAATTCCCTTCAACTGAAGAAGAAGTAGTCCGTATTTCAGTGGCAAAGTTAGACCCTAGAATCAATATTAAACCCTGTGCAATGCCATTAACTGCAAATATACCGGACAAAAATAGCCAAAGAAATGTAAATTTAAAAATTAGTTGTGATGAATCAATACCCTGGAAAATATATATATCGGCTAAAGTTGAAATAACTAAAGCTGTTTTAGTTGCTAAAAATACCATTAGTAAAGGAGATAAACTTGACGAAAGTAATGTTGAGTTAGCTTACATGCCCATTAATAAAGTTCGTGGTAAAAAAATCACTGATACCACCAGTGTTTTTGGCGCTAGGGCAACAAAACGGATTGCTAAAGGCAAGCCTATCAATAAAAGAAGCATGTGCTTAATATGCAAAGGAGATGTAGTTACAATAATAGCTTCATCTAGTAGTTTTAAAATCAAAGCACAAGGTGTTGCTTTAAGTTCAGGTAATATAGATGAACAAATAAGAGTTAAAAACACACGTTCAAATAAAATTATTACTCCACGTGTCAAAGGTATTCACCACGTAGTAATTAATCTATAATAAAATGACTAACAGGCCTAACAATAAACATTTATCGTTGGCTAAATTAAATATTATTTAAATTTATTCTATTTTTAGTTAAAGTTATGAAGGCCGTGGCCGATAACAAGATACTAGAACTCTTTTTGAATATCATCTCATTGTTAAAGGATGAAATTATGACTATTAATATCAATAACTTGAACGCCAACACTCAAGTTCAACAAACCCAGCAGAAACAAGTACAGCAACAATCGGCTAACTCAGCATCAGGTGATGCTCAGGTAAAAAAATCGGGTCAAGACTCAGTATCTATTACTCCACAAGCAAAACAGCTTAATGAGTTACAGAAAAAAGCATCCGATGCACCTGTGATTAACCAAAAGAAAATTGATGAGCTTAAAACAGCAATAATTGCTGGTGAATATAAAGTTAATCCTGAAAAATTAGCTGCTAGTATCGCTAACTTTGAATTCAATCTTGTTTAATTATAGTGTTTAGATATAAACTGTAAATATATCATTTATAGTTTAATCAAAGGCAAACCTATGTTATCCAGCTCAACATCTAAAGGATTAACTTCCACGGAATTGTTAGCAAAACAACATCAGCAGTTAACATTGCTTGCCCAAATAATTGCTAATGAAAAGCAAATATTACAGCAGCATGATCCCCAAGAACTACTGGCTATAAGCCAAGAAAAAAACACTTTATTACTGGCTATTCAGCAACTTGACCAAGAAATATCTTTAAACCAAGGCTTTGCCCAAGACAAAGCAGCTGGAAAATTAAAGCAAGAACTCTCCGACATAAGCGAATTATTAAACCATTGCCAACAAAAAAACTTAGTAAATGGTCAAATAATACAACAGTCTCAACTTGCTGTAGAGCGCATGAAAACAAGCTTATTAGAAAATCATAATAAGAATGCAATTACTTATGATAATAAAGGCAAAAAAAGCGCAGGCCTTTCTAGCTTAGGCTTTAAAGCTTAAAGTCTATTATTTGAGTGCGTGAGATATTATTGAAAATCAATTTTAAGACATAAAAAAGGCGTTAATTCCTACTGTAAAATACGGTTTAGAATTAACGCCTTTTTTGTGAGTGTTTTTTACACCTTAAGCTCACTTTAATAGTAATTAGCTAGCTAAAAGTGCGTAACATCTTTAATTTCTTTTCTATTTAGATTTGCTTGATAAATGTTATAAACATCTTCAAAGTTTAATTGTAATTCTGTGGTATAAACATCACCCACTGGATAACTTTTTACCACCTTAGCACCACGAATAATACCTTGTACCGAGACAGATAATTTTTGATCTTCAATCAGTAAATCAGCCATCGTTACTTTACCTTGAATTTTTTGGCCATAAACTTGTTCTGCTAGTTCGGCATAAGCGGCAATTTTTGACGCTTTAATGGCCATTAAAACCCTTTGAGTTTCATGTGTTGATTTTTGCAAACTTATCGGAGCAAAACCTGTCGCATGAAGCACGGGCAAAGTTTCAGGTTTTACTGTTTGCCATTGAACATGTTTATCATAAATAAGCGAGCAAGCACTGATAAAAAAAAGTGCGCTCAATATAAGTATTAATCTAATGAAAGAATTGCTCATAGATACTCCTTTAGTTGTAATCACTGATAAAACACCATGATACTGTTACTGTTAATAAAGAATTTACTAAATTACATCGATACAAAAACAGACTAAAACCTCATATATTGAATCAAGCAATACTTATAATGTATCTAGTCAATTATCTGACGTTCTCGTGAGAATTTTAAATGTCGATTAAAGGTATAACGGCCTATTTGGTTACTATGTTATTGATAGTAAATTTAATTTATCACCACCAACGCATGGCCGTACCCCATAAATTTATTGAAAATCTCTTTGTTAAAAGTTAAACCGCTCTTTAAAAGCATTATTAATCATTACTGTTAATTGTCTTCACCTGATAAGTTGCATATTTTAAGCCAACAATCATCAATTAGATAAACCAACTAAAATATGGCAGGCATGAAATATGCATTAGCTATTCTAGTTAATAGAAATAGCTCTTTTCTTTATATTATTCATCAATTAATTTAATTAGTTATAATAATAGAATATAGCTAAATTGGAAGATGAAAAACTATGCGCACACTTATCAAACAATTTACACTTATCAGCTTATTATGCAGCTTCTCTGTCAGCAGTCAGTGGTATGAAACGCAAGGTCATGCTCGTACCAATGACACAAGTATAGAAGTTGCACGTACTAAAGCGGTGGAAAATGCCCTTAAAAAAGCACTACTTGTTTCGGGAGCCAGTGTTTCAAGTGTTCAGCAGGTAGTGAATGGTTTACTCACCCAAGATCAAATAAGTATAAGGGCTAGTGGTAGTGTCAACTCTATAGAGTTAGTTGATGAAATACACACCGACAACCTTATTACGGTCACAATTAGAGCAGATATATTCCCTCAAGAGAAAAAGTGCTTTGCCGTAAATTTTAAAAAATCGTTATTAATCACACGTAGTCATTTGATACACCGAGAACAAGCAAATGTAGGTAAATTATATTCACTTGATAAAGCTGTCATGCATAAACTTGGCAAGCAACTTAATCAGCAAAGCTCTTTTACTAAAACAAGTAGCATAATTAAAAACAAAACTGACTTTTCTCGTCTTAATAACAGTTTAAATAGCGACAAAATATCTATATTGACACAATCATTAAGTGATAGTACCAATAGTCAATACGTCATGTTTAGTGAGATTACCAACCTTACATTTGATAAAAAACCAACTAATAGTTGGGTGTTTTGGCAACAAGATATTTATCCAAGAAACTTTGGCATTAATGTCTATATATACAATGGGTTAAATGGTGAACTTTCTTGGCAAAATAGTTATCAAAATTCGGCTCCATGGACATTTTCCAAACGACTTAAAGTTGATGTTGATGGTAATATTTTTTGGCAAAGTGAGTATGGGCTTATGGTTGAAGATATTCTAGATAGGGTTGTTAAGGATATTGATGAGAATATTATGTGTGAGCCAAGCCGAGGTAAAATTATTACAGTGCAAGGTGACGAAGTTACGATAAACCTAGGAAGAGATCACGGTCTGAAAATTGGTGATGAATTTAGTTTATTACACCTCACCCAATTCTCTAATAATTCAGGAAAAATTTATACAGGGTTTAACGTAAGTCCTTATAAAGTTAAAGTGAGTAAACTCTCGAGAGAGACTGCCACAGCTTCAACATCTGATGGTCGATTATTCGGTAACATTCAAGTAGATGATATAGCTGTACGCTATGAAAATTAATAATCTTTAATTTAGAGATAACTTAATGAGTACTAAACTATTCTGTTATTAAGAAACTATGACTGTTATGAAATAAATCAATTTAAACAGCTTAGTAAACACCTTTATAGTTACTTATTTATAAAAGTATTTATGATCCAATTCAAAGCGCTTTAGGTAATGTCATTATATATATTTATTTAAAAGAAATGTTATTGCTGCATTTATCGCAGAAACTTGCGCCTTAATACAGTTTTCATCATCCACTAAAGGGCTGTCAGGATAAACCTCAGTTGTAGTAACGTAAGTTGCATCGGTTACCCCCATACATAGACCTAACTTTCTTGCAGAATAATTAATAACTCCTGGTTGCTCAATATCAACACCTATTAATTTGTTGTTTTTATCTGCAGGTGCAATATGCGTGATTTTTGATACAGCATGGTTAATTGCTTCCTGAAAATAGAAAGCAGGCTTACTTGTATCACCCACTAAATAAAAACCATCAGGAATATTCCAATGAGTGTGTTCAACAGCATCACGCGCAGAGAGTGCTGGCCTGAATTCACTATTATCAGTATCCGTTGTTTCATGTAAATCAATATGCATTGTAATATCTACGTTAAGCCCATTAATGAAAGACATGAGTGAATACGACTCTTCTGCCGGACTTTGGGGATAAAATGAACGGTTAGGATCAATCGCCTTATTATTCCAGCGATTAATAGTTTCATAACCCCACGGACTAACACAAGGCACAACAATCACATTAACTTTGTCCATTAAGTCTTTAGCACTAGTTTCTAAAAAGCGGATTGCACCTTGCACACCACTTGTTTCATAACCATGAACGCCACCAGTAATCAACACAGTTTTATTACTGCTGTTCCAGTTTCTACTCTTCATGGCAAACAAAGGATAACGTTTTTCATCAATTGACAAACTTCCGTAGTTAATCATATTAAATGTTGTTAACAATTCAATTTTTTCGAGTACTTCACCTTGATAAGAGCGTTTAATACTTTGCTTTGAAAACCAAAGCGTTTTTTCAATATCAGTCCATGCTTGGCCATTCTGACCAATAGAATATATTTTTTCACTCATTTCAAAATTCCCTAATTACATGCAACTAATACCAATAGTGTTAATTAAGTGATCAATTTTTAATGAGGGTAAATTTTCAAGAACAAGGCGCTTGATCGAGTAATAGCTGGGATTGAAAGCAACGATGTTATTGGATATTTAGACCCTTTTAAAAGATCACTGAATTAGTTGGATTAGTATATACCCGTTACCATTCAAAGTGCTCGATTTAAGTGGGTGAAAAATGCCTTTAGGCAAGGAGAATAATTTAAACATAGTCATTCTATGTTTTGATTATTTACCGCAGTCTAAAGTTATTTTAAACCCATCGAAGAAGGGCTTAAGCAATATCACTTCGTCGTTACTGTGATTTAGAAGGACGCTACAGGGATGTGGCTTACTAGAGAATGCAGGAGCTATTCTCCTGAATAACCTTTCTTTCATCACAGCGCCTTGAATTGAAATCGCTCAAGCACTCTGAAACATGCACCTTGAATGGTAACGGGTATAACACATCAACTTGTCTATTCAATTAGCTTTATAGTATTGTATACATAACTGTTTTTCGGGCATAAAAATACCCGAGTATTCGGGCATTTAATGAAAGTGGTCACTTTTAAAAGCAGTATAACGACAATACTTACTTAGATTCAGCTCGTCCCATAAATTTACGATCTTCAGTATTTATTTTAATTTTATCACCTGTAGAAATATGCTCTGGTACTTGAATGGTTAACCCTGTAGAAAGTAATGCAGGCTTAGTTCGTGCAGTAGCAGAACCACCTTTTATAGAAGGATCTGTCTCGGTAATAACTAACTCTACACTAGGTGGCAATTCAAGGGATACAGGAACGCCATCAACTAAAATAATACTAGCATCCGCAGTGCTTTCATCAATAAATAATACTTCTTCTTCTATACTTTCCTTATTCAAATTGAATTGCGTATAGTCTTCAATGTCCATAAACACATACTCGTCGCCATCAACATAAGAAAAAGTTACCTTGCGTCGAATTAAGTCAGCTAAAGTAAGCATGTCACTATCTTTGAAAGTTTCATCAACCTTTAAGCCAGATACCACATCATACATACGCATTCTATATAGACTTCCCCCTGCTCGACCTTGAGGTACTGAGCGCTCGATACCTCTTACAATATATACACTGTTGTTATACTCGATAGCAGTATTTTTTTTTACATCACTAGCTTTTGGCATGAAATATTCCTTTGTCTTTACATTGTTTAATACAATAATTAGGTAAATTTTATAGAATCATCAACAATGAGACAAGTAATAAATAACAGAAGTCCTTCAAGCACTTCTAGTTAACTGGTTGAGGCTTTAAAACTAACGTTGAAGTATTGTTCTATATCGAATTACCTGTTTAGCTTTCCAGCAATATCTAACCTAATACCAATTGAATACCATAAGGTTTTACTTGTTTTAAGCTATAAATCCTTCCATTTCCATTAAACTATTACAACTTTGATCGTTTTATTATTTCAGTTTCAAAACCATCAATACTTTGTTGGTTTTTCTTTTCCCAGTATTTTTCAATGCCCTCTTTTCCTAATTTATTAGACCAATCAGCTAAATCATTGCGCTCTTCATCATATGAAAAGTAAGGAACTGACATTCCGCATGATGATTGTACTTTGTTTATATCGAGTAAAAAAATCTGTCGTGAAGCAATACTTTCCGGAAATAACATAATGTATTCATCCCATAAAGCATCCCCTTTATGTAGAACCCTAGCGGTACCATATGCACGTAATATAAGTGGTGGACCTTCAAAAGCACAAAACATAACCGTCATTCTAGGGTTTATTAATATATGTGCTGCTGATTCATTACCACTACCCGTATGGTTTAACCAAGCAATAGTATTAGCATTAATAACACGCAAGCTGTCTCCCCCCTTAGGAGACAAGTTCACCGTGCCGGTATCCGCTGCGGTACTAACAAAATAAATTTTTTGTTTTGCTATAAACTCAATATGTTTTGTTGCTAATTCGATAAATTTTTGTCCCATGAGATTACTTCCACTCCATTATGTAATAATTAAAATTTAAACTCAGTTAGTTGACGCTATATAAATCACCCAAATACTTACTCGATTTTCTAGGTTATCGGCTGCCAGCTTATGCCCTGCTCTATATTTTAAATAATTAACCTGCAAATATATATACACAAAAACCTAGCCAGCTAACGGTCAACAATATCCAAGGTAAGTTTTTACTAGGTTTGCGCTCAGTTGATTCTAAAACTTCCTGTGCCTGACGTTGTTTTTGCTTTACCTGTTGCTTACGATCTTTATCTCTCTCACGAGACTTTTTTCCTTGTTGCTTTTTATGTTCGGCAATACCTTTCTCTATGCCTTGAGCAATAAGCTTAGTTTGCTCTTTACTTTGCCCAGGCTTTTGAGTTGCTTTGGCAGCTTTTATCGCTTGTTCTTGTGTTTCTTTAGATACTTTAGTATTCATTATTTACTCTTCTTTTATCAATTTTTCATTATTCTAATTAACTTATCAAGAATCGGTTGAATGTATTTAGGCTAACTAACTACGCTTTATTACCTAAACATTATATAAACTTAAACGTCCCATTAAAGCTGCCCCCATAATAATCGCTACTTACTGTAGGTGAAATGGTAATACCTGAATAAGGCTCTGTGAAATATCGCCTGACTTCTCTAGATTCGATTTAGCTAATGCGGGCTAACAATAAAGATTAATGAAATAAATAGAAACGATTTCACCTGAATAACTCATAAAATTACAGAACGTAATCGTATTTATACCTAGCTAAATACTTAATTGCAAAAGATGATTTAAATCGCCCCTAAGTGGTTGTTACTTTTAATTCAACCATAAAATAAAAGAGGTATATTATTCTCTGTTAAATAAAACAAAAATATAGGATATTTTCAATATGATACACTTACTCTTAGATCCATATTTGAATATAAGAAGTCTATGAAAAATATAGTAGTTACAGTTGTGCTTTCGGCACTATTAATATCTTGTTCTGATAATGAAGTTGGTGATGTTTCATTAGGTATGTTCACGCTCAAAGACATTAAGCTTAATACGTTAGTTGACCCTACAGTTCCTGGTGTTACTTGTCATATTGCTAGTATTGAAGCTAATTTAAGTTTGTCTGATCCTAGTGACAGCTCAATATCTTGTCGCCAGACAGGAGAAATAACTGCAGCGATGATTACTCAAATAGATAAAAGTAAATCAGGTGAAGTTGTTTTTAAAAAGTCTAAAAGTATTTTTTTCAAAACGATGAAAGTCAGACGTATTTTTGATCTCAAAAATCAAACCTTAATGTATGTGTCTTATGCGACTAAAGAAACTTCAGGTAGTTTTAAGCACAGCCTATCAACTGTCCCTTTGTGGGGTACTCAAGCTTTTATTCAATCAAAGATTATCATTAAAAAATAACAGCGCCTTTGATGTGGTGATTTCATTAGAGCTACCTTAATCATGCTTTCGTATTAAAGATAAATCCTACCAATTTTATTAAATTACTGCTCACTTGTGCGAGTTAAAATAATTCATATCTGCGTTGCTCTCAATCCCAATAAGCAGCTATGGGTCAATCGAGCGCCTTGTCCTGATGTGTTTTTCCTTCGCACAACAAAATAACAAACTTAATACAATTGATATTACTAAAAACAACATTCGCTAATAATAACTATTGCCATTAAAATTGTAATAAAGTTACACAATGGTCCTATATTAAATGTAAATAACTGTACATAACACCAAAAACCTAGAGTAAATCAATAAAGTGGATTATAAATCAGCCACTTTAAATAATAAAAGCACATAAATGTAATTTAATTACCAAAAAACTTTACTTTGAATTTTATTTTAGTATAATGGCTCTACTTCCTGAGGGGCATTAATTAATTATTACCCCCTATGAAACTATATCCCTAATCATATGTGATCCCCTTGCACTGATTATTTTAGCCACGTTATTTAACGTGGTTTTTTTTTGCCTGAAATTTGGTTACTCTGTAATATAATAGTGCGCTCTTAATTTTCCTCTTATTTAGATAGATATTTTAAAAAATCATCATAACAATAAAAAAATAATGTAATAAAACCATAAATAAATAATAAAATTACATAATCGAACGTTAAACCCCCATAAAAATACTAAAAAAACATCGAAACGTGTCAAAAAGAAACACAACGGTAATTAAATTACATAAAGCTTTACATGGGATTTTA
>Ga0308012_10000256_pt1 | contig 34152 bp, 30 predicted proteins | sample Neamet179_FD_203133 | JGI IMG/M metagenome (GOLD analysis project Ga0308012, IMG submission 203133) | Marine microbial communities from water near the shore, Antarctic Ocean - #179 | ecosystem: Environmental > Aquatic > Marine > Unclassified | place: Southern Ocean | collected 2014-07-25 | reverse complement strand
CCACCTGTCGCTATATCAACTTACAATTGAGCCAGGTACAGCCTTCGGCTTTCGTGCCAAAGCTGGAAAACTGCGTGGCCTACCCGATGAAGATCTGGCTGCGGACATGTTTGATTTTACAAATGATACCTGCTCATCTGCAGGTCTTGCCGGATATGAGGTTTCAAATTATGCGTCTAGTGGCTTGGAATCATTACATAATATAATATATTGGCAGGGTGGGGATTATATTGGTATCGGTCCAGGGGCTCATGGGCGCTTGACCTTAGGTGGCAGGCGTATCGCGACACAGACAGCGCTTGCCCCAACAGCATGGTTGGACCGTGTTTCCTTAAGGTCTAGCGGCACAGTAAAGTCAGAGGTTCTTTCTAAAACTAGCCACGCAAATGAATTAATCATGATGGGTTTGCGGTTACAGGGTGGCATTTCGCGCTCCAGGGTGGAGGCGATTGCGGATCAGCCGCTACTGATCCCCAAGCATCTGATCGAGTTGGGCCTAATTGAATTAAACAACGACGAGGTTCGCGCCACCGACAGCGGCCGCCCCCTACTAAATCAACTTATTGAAGCAGTGATGTATTAGAGTCCTGCCAAGTGACGGCAGAGCTCATCGAGCTGTTCGAGGTCCTTGTAGCTTATTGTAACTATGCCACCCTCTTGACTAGAATTATGTGCAATCAACACATTCATTTTCAAAGCAGCTGATAAATCGCCCTCAAGGGCGCGGGTATCTGCATCTTTGTGCGAGCGGCTGGGTCGCTCTGACTTTAACACTTTTGGCTGCTTAACAAGCTTTTCAACCTGCCGGACTGATAGGCCGCGGCTAACGATAATGCGAGCCAGCTCTGAGGCATTGGGCGCAGTGATAAGGGCTCGAGCGTGACCACTGGACAGCTTGCCAACTACCACAAGTGCTTGAACATCTTCTGGGAGTGCCAAAAGTCTAAGATTGTTAGCGATGTGGGGGCGAGATTTTCCGAGGGCCACAGCCATTTGCTCTTGTGTATGACCAAACTTGTCCATTAGCTGGCGGTACCCAATGGCTTCTTCAATAGGGTTAAGGTCTGATCGTTGGATGTTTTCAATAATTGCAATTTCAAGAACATCTCGGTCAGAGAGCTCTCGAACAACTATGGGCAATTCATGCAGCTGTGCCATTTGTGCGGCGCGCCATCGACGTTCGCCAGCAACAATCTCAAAATCTCCAACTCGGCTAGGATGTGCGCGGACTAAAAGTGGCTGTATAATACCCTTTGACCGAATCGAATCAGCCAAATCACTTAGATCATTAGCATCAAAGTATCTGCGTGGTTGGTCAGGATTAGGGTGTATTTTCTCTATTGGGGCGAATGCACCAACCCTAAGTTCAGTCGGGGTAGAGCTTACATTGTTAACCACCGGCTCTATGTCAGCCATAAGGGCTGATAAACCGCGACCCAAGCCGCGTTGACGTTTGGTTGTATCGACCATTTAATTTCCTAACTTGACTGAGTCCGACGGGCAAGAATCTCTTGCGCCAATGCCCGATACGCCTTGGCACCCTTAGACCTGCTATCGTAACTTAAAACAGGCATAGAAAAAGACGGGGCTTCGCTAATACGCACATTCCTTGGGATAACAGTCTTAAATACCAATTCACCAAGATTCTCTCGAGCATCTTCTTCAACCTGTAAAGATAATCGGTTGCGACCGTCAAACATGGTGAGCACTACACCCTCAATCCTCAATCCTGGATTGCCAAGACTTCGCACCTCCCGAACTGACATTAAAAGCTGAGAGAGCCCCTCAAGCGCAAAAAATTCACTTTGCAGGGGAATTATTAAAGCGTCAGCGGCGATAAGGGCGTTTACAGTCAAAACATTAAGAGACGGTGGGCAATCAAAAAGGATATAGTCATATTGAGACAAGTCTGAGTTTGTTAGTACCGTTCGTAATAAATGACTTCTGTTTTTCGTGTTGGCGAGCTCTATATCAGCAGAGCTAAGGTCTGTAGTCGAGGGAACTAGAAACAAATTTTCAACATCTGTTTTTATTACAAAACGGTCCTCTAGAATCTCACCAACCAACACATCGTAAGTTGTGAACTCACGCCCATCAGCACCCGAGCCAAGCCCAGTTGACGCATTCCCCTGTGGGTCTAGATCCATAATCAGTACCCTATGCCCAACCTCAGCAAAGGCTGCAGCCAAGTTTAGGGTTGTGGTTGTCTTACCAACACCGCCCTTTTGATTAGCAATCGCAATTATTTTTGGCTTACCTTGTTGCACGCTGGATATTCCTAATGGTGAGAACCGCTGCGTCAGTGTTTGTTTGGCTCTTTATCACTTCACAATCAAATGACCACGATTGCCGTGCGGCTGCAAGCTCCTGCTGGTAACTTTGCCCCTTCATAAGCAAGCAAACACCACCCTCTTCAACCAAGTTTTCTACAAAACTTAATAATTTTGGAAGCGGTGCGAGGGCACGCGCAGATACCGTTGTCCCTCGTGGTAAATTCAAAGATTCAATTCTGGCATTATGAATTTGACAATTCAAGCCAAGCGTAGCTACCGCCTGACGCAAGAAAGTAGCTTTTCTAACATCGCTTTCAATTAAAACGACAGTAGTAGATGGTGCCGATTCCTTAAGAATTATAGCGATAACAATTCCAGGAAATCCGCCGCCGCTGCCAATATCGATCCAGAAATTACCGAGCTGGCCCATTGGAATGATTTGTACTGAATCTTCAACATGTCTACGCCAAATATCAGGCAAACTGCTTTTAGCTATCAGGTTAATGACGGGATTCCACTTCTCTACAAGCGCAACAAACGCCTCTAGTCGGCCCTGTGTTTCACGTGAAACATTAAGTTGGATAGAAAGTCCCCCTTTTTATATAGCTTTTTTTAACTTGTGCGACTTAAGCCTCAGCAACACTGCAGTAAGGGCGGCTGGCGTGATACCCTCTATATTTTTTGCTGCGCCCAAAGAGCGGGGCCTCGCCAACGATAGCTTGGATATCATTTCAGATGACAGGCCCGACACGCCTCGATATTCAAACTCAACAGGTATGTCTATGTTCAGATCTCGCGCCAAAGCCTCGATGTCTCGACCTTGGCGCTCAATATACGTTACGTAAAGCGCCTCCCGCGCCGCCTGTGTCAAAGAACTCGGCTCACAATCTCTCAGAGCTGGCTCAAGAGCTAGTAAGTGCTTGGTCGAAACACCCGGTATGGCCAGAAGCTCATGACCGTTTCGCCGACGCCCGTCTAAACCGAGCTCTATTCCCGCCACACGGGCCTGATTTGGAGACACAGCCATCTTTGATAGCGCTCCTCGACAGATATTAAGCTGATCAACCTTCTTCAGAAAGCTATTATATCGACCAGATGAAACGCAGCCGGACCTATAGCCCTGCTCTGTGAGCCTTTGATCAGCGTTGTCTGCTCGTAGCTTTAATCGAAACTCGGCTCGCGACGTAAACATTCTATACGGCTCAGTCGCTCCTCGGGTTGTTAGATCGTCTATCATAACGCCGATATAACTTGTACTCCGATCAAACCGAATAGGCTCAACGGCCTTTAGCTTCTTTGCTACGCCTATGGCAGCCACAAGGCCCTGAGCCGCAGCCTCTTCATATCCAGTAGTGCCGTTTATTTGCCCGGCCAGAAACAAACCACCCAACAAAGAAGATTCCAAATCAGAGGATAATCCCTGCGGATTTAAAAAATCGTATTCGATTGCATAGCCCGGTTGGAGAACCTCAGCACCCTCTAAACCCACAATAGAGCGAACATACTTGTATTGAACATCTTCTGGTAATGATGTTGAAATACCATTTGGATACACACAGTTAGTCGAAAGACCCTCCGGCTCTAGAAAAATTTGATGGCTGGTCTTATCAGAAAATCGTATAATTTTATCCTCAATGGAGGGACAATAGCGCGGCCCAATTCCCTCAATATGCCCCCCATACATTGCCGAACGACCTATGTTTTCTCTTATAATATCGTGTGTTGCTGCATTGGTGTGGGTTATCCCGCAGCCAACCTGCCTTACGGTAGGGGTGCTGGACAGAAAAGATAGCATGACTGGGCACTCATCTGCAGGCTGAATCTCCAACTGTTGCCAGTCTATAGTGTCACCATTTAAACGTGGTGGAGTTCCAGTTTTGAGCCGACCAAAAGTGGCGCCTAGAGATTCCATTTGTACTGATAACTTATCGGCCGCGCCCTCACCCATTCGGCCAGCAGAAACACGCTTATCACCAATATGGATTGTCCCACGCATAAATGTACCAGCAGTTAATATTACAGCACTAGCCAACACCTCAGACCCATCTGATAATTGCACCCCGGTAACCACGCCCTTACTTGACAACAGTGCTGATGCCTCACCTTCGATAGTGATAAAGTCCTGTTTTTCCAATAGTAATTGAATTGCTTCTAGATATAGCTTGCGGTCAGACTGGGTTCTTGGTCCCTGCACGGCAGGGCCCTTACTGCGGTTCAATAGTCGAAATTGGATACCAGACATGTCGGCTGCTGTACCCATAATACCATCTAACGCATCAATTTCTCGAACGAGGTGGCCCTTTCCCAGACCGCCGATCGCCGGATTACAGGACATAACACCAACCGTAGTTTTGTCCAGGGTTACAAGCGCAGCCTTAAGCCCATAACGGCAAGCGGCGTGGAGGGCCTCACAGCCCGCATGCCCACCACCAACTACGACAACATCAAAATGTTTCACGTGAAACAGCCCCCTACTTCCCTAAGCAAAAACTTGAGAAGATTTCATCCAGCACTGATTCTATATCAATTTTACCAAAAACGAAATCCAATTCACTTAGCGCAAAATAAAGCTCCTGACAGGCCAACTCAAAGGGTAGTGGCTTTTGATCGATTAACTCTAAGGTCCTTGTGAGCACAACACTGGCAGCCCGCAAACCTACAACCTGCCGCTCGCGAATTGCGACCACATCAGTTGGTGTTTTTTGCATCAACTTATCTGAAATTAATTGCAGAAGATTTGATACGCCCAGTCCAGTCTTTCCAGATACCGACAACTCACACGATAGCCTTTCATCAGCCTTGCTTAATACAACAAAATCATCTGGACGTGCGATAAGTGGTAGCGTTTCATCGATGGAGTCCACCAAAAACAATCTAATGTCCGCTTCGTTAGCTCTTGAGTAGGCCATTGATATACCAAGGTTTTCTATATCATCTTCTGATTTTCGTAGACCGGCTGTATCAAGGAATGTTACGGCTAGCCCCATAAGATCAACACGTACCTCAATTACATCACGGGTTGTTCCTGCCACATCAGATGTAATAGCGGCCTGCCGTCCCGCAATAGCGTTAAGCAAGGTTGATTTTCCAACATTAGGCAACCCAACTATTGCCACAACAAAACCAGAGCGAATTTTTGAGGCAATTACAGATCGCTCTAGAATCGTAGAAATAGAGATCTGCGTTTGGCCAACCAGATCTGCCACCTCCAAATATAAGTCACTTGGAATTTCTTCATCCGAGAAATCAATACTAGCCTCCAAAAGAGCGGCTGCGCGTAGTAAATTAGCGCGCCAAACCGCACCCACGTCACCAAAACTCCCATCAAGAACTCGAATGGCCTGTTGCCGCTGTGATTCGGTTTCCGCGTCTATAAGATCTGCCAACGCTTCCACCTGATTTAGATCAAGCTGACCATTTTCAAGCGCCCGCCTAGTAAATTCCCCTGGTTCAGCTAACCGACACTTATCACATTTAGACAACTCACTTAGCAGCCGTGCAACAGTAGCCAGACCTCCATGTACATGAAATTCCACAACACGTTCACCAGTAAAGCTTGCGCCAGCTTCAAAGCAAAGTACGACAGCACGATCTACCAAGCTACCGTCGCTGGCCCGGATAGCTCGCAAACCAGTTTTGCCCACTGCTGGCCTGTCACAGAATTGCGAAGATATATCAAATGCTTGTGGTCCAGAAAGGCGGACTATTGAAACTCCAGCCCGCCCATGTGCTGTAGCTTGAGCGAAAATAGTATCCATAAATTATTCTATGTATTCATAGAATCAAAAAATTCAGAGTTAGATTTAGTTTGCTTGAGCTTTGAGATGAGAAACTCGATTGCGTCTGTGGTTCCCATTGGGTTCAAAATCCGACGTAAAACATAGGTTTTCTGCAAATCAACTTTATTTATCAATAGCTCCTCTTTCCTAGTGCCCGATTTCAAAACATCCATCGCAGGGAAAACGCGTTTGTCTGCCACTTTACGATCCAAGACAATCTCAGAGTTTCCTGTACCCTTAAATTCTTCAAAAATGACTTCGTCCATCCTGCTGCCTGTATCAATTAGGGCTGTTGCAATAATAGTTAGGGAGCCACCCTCTTCAATATTTCGTGCAGCACCAAAAAACCGCTTCGGACGCTGTAATGCGTTAGCGTCCACGCCGCCAGTCAAAACCTTGCCAGATGATGGTACCACGGTGTTGTAGGCCCGACCCAAACGAGTAATAGAATCCAACAAAATGACAACATCACGTTTATGTTCCACGAGACGTTTAGCTTTTTCAATCACCATTTCAGACACGGCAACGTGTCGCGTAGCTGGTTCATCGAAAGTTGAACTGACAACCTCACCCTTCACTGACCGCTGCATGTCTGTCACTTCTTCTGGACGCTCGTCGATTAACAGTACTATTAAATAACATTCTGGGTGGTTTTTCTCGATAGAATTAGCGATATTTTGCAGCAACACCGTCTTACCAGTCCGTGGCGGAGCCACAATCAGAGACCGTTGGCCTTTACCAATAGGAGCCACGAGATCAATGATACGAGCGGAACGATCCTTGGTCGTTGGATCCTCAAGCTCCATATTCAAACGCTCATCGGGATAAAGAGGAGTTAAGTTTTCAAATGCAACCTTGTGACGGGCGCGCTCTGGGTCCTCAAAATTTATTTTTTCTACCTTAGTCATACCAAAGTAACGTTCAGTGTCCTCAGGAGCTTTAATCACGCCCTCAATGGTATCACCAGTACGTAATGACAACTGCCTAATCATGTCTGGAGAAACATAAATATCATCTGGACCAGGAAGGTAATTAGCTTCAGGAGATCTTAAAAAACCAAATCCATCTTGTAATACCTCTAAGACACCATCTCCAGCAATCTCAGCACCATCTTCTGCACGTTCTTTCAGTATTGAGAACATCATGTCGCCTTTACGCATGGTCGATGCGTTCTCAATTTCCAACTCTTCCGCCATTGAAATTAGATCTTTAGGTGTTTTTGCCTTCAGATCAGCCAGATTTACACGATCATTAGTCATTAAGTCTCTTCCCGCCAGAACAAAAGTTAGGCAACGCAATTATATTTAAGATAAAACGCAATCCCGAACGGGCGCAGTTATTAGTTACTCAGATCGATCAACCGAGTCAATTTATTAGAAATAGTTTATTAAAAAGGCCGAACTACGACCATAATAACAATAATTAGTAATAAGACTGTCGGCACTTCGTTTATAATCCGATAGGTACGACCTTTTAATAAATTTTTTCCTTGCGCAAATTCTTTCTGACGTCCTGACAGCCAGAAATGAAACCCAGTCATTATCAATATACATACCAGTTTCACCCACGGCCAAAAAGCCGTCCAATCTATAACGCCAGGGATTACAGCTAATCCGATTCCAAATACCCAGGTCGTTATCATCGCAGGAGTCATGATGACTTTAAGTAATTTTAACTCCATCATTATGAATAACTCATCTGTTTCTGTCGATATTTTAACTTTTTCACTATGATGAACAAAAAGCCTGGGTAGATAAAATATGCCTGCCATCCAAGAGATCACAGATATAATGTGACCAGCCTTCAGCCATGGATACATCCCAATTAGATATTCAATCATCCGTGCTTGTCCTTAATTCTATATAATAATAAATATAGTATAGTAAGATTAGTAGTGTGATGTAGGCAAACAAATATCTGTGGATTAAAAAATATCCCTAGCGTTATCCCCTCTGAATTATAAAAATTATAAAAATTATAAAAAAAATTTTAGGAATTAAAAACAATATTTTATAATCTACCTCACTGTATATTCCTGTAGATATAAAGCGTATAAAAAAATTGGCTTTAGTATGCTAACAGGCATATTCTATACATCTCCACCGAAGATAACTTATCTGGATTTTAGCGATAAAGGACTAAAACGGGGATGAATTCTTGTATTTGCAATAAACGGCAATTACCCCCACAGTTCTATAACAAGTCACACAGAAATTTATACACAGGTTTACACGACATGGATCTAATCCTAGCTTCTCAATCCAGTACGCGTTGGCGTATATTAAGTTGTGCTCGCATCATAGCGAAAGCTGTTTCGCCGCAAATCGATGAAGAGAATATAACTAGATCCCTTATGGCCGAAAAGGCGATGCCACGCGATATTGCTGATACGCTAGCTGAACATAAGGCTAAAAAAGTGTCGATAAAAAACCCACTGAGTTGGGTACTTGGGTGTGATCAAGTCTTGGACTTTGAAGGTAAGGTGTTCGGAAAACCTAAAACCCAGGAAGATCTAAGACAAAGTTTAATCCGTCTATCAGGTGAAACCCATCGATTGATTACTGCAAATGTCATGTATCACAATACGAAGCCGATGTGGCGCCATATTTCCGTAAGTCACATGACTATGCATCCAATGACAGTTACTGAAATTGAAACCTATGTAGAAAAATCATGGCCCGATGCCCAGCATTCTGCTGGGGGCTATTATTTTGAAAAAACCCCTCATTTATTCTCTGAAGTTCGGGGGAATTGGTTTGATATAATGGGATTGTCTATTGGGCCTATAGCTGAGTATTTAAACCAACACGTCAATGGATCGGTCTTTAACGCACCCACGGTTGCAGCTGTTTTGGGTCATCCCATTGCCCATAGTAAATCACCTTGCATGCACGGTCACTGGCTAGAAACCAACAAAATTTCAGGTTCTTATATTGCTATAGATATCCCACCAGGGAAGCTGTTCCAGACGGTAAAGGTGTTGATTGGAGCGGGTGTTATGGGCTTTAATGTTACATTGCCTCATAAGGAAGACGCTTTAGCGCTGGCTGATTACCAAACCCCACGTGCCAAAGCGATTGGTGCGGCAAACACCTTGGTCGTTGATTTAAAAGGATCAATTACTGCTGATAATACAGATGGTTATGGTTTTATTACTAACCTAAAAGTCAATAGTAGTGATTGGTTTCCACAGGCTGGATCCGCGCTTGTTTTAGGAGCTGGTGGAGCGTCACGAGCCGTCTTGTCATCATTAATTGAAGCCGGTGCCCCGAAAATTTATCTCAGCAACCGAACCCTTCAACGAGCTAAAGATGTAGCGCTTCAACTGTCACCCTTAATTGAAGTTATAGATTGGGAAGACAAAGAGCGATATCTTTCAACGGTCACCACGGTGGTGAATACCACATCTCTTGGTATGACTGGAAAGCCACCGCTTGAAATAGACCTTTCGTCAATAAATCCAAAAGCCATGGTCACTGACTTAGTTTACACCCCACTTGAAACACCATTCTTGGTCCAGGCCCGCAGTTTTGGCTGCTCAGTGGTGGGTGGCGTTGGAATGTTGCTTCACCAAGGCACCCCTGGATTTGAAGCATGGTTCGGAACGTGCCCCACAGTTGATTCAGAGGTAGAGGCTTTAGTACTAAAATGAGTTACTTACTGGGATTAACTGGATCTATTGGGATGGGGAAATCAACTACTGCTGCACTATTTGCTGCACGTGGGTGTCTTATATGGGATGCGGATGTGACTGTGCACCGTGCATATAGTGAAGGCGGAGACGGTATCGCTGAAATTAGAAAAATCGCAGCGACAGCAATTGATTCCAACGGCGTTAATCGTGATAAGCTGCGAACGCTCATTTTAGAAGATCGGACCCTTTTAGCCAAAATAGAAGCAATCATTCATCCAATTGTGCAGAAAGATCGACAGGCGTTTATTACATCGAACCCAGGCTCAATTTTAGTGTTTGATATTCCCCTTTTGTTTGAACTGAACTCTGAGTCTGACTTTGATGCTGTGGCCTGTGTTCTATCGACACTTGAAATGCAAAAAACCCGTGTTATGGCACGACCCGGTATGACTAGGGCTCATTTAGAGATGATTATTAGTAAACAATTGCCTGCAGCTGATAAGGCTGCCAGAGCAAACTATATTATTGATACTGCTACAGAGGATACCGCCATAGCTGCCGTGGATAGTGTTCTAAAAGATATAAAACGAAAGGTTGAAAATGCGTGAAATTGTTTTGGACACCGAAACAACGGGATTTGAGCCAAATGATGGAGACCGTATCGTTGAAATTGGCGCTGTTGAGCTGTTTAACCACCTACCCACCGGTCGGACCTATCACCAGTATATTAATCCACAGCGCAATATGCCTGAGGGAGCCTTTGGGGTCCATGGACTGAGTGAAGAGTTTCTATCGGATAAACCCGTCTTTAAGGCCATTGCACAAGACTTTATTGATTTCATTGGAGACTCTAAACTTGTAATTCACAACGCTTCGTTTGATATGAAGTTTTTAAATGCTGAACTGGGCTGGGTAAACCGCCCACTTCTGCCCAAGAGCCAAGCCGTTGATACTTTGGCTGTTGCGCGTCGCAAGTATCCTGGATCACCTGCTTCTCTTGATGCACTATGTCGTAGGTTTGGCATTAATAATTCATCCAGAACTCTGCATGGTGCACTTTTAGATTCCGAAATATTAGCTGAAGTGTATTTAGAATTAATCGGTGGACGTCAGCCAGACTTGGTGATGTCGGGGCCAACCATAAAAAAACCTGTAGATGGCGCTGTACCACAGGAGTGGCGACCTTTGCCCCGTCCAGCACTACTTGCAACACGCCTATCAGAACCAGAAAAAGTGGCACATGAAAAATTCATTGCCACTTTTGAATCTGCAGCTCTTTGGTCTAAATAAACTTGTATTGCATTACCCTAGTTTGGTTTTTCTTTTTCTTTTTCCGCAACGCGACGTTGAACTTCATTGCGGTACAGCGCCATGAAGTCGATGGTATCAAGATTTAGTGGTGGAAAGCCACCATCACGAGTCACATCACTAACAATCCGGCGAAGAAATGGAAATATCATCCGAGGGCATTCGATCATCAAATAGGGGTGTAGTTGTTCGTCTGGTAGATTTTCTACGTGGAAAATTCCACCATACTCCACCTCCAATAGGAACATAGGCTCACCTTTTTCCTTCGTTTTTGACAAAATCTTAGCTTTGATAATCACTTCGTATTGGTGCTCAATTGGGCGCTTGTTTCCATCAATATTTACCTGAACATTAATTTCTGGCTGCACTTCGCCACTTATACCCTTCTGAGCCAAAATGTTTTCAAACGACATATCGCGGATATATTGGGCGAGTACTTGCATTTTAACAGGTTGTGGAGCGGCCTCTTCTTCGTTTTTAGCACTCTCAATTGGCTTTTTTGCCATGTTTATCACTCCTAAAAATATTTCTTAAACCGCTTAACAGAATGTTGGCACGCGCTCAATCCTTTGTCCAACCTGATGGATCTTCGTTTGGTGAAACCTGTTTAAACTGTCCTTCGATCACATCTTCGTCAGAATTTTCACGTGGTGTTTTAAAGTTTATATTACTAGTTTTCAGCTTCGAGCGAATGCTTTGCATTACAAACATTCTGAAGGGAGGAAAAAGTAAAAGAAAACCCACCGAATCAGTGAAAAACCCGGGCGTAAGCAGCAAGGCGCCAGCAAAGAGGATCAACGCGCCATGTGCCAGAGGCTCTGTGGGGTCTTTCATGTTCTGAAATGACCCCTGTAAATTTACCAGTGTTTGTGCGCCTTGACTGCGCACTAGCCAGGTTCCTGTAATTGCTGTTATCAAAACGATCAAAAGCGTGGGCCAAAGGCCAATTTTATCTCCAACCTGAATAAATAAACCAATTTCAATTAATGGCACGGCGATAAAGATTATTAGTAATCGCATTTAGGGTCTCCTATTCAGCTTTGTGCTGGTGGACTTGAGCCACCTGCTGTCCTACATAAGTAACAACAAGGCAAATTTCTATTCCTTATGGGGCAACAGATAAACAATGAATATGCAATTAATCCAACTTTTAGCTCTGGCGGGCATAGCAGTGTATCTAGTTTTGAAGCTGCGCGGTGTCCTTGGCACGCGTGATGGCCATGAGGGTCAGCGGACTGACATGGTGGAGTCCGTTAATAACCAACCAAAACTTGCAGTTATTGAAGGTGGTCCTGACGAGGACATCACAGATCACGCGTCCGAAGGTAGCGATGCCGCAGGCGCGCTTCTTGGCATGAAGCTCGCTGAACCGTCTTTTTCTGTTACTGAGTTTCTCCAGGGCTCTAAAGGTGCCTATGAAATGATTCTGATGGCGTTTGAGAACGGAGACATTGAAAGCGCGAAGACTTTTTTGAGTGATGACGTTTATGAAGCATTTGCCTCAGTGGTTGAGACGCGCAAAGAGAAGGGCTTGACGATTGAAGTCGAGTTTATTGGAGTACGTGAAACGGGCCTTATGGGCGCTAGTTTTAATCCAGTGACTAACCTCGGTGAAGTGGATGTGCGGTTTGTTTGCGAACTGACTTCTTTGGTGCGCAACGCCAGTGGCGAAGTTGTTGAAGGCAATGACACCGAAGTCAAACGTCAACGTGATATCTGGACTTTTGCCCGGACAATGGGCTCGTCTGATCCAAATTGGCAACTCACAGCTACCGGCGAATAATTCTGGACTGAATGGTTTTTCACCCAGTGACAGATGCATGCACCAGAGTTTCGGGGTAGTAGATATGGTTAGAAAGCTGCGTCCAGAAGAGCGAGAGCTGTGGCAAAGGGTAGCCGACACGGCTACGCCAATGCGACTGGACACGTCAGTGCCACTTCTGCCTGTATTGTTTTCTAAAGCGAAAAAACAGCGCGCAATACTGGCCCCACCGAAAATTAGCGCATTCACGATTGGCGCCAAAGCACCAGCAAAACCAGTGGCAACGCACACGAGCTTTATTTCAAAACCACAACCAACAATGGACGCAAAGTCTTTTGGGAAGCTCACACGCGGAAAACTACAACCTGAGGCTCGCCTTGATTTGCATGGTATGACTCTTTCAGAGGCCCATCCCTTTTTACAAAATTTTATTTTGGGCTCTGCGCAATTGAAGCGTCGCCTAGTATTAGTGATTACTGGCAAGGGAAAATCTAAGCCAGATAATGGCCCAATACCTGAGCGCCATGGCGTGTTACGTCATAATGTTCCTATTTGGCTGCGGCAGGCGCCCCTGTCTAATGTTATACTAGAGGTTACCCCTGCGCATCAAAGACACGGAGGTGGAGGCGCACTTTATGTATATCTGCGCCGTAATCGTTAGGCTGCGTGTGATCTGCGCACCTGGGCCACACCTATCCAAATCATCAAAGACGAAAATCCAAAAAATGATGCTATAGCAATGTATTGAAATTCGAGCGCTATATTAAGATCGAGCAATACTCCAGTGATAGCAGGTCCAATTGCAGAGCCGAGCACCATGGCCGCTGCTGCAGCAGCCTTTATTGACCCAAGATGTTTGGTTCCAAAGAACTCCGCCCAAAATGCATTTGGCAAGGTAGCGGTGGCACCAGATGTTAGACCCAAAAATATAAACCCAATCAGCGCTGCCGAAAGGGATTGTCCATAGGCGAATAATAAAAAAGCTACAATCATTGGGAGTTGAAAGTAGGGAATTAGCCTCGCAGTGCCAAGCCTATCAAGTAATATCCCAGATAATATCATCGAACCAATGGCTACGGCGGTGTAGACTGGAAACATAGCCACAAGTTGTAAATGGTCCCAACCCTTAATTTCAGCAAAATGTACTTGAAGGAAGAAAAATGCGGTATTGAAAGCCGATTGTCCTAAAAACGCTGGCATCATAAACCAAAACAAAGGGTGCTTCAGCGCTTGATTTCGGGTCCAATGGCGACCATTCATTCCTAAGGACTGGCCCTCTGAGGCCATAGATTGTGGGCTACGCTCTTCGCGCAGTAGCCACATTAGCCCAGGAATGGACAGAAGTGCTATAACTGCTGCAAAAACCCAAATACCTTGCCATGCGAACGACAGCATCAGAGCCACCACCAACAGTGGGTAGGTAGCCTCTCCAATGGAAAACCCAAGGTTTGCGACAGAGAGCGCCTTTCCACGGTTGGATGCGAACCAACGTGACATGGCGACTGCCGCTATGTGAGTGGACATGCCCTGACCTGTAAATCGCAAGCAAAATATAACAAAAGGCAATAAGGCAACCCAGGGGTTGAAAGCCATAAAAAGGCAAGATGTAGCCAGCGCTGCGAGAACAATTGGTCCAAGTCGCCGCACACGCATAATGTCTGTCAGGCCTCCGGCCCAAACCATTGCTATGGCTGAGGCAAAAGTACCAAAGCCATAAATGGCGCCCCAGTCTCCATGTGAGAGGTTAAACGCAGCCCGAATTTCACCTGCAAATATAGAAATAAAATAGGTTTGTCCGAAGCTAGACATTAGAGTTAGCAGGGCACCTGCAGCTAACCAGCGGCTGTTAAGTATTATAAATCTGAACATGTATCTGTTGTCAGACCAAACGACGGCGCTTGCAAGGGGCTACAAGACGTAACGTGACAGATCACTGGATTGTAGCAACGCATCCAGATTTTTATTTACGTATGCCTTATCAATAATGATTTTAGTGCCTGGTTGATCTGGTGCTACAAAAGACAGTTCCTCAAAAACTCGTTCAATCACTGTATAAAGCCGTCGCGCACCAATATTTTCAACTGAACGATTTACCTCAGCCGCTGCATGCGCCAGTGCTATAATCCCGTCCTCGCTGAATGATACCGTCACATGTTCGGTTTCCATCAAAGCTGAATATTGCAGTGTTAGCGCGTTTTCGGTCTCTGATAAAATCCGCACAAAATCTTCTTCGGTTAAATCGCGTAGCTCTACTCGGATTGGCAGGCGACCCTGAAGCTCCGGCAACAGGTCGGACGGTTTAGCAACGTGAAACGCCCCAGACGCAATGAACAGAATATGATCAGTTTTCACCGGTCCGTGTTTGGTGGAGACAGTTGTACCCTCAATCAAGGGCAGCAGATCGCGCTGCACTCCTTCGCGGCTGACATCAGCCCCCCTTGCATCGGCACGCGCACAAACCTTATCAATTTCATCAAGAAATACGATCCCACTTTCTTCAACCGCACTCACAGCAGCTTTGGTCACGGCCTCATCATCCAACAGTTTGTCGGCTTCCTCGCCCAGCAGCACATCATAGCTTGCAGATACTGTCAGCTTTTTACGGGTTTTGCGCCCACCCATGGCTTTGCCAAAGATATCGCCCAAATTCATCATCCCCATTTGGCCGCTAGGTTGCCCTGGTACATCCAGCATTGACATTGGGTTTGAGTTGTCAGCCACTTCAAGCTCAATGATTGTATCGTCCAGCTCCCCACTACGCAGTTTCTTACGAAACATTTCGCGGGTGGCATCACGGGCATCTTCGCCTGCAATGGCCTCAATTACGCGCTCTTCTGCAGCTTCTTTTGCTCGTGCGCGTACGTCTTCACGCATGTTGTCGCGGGTCATAGTGATGCTAGAATCTACTAAATCTCGGATAATTTGCTCAACGTCACGGCCAACATAGCCTACTTCGGTGAACTTGGTGGCCTCAACCTTGAGAAACGGCGCGCGTGCTAGTTTTGCTAATCTTCGGCTAATCTCTGTCTTTCCAACGCCCGTTGGGCCAATCATCAGAATATTTTTTGGATAAACCTCTTCGCGTAGGTCATCTGATAATTGTTTGCGTCGCCAACGGTTGCGCATGGCTACAGCCACAGCGCGCTTAGCATCATTTTGGCCAACAATATGACGGTCCAGCTCAGATACAATTTCGCGAGGGGTTAAGTCGGTCATTTGGAAATCACCTCAACAGTTAGGTTACCATTTGTGTAAACGCAAATATCAGAGGCAATGGCCATGGCCTTTCGTGCTATTTCTTCAGCACTATAATTTGTTTCCTGGAGACCTCGAGCCGCTGCAAGTGCAAAGTTTCCACCTGAACCGATCGCCGCAATGCCATGTTCGGGCTCTAGGACATCCCCGGCACCAGTGATAATCAGAAGTTCAACGCCATCTGTCACGATAAGCATAGCCTCCAGTTTTTGAAGGTATTTGTCAGTACGCCAGTCCTTGGCCAGCTCAACGCAGGCGCGCTGAAGTTGACCGGGTGTGGCTTCTAGCTTACCCTCTAAACGTTCTAGAAGGGTAAATGCATCTGCTGTAGAACCAGCAAATCCAACCACAACGTCATTCCCGCCTGGAGAAAGGCGCCGCACTTTGCGTGCTGTACCTTTGATTACAGTGGGGCCTAGGCTAACTTGGCCGTCACCCGCAATTACAACCTGGCTACCTTTGCGTACACCAATAATGGTTGTACCATGCCACCCAGGGAATTTTGTATCAGTCATGTGCGTCTCCTCAATGTGGAAGCTATAAGGGAACTAGCTGCGCTGGCAACAGGGCAAGAAAAAGGCGCCCATAGGAGCGCCTGTTCTCTTAAGCCCACGGCAATATTAAATTGCGTCTTCGATCCAGCTTTTCAGCGCTGCTTTTGGCGCAACACCGGTTTTGTTGGAGATCACTTGACCGTCTTTGAACAAAAACAATGCTGGGATACCGCGGACACCAAGTGCAGCTGCGGCGGATGGGTTGCTATCAACATCGACTTTTACAACTTTGATTTTGCCCTCCATTTCGATGGAAAGTTCTTCCAGAGAGGGGCCAATTTGCTTGCAGGGACCACACCACTCAGCCCAAAAATCTACAACAACGGGCAGGTTAGAGTCTTTGACGATAGCATCAAAGGTTGCGTCGGTGGCTGCTACGGTGGCCATAAAGTTTACTCCAAATGTGATAATAGTTACTTCAAGAGTTAGAGTTACAAGCGTCCAGCGTCAAGCAGATGATGTGTTTTGGAGCGATGAAATCACGAGATGATGTGGTAGTGGCATGAGGTTCTGTGATTTTGTCCATAAAATAGCGGTTTGAACTTCATGGTCTGGAAAGACCTGTGACAGCGCGGCAGCATAGGCCCCCATTTGTCGCAATATACCCTCAGGAACCTGATTGGGAGTATCCGGAACCACTTGGTTAGTTTTGAAATCCACCGCCAGAACCGTTCGAGAAGATATGATCAACCGATCTATGGAGCCCTGAATTGCATCACCGCCTAATTCGGGTAAATGTGCGGTGATATCCACCTCTGCCAAACTATCAGGCGCGAAAACATGCGCAAGGCCCGGCTGGGTGAGAATGCCCGTGGCCTCCTGTAATGCAGCTGCAAAAATATCTTCATCAATCAAACGAGCTGCAATACCAGACCAACTGGATTGCTTTGTATTTGGCAGGGTTTCCAAAAGTAGGTGAACTGCTGTGCCCAAGCGCAATGCGTTGGAGTTGGATTGAGTTAACCCACCTGACACCACTTTTTCTCCACCTAGGTCTGAAGGCGCGCGCGGCATGATTGGCCAAATCGGGGTAGTGCTGGATGGCGCCACCCAGTCGGGCACCACACAGGCTTCCCGTATTGTGGTTTTGACCTCTTTCAAATCTCCCGCTTGCCAGGGAATAGGTTCATAACGTAACCCAACTCCAGCGGCTGTGATATATGGTGAGGCGCCCTTAGCAAGGGCCGCGGCATGAATGGCATTGTACCAACAGTTACGCCCCTCTTTGATGTCGCCTGAGCCCATGACGATCAACCAGCTTTCTGCGCGGGTAAGGGCCACATATAAAAGCCGGTCTCGTTCTGCCAATTGGCGCGATTTCAATGCATCTAATGTAGGTGTGAGAGTATTAGGAATAAATTTTGAATTTGGCTTCCAGACTGCGAGGCCACGATGATCCACTATGTCTCGGGTTTTTGGGTCTTTGCGCTCGGCGGTATCGGGCAGGATTACGATGGGGGCTTCTAGCCCTTTTGCGCCATGGACGGTCATCACCCGTATCTTATCACCCACACTGTCCATTTGTCGCTTAACCTCAAGATCATCTGCATCGAGCCAGACCAAAAACCCGGTTAGGCTGGGAACACTTCCCCACTCATAGGCCAAGGACTGGCTGACTAAAGCATCAATGCCTTCCGCTGCCTCAGGGCCCAATTGTCCCAAAAGCGCAGTGCGTCCGCCTTGGCTTGTCAAGATATGCTCAATAAGTTCGAATGGACGCTTGAAATCTGCAAGATTTCGCAGCTCGGTTAGGCGCTGGAGGGTGCTGGGAAAATCTGCTTTGCGGTTTTGCAGACTGCGCCACAAAAACGGAGAGTCCCGCCCTTGCGCGAGATCAAACATATCTTGCTCTGACCAGCTAAAAAGTGGTGACTTTAACGCCTCAGCAAGAGATAAATTATCTTCTGGAAGGGCCAAAAATGCTAGAAGAGATCGAATATCCTGCACCGCTAGCTCAGCGGCAACCTTCAGCCTGTCTGCGCCAGCAATAGGGAGGCCCGCCTCCTTGCAGGCCCGGTGGATTTCGCGAAACAACAGTTTTTGACGGCCCTGCACCAAGATCAAAAAGTCACCAGCTGTAATTTTGCGGTGTAATGGAGCACCCTTTCGGTCAAGCTGTGTTAAGGTTTCGGTTTCAATTAAGTCTTGAATATGGCTCGTAAGTGTATCTGCCAATTTCTTATCTTGGTGATCAGTGGATACCTCATCCAGAGGATCCGTCCAATGGCGAACCTCAGCTTTGTCCGGTTTTTGAAACACAGGCCAAACATCAACGCGCCCAGGCAGCCCTGACTTATAAGCCAAATGCACAGATTGAGACCCTAAGCCGCTCTGGCTGGCAAAAACCTGATCAACCAGCCCTAAAATAGCCGGGGATGAGCGGAAAGAATAGTCCAATGTAGTTGACTGAAACGGTTGATCAATCTCTAATAACTGCGCTGAGAATAGGTCACGCATCCGGTCAAAGCCTTCAGGGTCAGCGCCTTGAAAGGAGTAGATAGATTGTTTTTTGTCTCCTACCACAAAGATTGTGCGCTGCACATTTGCCCGCGCGCCCTGTCCTGAGGTGAACTCTTGCGCCAAAAGTCGGATCACATCCCATTGCGCTGGGCTGGTGTCTTGCGCTTCATCCACTAGGATGTGATCAATACCACCATCAAGCCGGAACAACACCCAAGCCGCCACGCGTTCATCTGACAGCAAGGTGCGCGTGCGCAAAATAAGATCGTTAAAATCCAGAAGGCCGTGCGCTTGCTTGCGGCCATGGTAGCTTTGCAAAAATTCTGTTGCAAAATCATATAGAGCAGCGGTGCGCTGTGCTGCACGCAGCACCAACCGTCTTTGACGACCATCCTCAACTCGCATCATAAGCGCTTCGAGCTGTATCATAAATGGCAGCTCGTGCTGTGTTTTTTTGGTGGGGAATTTCCCAACCTTTGCCGTAAAGGGCTCTGCACCTGATTTGGTCAAAAGTACAGATTCCAAAATCGGCAAATCAGCCACAGTCAGATCTGGGCCCTTAATGGCCTGTAAATTTAGTCCGGCTTTGAAGTCATTTCCTTCCTTGGTCAAAAGTACTACCCTAAGATCAAATATGATTTTAGCATCGCTTGGCAAAAAACAATCCGCTGCAAGGTCTTGGTCTCGATAGTTGGGTGCCAAATCAAACCCACGCCAGATATCATCATGTGTCGTTGCATCTTCAAAAAGGTGTGCAAAATCCAAGATAGACCGCAAGACATCCTGCAATTCCATTCCAGTAAAATGCTGTGCAATACCGTCAAAGCTGGACTGCTCATCACCATTCGCAATAGCTTCAACCACCTCATCTAAAAGTAGTTTTTGCGCCCGTTCGTCAATTTCAACAAATTGAGGGTTTACGCCCGCTTCCAGTGGGAACCTGCGAAGGATAGATGCGCAAAAGGAGTGAATAGTTTGTATTTTCAGCCCTCCTGGCGCCTCAACTGCACGGGCAAATAGCGTGCGCGCTTGGTCAATCTCGTCCGCATCTAGGCTTCGCTCAATACCCAAACCTTGCAGCTCATCAATAAGCTCTGCATTATCTAACATGGTCCAGTGCCCCAGGCGTTTAAACAGACGGTTTTGCATCTCAGAAGCGGCGGCCTTGGTGTAGGTGAGGCACAAAATATTTTGTGGCATCACTCCATCAAGCAATAACCTCGCTACACGGTCGGTCAGTACGCGGGTTTTTCCGGATCCTGCATTGGCTGCCAACCAAGTGGATCGCGCTGGATGCGCTGCCTCGACCTGCCTTAGGCTTGCATCGCTCAACTTCATTTCGACACCTTGATCGAATGGGTTGGTTGGTTGGTGCTCCACTCGCCGTAGCGGGACAGATGATCATAATCTGATGCAGTGTCAGCCGTTAGCATGGCGCGCCGTGCTGCATAGCCTTGCTCAGGGTTTTGATAGGCGACTATCAACTGCGCAAACTCTGCCCAGACATCTGTCTCACCGATAGGAACTGGTGCATTTTCAGGCTCATTACCAAGGCCAATATAGGTGGCATTGGTAACATGCAGCGCACCGAGACCTTCAAACCCACCCTGTCGCAACATCTCAACCTCAAGCAATAGCTGTTTGTCAAAATGCAGCTGCTGGGCATTACTCGGTGGTTTACCAGTCTTGTAGTCGTAAATGTGGGCGGTACCATCGCGCAAAAGATCTACGCGATCCGCTTTTCCCACCAAAGTAAACCCAAGCGTGGACAGCGTCACCTCCCCCCGGATTTCAGTTTTTGAGGACAAAAGTTGCACCTGACGTTGCAGCTCGCCGTTCACAAACCAGTCCGCAAACCTTGCCACCCGTGCCTGCCACATTCGACGCGCGGCGGGCCAGGGGACGAGCTGTTGTAGCATATCTGTAGACAAGCGCAGTAAAGCTGCTTTGGCTGTGGTGGCATCGCTCCAAGGCCCGGCTTTTACAAAAGCTTCTAAAACGTCGTGAATAACCGTTCCGCGCAGGGGCGCATCGGGAGACTTTGCCAGTGAATCCAAGCGCCGCAGGTTTAAGACGTGCTTGGCATAAATGGCATAGGGGTCGCGAACAAGATGCTTGATATCTGTAATGGGCAATTTTGTGGGCCTGCTATGAAGTGGGGGCGCTACAGAGGGTCGGGCTGTCTGTTGTGGTGTGGTGGTGGCCTCAACCGCATCAACCAAATCAAGCCAGTAATCGCCACGATTGCGCATATCTTTCACCCAAGAATCGCCATCAGGCTTTGGTAATCCATTCAGCAGGTTTTCAATACGGTTGAGCCAACGCGATGGCACCGTTTCCACATCATCTGAACGCAAGGAGCGGGTCACCCAAACGACTTTGGCCCCAATAGCTTGCTGAAAATCATGGGCCGACAGGCCAATCCGCCGTTCAGGTAGCAGCAATCCAGCCTGAAGCCGCAAGCTGCGGTTGAGCCAAGGATCAGGGGCAGGGGGCTCGGGCCATGTGCCATCATTCAACCCTGCAAGGATCACCAAATCTGCGCTTTGCACCCGCGCCTCAAGCGTACCCCATATTAAGATATTGGGATGCGCTTGATTTTGATCCCGGGTTTCACCAGAACTTAATACACCGCGCAAAACCGCACTGTAGTCCAGTAGCTCTAGATCACCTGCAGCGGTGGCATGTTGGGTCAAATCATCAATGGCTGATTTCGTGTCGCGCCCGGGGGCTTGCTGCCACAGCTTGCCCTCCGCATCGGATGGGCCGTTGGACAGGGTCTTTGCTACCGCACAGTGATGATCAAGCCAGCGTTCTAGCGGCTGGGTCCCTGTTGGCCATGTTGTAAAAACGCTGCTCACAATCCAATCGACCCAAGGTCGATAGTGATCTTGGGCTTCAGCCCATTTGTACAGCGCTTCGGCTGACAAGAATGCAGGGCCTCGACGGCGCAGATATAACTCTAAATCACGAGTGTTTAGTAGGTGCTGGCCACGGTCGCAGCCAGAATGGGCCAGTGGGTGTTTCAACAGAACTAGTAAGGTTTCGGAGGTTATCTGTGGCTGTGTCAGATCCAAAACATGCAGCAAAAACCGCCCTGGTGCTGTCAGGCTCAGCGGGATGCCGGCGCTATCATCGGGGGTGATGTTCCATGCTGCCAAAGCTGTTGCAATGCGCCGCGCTAGGTTTCGATCTGGGGTGATCACCGCTGCCGTTTGGCCTGTGTTAGCTGCTTGTCGCAATCTTAGGGCAATGGCCATAGCCTCAACCCGTTGGTTCGGGGCCTCAAGCCAAGTGATGTCACCGGTTGCTTTATCAAGGTTTTTAAGTGATGGGCCCTCTTGCCGCCAGTGATGCGTGACTGGGGCGGGGCGCAGCGCCAAAGAGATGAGTTTGTTGCGGGCTGGGGCCTCTGGTGGTGCCGAGGTCCAAGCTTTGACCTGTGTTGGCGCAACCTCCAGTGATGTGAGAAGGCGCGAAAACCTGTATTGAGGGTGATCCTCACTGGTTTTTGGATCGGCAAGCCTGTTCCATACGCGGTTGGGCATATCAAAATCAAAACCTGGCAGAATGAGTGCGCCCTGTGGCAGGCGGGAAATGGCCTGCATCAACTGAAAGGTAGTGCCACGTGATCCGGTTGATCCGGCCAGAATGATTGGGTGCTGGGGTGGCAATATTTTCCAACCCTCTGTCAGCGCTAAGACGCTGGCACGTTGGCGGGTTTCCACATCTGGCGCGGTACCATGTTCAAAATATCGCTGCACAATATTGATAAACTTAAGCGCCCTTTCCCAATGCCCAGAAACATCTGAGACGTCGAGATTAGCGATGGCTTCGGGTGCAACACCCTCGCCCTGCATTTCATCCATCAAAGCCGCCAAACTGTTGGCCAGATCAAATACGGCGCTGCGCGGCGCTAAGCCATCAACTTGGCTGAGCAGTTGGCGCACCAATTGGGCGATCTCTAGCCGCCGTCGTAGGGCTGGGACCGGCATGGGCAGGTTGGTGAGCCTGGGGTTTTTGGCTAAGTCTGTGACTAAATGAAGTTTAGGCATCAATCGCGCGGGGCCCTTAAGGAAAAGTTCTGATAATCGCCGCTGCATCCGGCGGGTGTTGACGTAAACCTCAACACCCGCCCAATCTTTGGGCGGGCTGTGCTGCAACCTTTCGTTCAAACCCTCCAACAATGTGGCCGGAAACTCCTGCCCGGAATGGGTGCCAAAAATGCGTGGAGATCTCTGGTCGCTAAACATGTTGACTATCCACAATTCCGGCGCCTAAGGCGATATTTTCGGGCCTGCCGATGTCGCACCATTGGCCGGTATAGATGGCCGTGCGCAGGGTGCCCCGTGCGATAAGCTGATCCCAAACAAGATTTAGTGAATAAGCTTCGGCAGCAATACTTTCTACTGCGCCTAACTGTATGATCTGCACGCCCAAATAAACCCAATCTCCGCCGCGTGTGACGGTACCGTCTTCTGTGACTGAGAAATCCCCCGGTCCGGCGCGGCCATGCACTTGACCCACCGATGCACATAAAAGCAGAGCCTCACAGCCATCCTGCCAGTGTTGCGTAAGCACCTTAAAGGGATTGGGCCCAGACCATACTGCGTCACCATTACTGGTAAAGACCGCTGGACCCTCGAAGTGCGAGCGGGCATTTTTTAGACCTCCACCGGTGTTTAGGATCTTTTTCTCATGCACTACGGTGACAGGCTTGTTTTTCAGACTATCTCGAATTTTGTGGCCAAGGTAATGGGTGTTCACAACAATTTTAGAGATACCGCCCGCCCAAGCAAGCTCAAGCGTGCGGTCCAGCAGGCTGCGTCCGGCGACGGAGATCAGCGGCTTTGGTAGGTCTGCCGTAAGGGGCTGCATCCGGCTGCCGAAACCCGCAGCGAAGAGCATCAGTTCATGGGGCGGCTTACGCATTTTATTCTCAATTCAGATCGTAGCTCTGGGCTGGGTGGTGGTAAATCGGCACAGACCTTGGCCAACCCTACAAGGCTTGGGTGGCTTAGGTCTCGCCAAAGGTTGTCCCAAACATGGGGCATTAAATCAAGGTATCCGGGCTTGCCGTCGCGCAGGCAAAGGCGCGCAAATAGGGCTAAGATCCTTAAGTTGCGTTGCGCACTTAGGGTCGAAAAGGCATGTTCAAAGCTATCAGACCCCACATACTTTGTGGCAAGTTCTCGCTTGATTGTCTTAATTACAGTTGGATTTAAGCTGCGTCTTGCATCGTGAATCAAGGAGGCTGCATCATAAAGTGGATGACCAAGCTGAGCATCTTGAAAATCTAGTAACCCCATTTTATTTAGGCCTTTTCCATCGTGTTGGTAGATCAAGTTTTGCGCATGGTAGTCACGTAAAACCAAAACAGGGCTTGACCAATCAAGAGCGTCGAGGTGCCTTTGAAGCATAGCCCCAATTTTCCTTGCGAGGTCTGGAATGCAATACCACGTTAGGGTGGTTTCAGCGGCATTGGCCATTTCTGCTGCCATATATTGCCCAATGTTTGGAGGTGGTAGGTTTTTGTGTAGGTGATCCAAGGCCTCCAGTGCTAGGCGGTATAGCTCGAGCTCAAGATCGGGTGATTCTTCGGCGATATCAAACAGCAGCCCATCACCAAAATCTTGCATCAAGATTATCCCTTGGCTGTCATTTTTTTCAAATATTGTGGGTGAAGAAAGGTTGCAGCTTGCAAGGTGTGCGGCGATTTTCAGAAAAGGTCGGATATTTTCACCTAAAAGGGGGTCTGCATCCATCAAAACTGCTTGGCCCTTAACAGGATCGGTAAGCCGCTCGTATCGCCTGTTTCCTGCGTCTCCTGCTAGCGGCGTACGCTTAGCGGAACCCCAGCCAGCTGTAGTTAAAAAAACTTGAATCTCTTTGTCACGGCTCATTGTAATTGGCCTAAATATAATTTTACCAAGGGCACAAAATTATACATCTGAGAAACAAGTATTTACATTGATAGGACGGGGGGGTGATGGTTGTTTGCTCATGAGTATATAATAAGCCGGGTGTTGGGTGCCGCAAGGGAAAACTACTTCTAAATTGTGTTTCGTTAGTTCTGCTTAATCTAGTTAACGGCCATGAATTAGCCCGTGGTGCTGGCCGGCCTCTGCGCCCTGGCGCTCGTTCGCAAAGGGAAGCTCTTGCAGCGATTGAGAATAGGGGGATTATAAGCACGACTGTCGAGTTAGTTTGGACGGGTTATAATAAGCGTGCGCGCCCTGCGATTATGTGCCCTGTTTCAAATAACTTTCGCACTTCTAATGATTGGGGAAAATCAGAGGTATTGCAATAACGAATGATTTTAAATGGTATCATTAACCCGGCGAAGTCATTCTTTGGGCGGTGCGTTGGTAGTGTCGTTACGAGATCAGCTATCGACACCTTGAAGAAATACTTGAGGTGCGGGGCGTGGGCGCAGACCATCAAGGAACATCAGCCGGCAAGTTCACCAGACGTTAACACAATCATGCAGACTGGAACGAACGTTTTATCCCACACACTGGACCTTGAGGTCTACCTCAAAAACGTTCATTTTTGCAGATCGTAAACGTCGATTTAAACTCGTTTTGACTAATGCTGGGTCAGATGTGAGTATCAGGTTTCTGCTTCCTGAGTAATTTAAGTGACCTTGCGCGCTTCTTTCAGGAAAACTGCAGATGCCAGAACCAAGAGCACCAACGAGACACCGGCAAGCACAGCCCAACCGAACCCAGCTATAATGGCACCAGCCGCAAATGCACAAAGTGTTGAAACGAGCCCAATCATCGTATCGTTCGCACCTTGCACCAGCGCCTTTTCTTCCTCGGACACAGAATTCGCCAGCATAGTTGTTGCGCCGATAAAGCCAAAATTCCATCCGATGCCCAATAGAATAAGTGATCCGTAAAAATGAACAGAGGTGAGGCCACTCAGCGCAGCTATCGATGATAAAACCAGCAGAGCAATTCCAATCGTTGCGATCGGTTTAACACCAAATTTCTTGATCAAGAATCCGGTAAAAAAACTGGGGGCAAACATCGCCACGACGTGCCAACGAATGACATCTCCCGCGATTGCCTCGCTAAGGCCGTACCCAATCATTGCCAATGGCGTTGGCACCATCAAAAATACCATAATTCCTTGAGAGACTGCTCCAAGCCCAACCGCGAGCCGTATAGGTTTGCGCTTGAGTACTGATAGTGAAGACAAACGCTGCTTGAGACTCTGTGGCGTAATTTTTGGCGGGTTGGGCAGTCTAGTCAATGCTAACGGGATCAGGCCAATGAGTGAGAAAGCCACAAGCGCTGCATAAGCGCCCGCCAGAGGAACTTGCGCGAACGCATCTTTCGCGACAATAAACATTTGTGGTCCGACGAAGGCCGCAATCAGTCCTGACGTCAGCATCAATGAAATCGCGACAGGCCGCCATTCCGTACTGACGGTCTCAGCAGCGGCAAATCGGAAATACTGATAGCATGCAAGTGCGGCCCCAAGTGCGAGGTGCGCGATACACAGAAGAATGAAACTGCCGGCAAACAGCGCCCAGACTCCAATCAGCGCACCCACAACAGCGCAGGCAACGCCTGTGATAAAGCCGGTTTTCCGGCCCAGCTTGCCCATCAGAAGAGAAAACGGCGCTGCAGCCAACAACCCCGCAAGCGTTTGAAGTGAAGCTGGCAACGTCGCTAGCGCAATCGATGGCGCCAGCATTAAACCTGCCAGACCACCCAGAATAATCAACATTGGCATTGCAGATCCAAGGATCGTATTTGCCACTATCAAACCCAAATAATTGCGATTTCGGGAAATGATCGAGGTGGGCATTGTGAATAATCCAAATCAAGCTCTGTTTGGGGCTTAGTAAAGCACATCATATCTTTTTAATATGTCAAAGTGACATCAAATATAGACATTGTTAAAAAAGTACGCCTCATTGACGCTATGCTCTTCGATGAGGTCAACCTGCTGGGTGTTTTGGCCTCGATGCGGGCTTTCGATGCTGCCATGGTGAACGGTCACAAGCGACTTAAGGTGCGGTATGTTTCGCTTGATGGAGGGTTGGTTGTTTCTTGATGCACTATTGTCCCTTAAAACCAACAGTGGTGATCTTTTAATTCTAGGTGGGGCGGGTGTGCTGGATGGATGGACGGCGATGACGCATTGGTTCTGTTTGGCAGAGGCCAAACACTCAGGGTACGTTCTGTGGGATCATTGTTGCCACTATACTTGCAACCCAATCGAGCCTGAGGTGAACGTTGCATCCAATTTTCGTGCTCAGCCTACGATGCCCAAAATAAGGGTCTTTTCGAACAAGTATCTCTGGTGGTGCCCTGTTGCAAAGAATGGCTTTGCCACGATAGTGAAGCCATTCAAAATAACCCGTCACTGCGATACCATCTGTTTCCCCCAATCATCAGACGTGTGGACATTATTTGAAACAGGGCATCTCGTAGTTGGTGAATAACTAACTAGCCAATTTTAATGGGCTGATTTTCACCAACTGGAAGTTCACTGGCTTCTAATTGGTGTCTTGGCCAGGCGCTGTGGACAACCGCTCCACGAAGAGTATCGTCTCGTGAACCATTTAGAAATTCAAGCTCAGCGCCAGATCGTTCCAGAAGGGTTTTGGCAATAAATAACCCAAGTCCCATGCCATCATACCCTGGACGAGCCCCATTTTTCGAAGCCCGTTTGCGCTGACGTACGAATGGATCGCCGATCCGATTGATGATTTGGGGCGCAAACCCACGACCATCATCAGAGATTTTTACAAAAAGTTCAGCCTCATTCCAACTAATATTAATAAGGACCTGTGACCGCGCAAAATCAACGGCATTTTGGATCAAGTTCCGTAATCCGTGAATGACCTCTGGCTTGCGAAAGGTTCGTGGTTGTTTTGGATCAAATTCAAGATTCTTATCAAAAGTAAAAGTCACTTTTTTACCACGGTCCAAATGAGGTTCAGCAGCTTCACGAACTAGGGCAGACCAGGGGGCTACACGCAAATGTAAATCGTCTTTGCCGGCGCGCCCCATGGATCGCAAAATATCACCACACCTTTCGGCTTGCTCCCGAATAAGCCGGGCATCAGCATGAAGGTCTTTTGACTCTTTTAGCTCTTCCATCAGTTCAGCACTGACCAGCTTTATGGTGGCAAGCGGCGTGCCCAACTCATGGGCGGTTGCCGCAACAACGCCACCAAGGTCGGTTAGCTTCTGTTCCCTTGCCAGAGCCATTTGTGTAGCCAAAAGTGCTTCAGACATTGTGGTCATTTCAGTTGTTACGCGACGGGTATAAATTGAGATAAAAATAATGCCAGTTACAATTGCTACCCAAAATCCAAACACAAAGACCGTAGGCATTTCAAGTAGGCTACTGTCGGCTGTGCGAAGCGGGATATGGATCAGGCCAACTATGGTGATCATCGCCACCGCACAGCTCCCTAGCAAAAGAGTGGATCTTGTTGGCAATACCGTTGCAGCAATAGTGACTGGTGCAAGAATAAGTAGCGCAAATGGATTATTAAGCCCACCCGTGAAAGCTAAAAGCAATGACAGCTGCAATGTGTCAAACAAGAGTGTTAATACAGTTTCAGATTCTGATAGCCTGCGATTGTCAGGAAAGATGATCGCTGCCAGCAGGTTTGTGATTACCGAAAGCCCAATGGCTGTGGCGCAAGGCCAAAGTGCAAGCTGTAAGCCATATAGTTGCTGGCCGATGATCAGTGCTAATACCTGCCCGGAAATTGCAAACCAGCGCACTGTTACAAGGGTACGTAACCGCATCCAATTGCTACGAGCGCTCTGGTCAATATAGCTTATATCAGGCTGTGACATTTATTACTCCTGCGACGATCTGAAGTTGAACAAATCATGAGATATGCATTAAGTATTAAACCAGAAGTACCTAGGGGGCTATAATGTCGTTAACAAAAGTTGCATCCATTGCAGGCGCTGCCATGATCATCGTTCTGGGGGGCACTTTCTTGATTACTCAAATTATGGTGCCAGCAAAGCGGTTTGAGGCGTGTGTCAGTGGTGGTGTTGTTGGCGGTGCTATTGGTGGGCCTTTTGAACTGACTAACCATAAAGGTGAGATGGTTACAGATGTGGATGTTTTAGATCAACCTGCGCTTGTTTACTTTGGTTATACGTTTTGCCCTGATGTTTGTCCTATGGATGTGGCCCGAAATGTGGTTGCAGTCGAAATATTGGCTGAAAGCGGTCTTCAGGTGAAGCCAGTGTTCGTTACCATTGATCCTGTACGTGACACAGTGGACTATCTGGCAGATTTTGTAGCCAATAACCACACTGATATGATTGGATTGACGGGCACTGCCGAACAAGTGGCTAAAGCGGCGAGAGCATACAAAGTTTATTATCGTAAACAACCAGGTGATGACGAAGAGTATTACCTAATGGATCACTCTAATTTTACCTACCTTATGATGCCTGGTATTGGCTTTGTGGATTTCCTGCGTAGTGACACCCCACCGCAAAAAGTTGCTGATCGCGTGGCCTGCGTCATAGGTGCCGCTTGATACTGGCGTTATGCGAACCATTTCGATATAATAAGATAAAACTGAGGGATCAGATCATGGCAATCGAACCGCTCGAAATTGGCGAAGACAATTCTTTGCTTTTAGTAGATGATGACGAACCGTTTCTGAAGCGTCTTGCAAAGGCGATGGAGAAGCGTGGGTTTTCTGTCGAACAGGCGGGATCTGTCGCTGCTGGAAGAGCCATCGCGACGGCTCGTCCACCAGCCTATGCAGTGGTTGATTTGCGCCTGGAGGATGGCAACGGATTGGATGTTGTGGAGGTTTTGCGGGTCAAGCGTCCCGATAGTCGGATTGTAGTACTTACTGGTTATGGTGCTATCGCGACAGCTGTTTCTGCGGTTAAAATTGGTGCAACAGATTATCTCTCGAAACCAGCAGATGCCACAGATATAACCAATGCGCTTTTGGCGAGTGGTGATCAATTGCCCCCGCCGCCCGAAAACCCGATGTCTGCTGACCGGGTCCGCTGGGAGCATATTCAGAGGGTATTTGAACTTTGCGATCGTAACGTTAGTGAAACTGCGCGGCGACTGAGCATGCACCGTCGCACCCTCCAGCGTATTTTAGCTAAACGCAGCCCCCGTTAAGTTGAAGGCCAAATCTCTTTTGGAGTTGGTGAACTTTGCGATCATCGGTTAGGGGTATATTGAGCAAGCGGTTGCAATTTAAGAATCCAAGCGCCTTATATTAGTAAAGCCCTTAAGCATTATCAGCACAGTTTTCAGCATTCACGAGTTTTCAATTTTCTGTTAGAGGCTGAATTTTGTATAATTAAACAGGGCCTTACTAGGGCCTAGCCTCTTAGCGCTAGTATCGACAATGCTCATAACTATGCCTCTATTGTGCAGGGGGAATATAACATTCGGCGCCGCTCTCCCCAGGCCTTGAAAACCCAGTATTTTTTGTCATAGATAGCTATAAAGCATGATAGTCCTCAGGCTGAGGTAATGAATGTCTGATATGTGCTCGCGCTGTGTTATTACCTAATTCTACAAGAAGATTTATAATTTCGCACGGAGCTTTGGAACCTCCTTCAGTTGCTTGCCTTACAAAAATCCTTACTACATGAGGTTCAGTAGTTTAGAGTGCGCGCGGGTAAAGTTTTGTCGGACCTCAACTGGTGGTCGTAGATGCAAGCGTAGCCCTCGTACAAGCGTTTCATCTACCTTACCAAATAGCTTATCAGCCTCGATTTTAGAAAAACCTGCAAGTTGGGTGGCTTCCAGCCAAGCGCTCATTTTATCGGCTTTTTTAATTTGTTTTTTCAACCTGACTGGTGTGACCGCGGGTAAGCCAAAGCGGATATGAATGGCGGCTGTTAAGCGCTTGTCTAGCTCTTCATATCCGGGCCCTACTGATGTCTTTACCGGCGAAATCATGTCTCCAATTACATATTCTGGCGCATCATGCAGCAAGGCCGTTAGTCTTTGACCCGGTGTCGCCTTTGGTAGTAGGCGTAGAAATATTTGCTCAACTAACAGCGAATGCTCAGCCACAGAATAGGCAAAATCACCTATCGTTTGACCATTCCACCGCGCCACAAAGGCTAAGCCGTGCGCTATATCGTCTACCTCGATATCTACTGGGGTTGGGTCCAGAAGGTCTAATCTTCGACCGGATAGCATACGTTGCCAAGCGCGCGACTGTTTCATTTTTGCTTACCTTTTTTGAGCTTAACGCTACAGGTTGCTTCTGCCCATTGTCGAGAGGCCTATGCAATGCTATGCGGCCCTCAACTCTATAATTGTCTCTAAATTAAAATTGCGTGAGGTATTCCAGATGGCAAACGACTACATTGTAAAAGACATAACTTTAGCTGATTTTGGCCGTAAAGAGCTGGATATTGCTGAAACTGAAATGCCGGGCCTAATGGCTTTGCGTAAAGAATATGGCGAAAGCCAGCCACTCAAGGGCTCCAGAATTGTTGGCTCGTTGCATATGACTATTCAAACGGCTGTTTTGATCGAAACATTGGTAGAGTTGGGTGCTGATGTGCGCTGGGCGTCTTGCAATATTTTTTCGACCCAAGACCACGCTGCGGCGGCTATTGCTGCTGGTGGTACACCAGTTTTTGCAATTAAAGGCCAATCTTTAACTGAGCACTGGGATTACCTCGACCACTCTTTCATGTTCCCGGATGGTGCGAACATGATCCTTGATGATGGTGGTGACGCTACGCTTTATGTTCTTTTGGGCGCGCGGGTTGAGGAGGGCGAAACGGATCTGATTGCTATTCCAACCTCCGAAGAAGAAGAAGCGGTTTTTGCACAGATAAAAAAACGTATGGCTGAAACACCGGGCTGGTTTGTTAAAACTCGCGCCGCCATTCAGGGCGTTTCTGAGGAAACAACAACTGGCGTCCATCGCCTTTATGAATTGGTTAAACAAGGCCAATTACCCTTTCCTGCAATTAACGTGAATGACTCAGTCACTAAATCAAAATTTGATAACAAATACGGCTGTAAGGAATCTTTAGTCGATGGCATACGTCGCGCCACTGATACGATGATGGCGGGTAAGGTCGCCGTAGTTTTGGGGTACGGTGACGTTGGCAAGGGCTCGGCGGCATCTCTTAGTGGTGCGGGCGCACGTGTTAAGGTAACGGAAGTGGACCCTATCTGTGCATTGCAAGCTGCTATGGATGGCTTTGAGGTTGTTTTGATCGAAGATGTCGTGTCCAGCGCAGATATTTTTATCACCACAACAGGCAATAAAGACGTGATCCGTATTGAGCATTTGCGCGAGATGAAAGATATGGCAATTGTTGGCAACATTGGCCACTTTGACAATGAAATCCAAGTGGCAAGTTTGAAAAACCACAAATGGACTAACATAAAAGAGCAGGTTGATATGATTGAAATGCCATCTGGGTCTCGCTTGATCCTTTTGTCAGAAGGCCGTCTGTTAAACCTTGGCAATGCCACAGGTCATCCATCTTTTGTGATGTCAGCCTCTTTCACTAATCAAGTTTTGGCGCAAATTGAGCTGTGGACCAAGGGTGACGAATACAACAATGATGTGTATATTTTGCCTAAACACCTTGACGAAAAAGTGGCGCGCCTGCACCTTGATCGGATTGGTGTGAAGTTGTCCAAGCTCAACAGAGAACAGGCCGATTATATTGGTGTAAGTGCTGATGGCCCGTTCAAACCAGAGCATTATCGCTACTAAGAAATTCATTAATATTAATAAAAAATAAACACATCAAACGAGCGCTGAGGTGAAAATCAGTGCTCGTTTTCGCCGATTATAAAGCTTTTAAATCTATGATAACAACAGAGGCAGCGATGGCAGTGTAGCCATAGGCCATCTTACCATTACTGCTAGCACTGGCTACTACACCATTAACCCAAGACTAAGTTTTGGGCTCAGACCCAGACCGCCAACAAATTATTAGCCGATGACTTTTTTCCATTTGCTCAGCGTGATGGTCTCAAACAAACCAGCTTTGCTGTAAGGGTCGTTTGCGGCCCAAGCTTCAGCCGTGGTCAAATCAGTGACGTTTAGAACAATCAGGGATCCGCACATTTGATTATCTGCATTCAGAAATGGCCCGGCCATTTCAACAACGCCAGTTTGCTTGATATAGGCGAGATGAGCTTCTCTCGTGTCTACCCGCATTTGCAGGTGGTTGGGCTTGTCGCGGGTGATAATGGCTATGCGCATTATAATTCCTTTCTGAGCGGCCGCGCCATAAGGGCGGTTAGAGCTTGTGAAACGGTTATCTTGCCAGAACATAAACCTGCAACTGCTTTTGTAATTGGCATATCGATTTCAAGTCGATGCATAATTGGTAGTAAGGCGCGCGCTGTGGCCCTTCCCTCCACTGTGATGCTTGGGTCAAAGGGCTTGTCTTGCCCCAACGCCACTCCAAAACGATAATTTCGAGACTTGTCAGAGGTACAGGTTAGGCACAGATCACCAAAGCCAGACAGGCCCACCAAAGTTTCTGGTTGCGCACCCAGATGCACTGCATAGCGCACTATTTCAGCTTGGCCCCGAGTAATCAAAGCCGCGCGCGCACTTTGGCCCAAGCCCGCTCCCATTGCAGCGCCACAGGCAATTGCAATCACGTTTTTAAGTGCACCACCCAGTTCTGCTCCGACTGGGTCATGTGAAACATAGAGGCGCAGCGTGCCTATTGACAGCTCTGATTGCCAGGAGCTCACTGCTTGGCTGGCATCGGCGGCAAGAGTGAGGGCTGTGGGTAATCCCTGAGCAATATCGGTGGCAAAGCTTGGTCCGGTAAGTAAACCAACCGGCCCACTCGGATAAGAGGCTCGTAAGACGGAATAACCTCCCAACCCTGTTGTTAAATCTATGCCTTTGCTGCACCCAATCAGGGGCTGTCCGCCAAAATACTGGGTCAGATTTTCCAACGCAGCACGTGTGGATTGCAAGGGAATAGCGCTCAGAATGAAATCTGCACTCTGGATAGCGGCCTTAGCGTCGGATGTGACGGTGATGTTTGGCCCTAACACTGCCCCAGGCAATTTCGAATTTTCGCGCCGCACTTCCATTTTTGTGGCCGTATTTGCATTTCGTCCCCAAAGTCGAATGTCATGTGTG
>Ga0308012_10000255_pt1 | contig 34202 bp, 51 predicted proteins | sample Neamet179_FD_203133 | JGI IMG/M metagenome (GOLD analysis project Ga0308012, IMG submission 203133) | Marine microbial communities from water near the shore, Antarctic Ocean - #179 | ecosystem: Environmental > Aquatic > Marine > Unclassified | place: Southern Ocean | collected 2014-07-25 | reverse complement strand
GTCTTGTGATTAGTCTATTAACAAGCATAGCACCTATCTTAGGTGGCTTCTTAATGAAGTTGTTTGCTCTTAATCAACAAGCTAAAGCAGAACAACAGTCACAAATGCTAGATGCGTTTGCTGCTAGATCACAAGCTGTAGATGCTGCTCGTATCGCTGCTAATAAAGAAAGCCCTATGGCTGCCTTAAACAGACGATTAATCATTTGGGTGATGCTTGCCTTGATTACTGTTTATGTCCTTGCTCCTATTATATTTGACCTTCCTACTGCTATTCCTATCGTTACTGAAGGTATTAGCTTTCTAGGTTTTGATATTACTTCTGATACTGTTGAATATACGATGGTTAGAGGCTTGGTTAAGTATGATGAGATATTCGGATGGACTAGCTTAATAGTTGAAATGTACTTCGGTGCATCACTTGCTAAGGGGAGATAATGAAAGCACTATTACTAGCATTGCTTGTTACTACAGCTCACGCTGTTGACAACACCTATACAACCACTACTACATCAAACTCAACTGTTAATTCTACTTCAAACAACACAAGCGCCTCTACGGTTGACCATAAGAACCAACCTGTAGGTGGTGCTAAAGCTCCAAGTATCTCAGTAAGTAATTCTGATGTATGTGTTAGTGGTGTTAGTGGTGGTGTTCAATCAAATGTGATTGGATTATCATTTGGTACTACTGTGATTGATGCTAACTGTGAGAGACTCAAACTTAGTCGTGAATTGCGTAAGGGTGGTATGAAGGTAGCCTCTATTGCTTTATTATGTCAAGACCCTAGAGTATTCCAAGCTATGATTATGTCAGGCACACCTTGTCCTGCTAAAGGTAAGATTGGTAGTGCAGCTGCAGGATATTGGAACGCTTACCCTGAGCTGAGACCTGACTTTCAAGAATATGTAGCTAATAAGCAAATACTTATTGACGCAGGCTACTTAAACAAAGACGGTTCACTAAACACGGGAGTCAAAGTTGAAAAAGTTACTAGCTTTAAACCTTCTACTTCTAATTGGAACTAGCCAAGCACTAAACACGGGCAACGTCCTAGACCCTAATCCTACTGACGGATTCTTAGATGGTATCTATGACTACCCGAACATTCATAGCCATAGCCCTACTGACCCCGTTATATTTACAGGCAGTCCTAACCATCTTAATAAAACAGACGAGTTGGTCAAGGTATCTGATTATGTGGGTGAAGACCAACTTATGAGTGGTATTAATTGGTCTGTGGATTATATGTCTGTTGTTGATGCTACTATCTACGCAGGTGTGGTTTTGTATGATGCTAATAGTAACTCACTAGATTCAGAAGTAGGCTCTTATGACGTTGGTGCTGCAGGTAATAACTATGTAACTATCTCAGGTATATACAGTAACCCTCTAATACTACCTGATGTTGAGTTTATATCATTCACTATCGGTGGTATATCTGATAGAGGTGGTACTGATGATATTAGATTAACGAACCCTACACTATCTATAGACTATCACGATAAGGTTGCTGATGAGATTCTTGAGGAAATCATTAACGATATTATTGATAATGGTGGTGAAGTAATGAAGGTTGAAGAGATACAGCTAGAACCTTTGATGGAAATAGTTGAGGAGGTAGCTGAAGAGGTTGTCGAGGAAGTGGTCAAAGTAGTAGAGACGGTTGAGGTTGCTGAAGTAGTGGTCGAAGTAAAAGAAGAGACTAAGGCTGAGGTTAAAACAGTAGCTGTAGTAGCCCCAAAAGTTCAAGCCAAGACTGTAGTTAAACCTGCCACCAAAGTAGTAGCAAAAAAGTCAGTTAAGAAGCAAGTAAAAAAGGTGGTTAAGAAGACCGTCAAGAAGCAAGTTAAGAAGACTATCAAGAAGTCTATAGTAGTTATTGCTAAGACTACAACAGCCAAGCAAGACGTACAAGTTGGTGAAGCTACAACAGATGCGCTGCAAACATTAAACCTAATTAAGTCCATCACAGTTATGACACAAGTAGCACTGGTGGACACAGTAGATATAAGCAGTTACACAGGTATCACATTGAGTGAGTCAGTAGAATTAGAAGATAACGATGATTGGTATCAAGACCAAGCATTTTATAGTTCGATAGGAATGACCGATAGTGGCATCTTAAACGGTTACAATAGCGTAAAAATTAACGATAACAGGGAATGGTATGGAAGCAATAATCAATTTTATTAAAGAAGCATTAGAAGGTAAGAAGATGTCAGCAAGCTGGATTGTAACTATAGCTATTGCTATTGGTGGTTTAGTATTCTCAGGGATGTTAGCTCTTCAGAAGTACGAGACGGTACTAGCTGATATAGAGGCACTAAATGTTTCTTCTCATGAAAAAACACCTGTTTATACATATACATATGACGATACTGCGCTAGAAGCAATTACAAGAGTAAACTCAGGAGCTATCATTAGCTTGTCTGAAAAAATAAAAGCATTAAGAAAAGACCAAGATCGTGTTGATACTAAAGTAAACTCAACAGGAAACCCGTTATCACTATGAATAAATCTACAATAATCTTTTTAGCAAGTATGATTGTAACAGCAACAGCTTTTGCTTTCTTTAATCAAATGATGTCAATGCCTCAACAGGTAATGCAAGGTAGTATGCAAATGATAAATCCACAACAAACGTGTGACTGTAAATGTCCACAACCTCAATAATAAAGGAGAAATAAGATGTTAAGATATAACATAGAAGTTACAAATAAAAAAGTAAAAGCAAAAGCAGAACTTAAAGGTGAAACTAAAAAGAAAGAGACAACTAAAAAGAAATCTTCTAAGTAATTGATTTAACTGAAGTTTTTGTATTATAATGCAACCAAACGGAGAACCTAATGACCTTTAGAGAACTTATCAATGAAGTCCTAATCAGGTTGAGAGAAGAAACCATTGCTACCGACTGGTCGGGTAATATCAATGACAGCACAACAGTAACCGACTATCAGAAGGTTATTGGCTCACTGATTAACGACTCTAAAAGTAATATTGAAGCTTACCACGATTGGCTAGTCCTTCGTGAAACTGTTGACGTACCTACAGTAGTAGGCACTAGAAACTATAATTTATCGTCTGGACAAGAGATAAAAGTTATCGATGTTATAAATCAAGATCAAGGCACTCACCTTAATCAGATTAGTCGTACACATTTAAATGCAATGAAATACCCTAGCGATAATTCAGGCGATCCTTCATATTATGCTTTTAACGGTGTTGACTCTTCAAACAACTTAAAGATTGATTTTGAGCCTAAGCCTAATAAAGTCCAAACCATTTCATTTGACATTGTTAAATATCAAGATGTATTAAAACTTTCAGCTACCGCAATTAAAATACCAGAAAAGCCTGTTGTTATTGGTGCTTGGATGAGAGCTGTAGCAGAGCGTGGTGAAGACGGTGGAACTCAATCTAGTGTAATAGCTATGGAATACAAAGAAATACTTAATCAAGCTATCATGCTAGACAGTGGCAATACTAAATACGAAAGTGATTGGTATGTCAGCTAGATTAGAATATACTCCATTAGATAATTTAGGACTGAATGGTTTAAACGTTCAGGCAAATCCTGCCGCTATCGATCAATCATGGTTAACTGAAGCGGATAATATTGTTTTAAGAGAATCAGGTCGTATCTCATTTAGAAAAGGCGTTAAGCAGAATATATTAAAGACAACTGCTAAGATTGGTGCTATAGGTGAGACAAGTACGGGTGTTGTAGTTGCCGCTGTAGGTACTAATATGTACACAGTAGACTTTACTGCCCCTAACTCCCCTTGGACTGCTGCTTATGCTACTGGAGGCTCTGCCTCTGACTGGCAAATGATAGACTTTAATCGTGAGCTATACTGCGTTCAATCTGGTCATATACCTATAGAGTTGGATGGCACTACTTGGGCGGCGTTGCCTGCTACTTCTGGATATAACGCACCCGCTGGTGTAACCACTTTTAATCCAAGCTGTGGAATGGGATTCTACGGAAGGCTATGGGTAGGCGGTATTACTGAAGAGAAGGATGTTGTTTATTACTCTGATACTTTAAATGCTCATAAGTGGAGTTCAGGTGCTGCTGGTGCGGTTGATTTGAAAACCGTTTGGGGAACAGATGATATTGTAGCTATTGCTCCATTCTATGGAAAGCTAGTTATCTTTGGTAAGAGTAACATCGTCATATATGGCGGACCATCTGAACCATCTACTATGGTATTAGACGAAGTTATTAGAGGTATTGGTTGTGTTTCAAGAGACTCAATACAGTCGGTTGGTGATGATTTATACTTCCTATCTTCAACAGGTGTAAGGTCTTTAAGCAGAACAACAGAGAAGGATAATGTACCACTACAAGACTTATCTTTAACAATCAAAGATACAATTATTAGAAACATCTCTCAAAGTTCAAATGCTAAAGCGTTGTATGTTGAGAACGAAGGTACTTATGTTTTATCTTTTGTTGATTTAAACATAACCTATGTCTTTGATATTAAGCATGAAACTCCTTCAGGCACTCCAAGAATAACAACATGGTCATTCGATGATGATAGAAACCCATCTAGCATGGCTTACACAGACTCTAAGGGCTTTTTAATAGGTCAGATAGCGGGATCAATAGCTACTTATGAAGGGTATTATGATAAGGATTATGTGAGCGGTGGAACTTATACGTCTGCATCTTACACAGGAACATTTAAAACTACTTGGATAGACTTGGGTCAAGGCGCTATGGCTTCTATCCTAAAGAAGATTAAAGCTGTAATTTCAGGTGGATCAGGAACTACTATTGGTGTTAAGTGGTATAAAGACTTTAGTATCGAGCCATCTAATACAACAAACTTCTTGCTAAATCCAGGAAGCTCGGGAACAGCTTCTTTATTTGGAGCTACAACATCTTTATTTGGTACATCTAAATTCGCACCTATTTTTGGAATGAAAGAATACAATATTCCTCTAACAGGAAGTGCTAAGTATTTACAACTAGAGATGAGTGGTGAAACCAATGGCTCTACCTCTTCATTACAAGATATGACATTATTATATAAACAAGGGAAGATACGATGAGTAACTATACAATTGCAGTAAACTGGAGTGGTAAAGACGCTTTATCTGATTCAGATGCAGCCAAGGTAATCTCTGGAACAGATTTTAACACTGAGTTTTCAGCTGTTCAAACAGCAGTTAATACTAAAGCTAATCTAAATGGATCATCTAGTGAAGCCTTCGCTATTAACAACTTAACGGTTTCTGGAACAGCGACCATTGTAGGCGAGGCAACTGGACCAACTCCTACTACTGGAGACAATACAACTAAATTAGCCACAACAGCATTTGTAACTACTGCGGCTGCGGCTGTAGTTGCTGGTATAACTACTTACACTTTACCTGCTGCGACATCTTCTGCACTTGGTGGTGTGAAGGCTTCGTTGTCAGGAACAACATTAACTATTAGTACAACATAATGTCAATAACTTTCAACGGTACTTCTTTAAACTGGTACACTCATACGATAGAGAGTAACGGTTCTACTGTAAGCTCTCCTTCTGCGGTAGGCGAGGTTTACTTTGGAAGTACCAAGGTTTGGGGTGTTGGAGATTATTCATCAGAGACTACGCTTTATAGTTTTAGCTTAGCACCTGATTCACAGAACTTAGAAAACGCTATTGCTCAACTAAAGAGTACCTATGTTGCCGCTATCAAATCCTCCTCTTACAGTGTAGGACCAGGTGGCGATACACGATGGGATGTAATACTAAATACAGGATATCGTATGGTTACAAGCGATGGTACTTTTACAGGAAATGGCTCGGCTTCCTTTTATCTATGGGAAGGTCATTCAGTTACAGGTGCTAACACCTCACACAATGGTGGAACAAGTTGCTCACTTAGAAGAGATAACGGAGCTTAAATGTCAACAGCACTAGAAAATTTAACAGCTAATGCAGGGCTTAATAACTTATTAGGTCAAGACGGTATGTTTAGACAGAATCAGTATTATAGACGTTGGCTTGATAGTCAGCAATCAGTCAATCCTGCTTTGTCTGCTGGTCTTGATATTGCTGGTAATATTAGTGACGGAAACTATAATTTTGAAGCTCCAACTCCAGCTGGACCAGCATTAACACCAAGAGAAAAAGAAGTTCAAGATTACTATGACTACTGGAAAGATGATGGTATTAGTGGTAGAGATTTAGCGCAAGTTGGTGGATTCCTTACTGGCGCGCCTATTTCGTCTCTTACTGATTATGCTATGGGTAAAAACCCAGCGGGAGGCATAGGGTCTTACTTAGGCTCTTCTATACTAGGCTCACAAGCTGGCTCTCTTCAAGAAGCTATAGCCCTATCTAATATTGGCGGAATAGCTGGACAAGAGTTAGGAAGAGCTATTAGCCCAGGAGAATGGAAAGCTGAGGTAGGTAGTCTAGGAACAGGTGTTGCTAAATCCTTGGGATTTAAAGAAGGTACGCGTGAATTTGACGCAGCAAGAAATGTAGGTATGGAATTTATGGCTGACGAGCTAAGATCAGGAAAAAGTATTCAAGACATTGTAAAAGAATCTGATCTTTCTGTTGCAAACTATAATGAAACATGGACTCCAGGTAATGTTCAAGTTGAAGATAAATCAACTGGCTATGGTATGAAAGCTCCAGGTGAAAGTTTAGCAATAAATAACAGAGGAAGTATGTTTGAGATAACTCAAGAGCCTAGCTCAGTGAGTGATTTTGCTGGAATGTTTAATGGTGTTAGCAATTCTATTAGTAATTATTTTGGTGGTAACGATGGTTACGGAAGTATGAATACTTCTGAAGGCACTGTAGCTGGAGATTATTATGAAGGCGGATTCTCTAAAGAGGATATGGACTTTGCTACAAGTTTTGATGGAAATGACAATAACACAGGTGGTGGATATACTGCTGCCGATGAACAAGATGTTGCCGATGAAGTCGGTGTATCAGATTATTAAGGAGAAATAACATGGCTTTTTGGGATGATTTTAAATGGAACGAGGACTGGAATAAGCCTTTACTAAATGCTGGCGTTGCTTTAGGAACTGGCTATATGGCAAGTAAAGCTGCTAGGGAATCTACAAGCGCTCAAGAGCAAGCTGCTCAATTAGCTTGGGAACGCTCACAACCTTGGAACGTAGGTGGTGTATTTGGTGCTACAACTTTTGATCCTGAGTCAAGAACATCTTTACAAACCCTGTCTCCAGAAATGCAAGCTCAGTATGATGCTTCAATGGCTTCAGCAAAATCTAATAGAACGCAAGCAAACGCACTTGGAACTGATCCTGCTGCAATGGGTAAAAAATTCTACGAGCAACAAAAAGCTTTATATGCTCCAGGACAACAACAACAAAGACTTGAACGTGAAAATAGACTTGTAGCTCAAGGTATGTTTGGTTCAACTGGTGGTCAAATGCAAATGAACTCTCTACTTGATGCTCAAGCTCAACAAGATGCTCAAGCTCAGATTGCTGGTTACGATAAAGCTCAAGCTATACAAGATACTTACAGAGGTCGATATGCTAGTGACTTATCTCTTGCTCAAGGCTTGGGTAATTTACCTGCAACTTATGGTCAGGCTGGTCAGGGTATTGGTGCTAATTTATCTGGTATTGCTGGAACAGCAGGTAATATGCAAGCTAGTGCTGCTAAACAAATGTCTGATGCTTCTGCTGGTATGTGGGGCGGTATGGCAGGTGCTGTAGATAGATACGTTAACCCACCTAAAAAAACTTAAAGGAGACATCATGGCAGAATTAGGAAATGTTTATGACGCTTTAGCTGAAGAGAAGGTAGCTAATAGACAAACTGGTCTTGATTATTCTAAGATTAGAGAAGGCGGTGTTGCTGCTGCTGTAATGGCTCAAGCTGGTGGTATGCTTGGTGGTGCTGCAATGGAAGCTGCAGGATACCAAACTCCTGCTCAAGTTAAGCAACAAGCTAGACAAGAAGTCCAAGCTATGTTTCCTAATCCTACAACTTACTCACAAATGGTTCAAATGGCTAATGCCTTTAAAAATCTTGGTCAGATGGATGATTATCAGCAAATTATGAAGATGGCTAACGACATGACTGATTCTTCTACTACAAAGAAATGGCAAGCTGTTAGAAAAGACAAAAGAGAAGATATTCGTAAAGAAGCCGAGAGAAGAAATTATTTTTTAAGTGAAGACGATATTAGTGCTATTGCAAATTCATCACCTGATGTTGCGCAAGTTAGTGCTACTACTGATACGTTTATACACCCTTGGATGAACGCTCTTGAAAATAGACTTTCTCAAATGAAACAAGACCCAGGGCTTGCAAAAGTACAATCAGCTGTTGTTACACCTTCGTCTCAACCAACTGATTTAACATCAGACAAAAAACAAAACATAGACACAAAAGCTCTTGAGAGTATGAACGCTCAATTTACTGGTGAGACTAAAAATCTTAAAGAGAATATTTCTACTATTGAAACTGGAATAAATATTGTTAATCAGGTTAGAAATGGTAATACTGCTGCCATGCCACAGATGGAAAGAATCCTAGCTAAATTTAACTCTGATAAGAGAATCTCAAACCCTGAAGTTCAGCAAGTTATGAAGATCGGTGGTCTTGGTCAAAGAATAGCAAACTCAATTTCAAGGTTTATATCAGGTGATACATCCGCTCAAACATTAAATGATATTGAAGAAATGCTTGTTAGAATTGGTCAATTAGATCAAGAAAAATACAACTCTAAAGTTGATGATTACACATCAAAATACGAGAACAGATATGATAAGGACACTTTGAGTAAGTGGATTCGACCAAGTACAGCTCAATTTTTCACAACAGCTCAAAAGCTTGAGCTTGCCAGACAAGAACTTAAAAGACGAGGAAAATAATGACTACAAAGTTTGATGGAACATGGACTGACACAGATGATAAGGTTCACACAAAAGACCCTGTAGCAAAATCTGCTTATGATGATGAAATGAGTAAGATGAGTGATGAAGATTTAACAGCTTACATTGCTAAACTTGCTGGTGAAACCCCTAGAGAGCAAACAGCAGGCTCTGTAGATCTTAAATCTATGACAGATGATCAGTTAATGGATTACGCTTCTAAATTAGAGCAGGGGCAGTCTGGAGAGAATAGATACACAGACCTTAGTGAGTATTATATTGACCGTATCGAATCAGGCATTACAAGCACACCGTCAATGGTGGGCGCATTTTTTAAAACACTGGTAGTTGATCCAATTGAAGATATAGCGTCACAACCATTTAGTGAAACAGTTTCACAGTTTGGCGGAGACTTAGCTAAAAATACATTTAACCTTATGACCAAGTCATCTCTACCATCTCTTTCTAACAAAGAAAATGCTCTTGAAGATCTATATCAAACTTTTGGTGAAAACTACATGAATTATCAGCATGGGTATCAAGAGCTGTTTAATTTAGATGTTGATCAAACTGGTAAAAAACCGCCTAATGATATTCATAGATATCTTGGTTCTGGTGTTGAGGCTTTCTCTGATCCATACGGATTGCTAGTTAAAACCGGAGGTAAGATTACTACTGTACTAGCAAGAGCTATGGGCTTACAAATTGTTGGTATGGGCGCTGAAGGTGGTGGCGATCTTGGTGGATCTCTAGAAGAGTCTTATACAGGTGAGCCAGAGACAGGAAGTTGGAGGACTATTGGCGCTTTAGCTGCTACTATACCTGCTGCAACTATATCAGCTCCGGTTACGTCTGCTTTATTTAACACTGGTGGATCTGCTATCAGGAAGTTTAAAGAAGTTAAGAACAACCCTAATGACGCTCAAAAAGCATTTGCCACTACATACGTTAAAGGTATATTAAATAAAATTATCGAAGAGAATCCTGATATTGACGTGATCTTGAAAGATTTAAATAAGATTGGCGTTAAATGGGATGCTGGAGACTTTCCTTTAATTGCTGCGGCAAACCAAAGCCCAACAGCTCATGCTGAATTAGTTAAATTAGCCAGAACAAACTCTTCATTTAGGCACGGTTTCCAGATGGAACTAGACAGGATGAAAGAATTAGTTGAGGTAAATGCAGATAAAATATTTGGTGGTAGATACACAGAGCTACCTTGGTCTGATACAGCTATTAAGAAAGGTATGCAAGCTCGCCAACAGAGATTAATTAAAGCTAGATCTAATATTGATGATCGTATTGTAAACTTACAAGAAAGGCTTGATCCAACTATGTCTGATCTTGATCGTGGTATTGCTATTGAAAAATTAATAGCTAAACGTGAGAGCTTGGCTAGAGCAGAGGTTAAACCTTTGTATGATGAGTTAGAGTGGAAAGCTGATGAAATGGGAGTTAAAATCCCATCGGATGCAGTTGAAGATTTCTGGAGGTTTGTAGAAGAAAATAATGCTCGTGATCTATTTGGAAAGGGGTCTGAAGCTGATATTAAAATTATCAAGCTTCTAAAACCAAGAAATGTAAAGAACGAGATAACCGGACAGGAAACTTTGCAATCTCCAGAGCTTACGTTTTCTCAGGTTGACTCTTTGAAACGATTAATTAATAAACTTAAACGTGAAACAAGAGATCCATCTGAATTGCGTAGAGTTAAACAGTTAGATGATGCTATGGGTCATACAAGACAAGATGGTAGTCGTGGTGGTTTAAGATCACTATTGCCAGAAGAGTTTGACTTAGAGTTAAAAAGTATTGATAAGTTATATTTTGAAAAGGTAGGTCTTCCGTTTGATGCTGAAGCTATTGCTCAAATCGGTAAAAAGAGATATTCTTCTGAAGTTGCTAACATTATCCTAAAGAACCGTGAAGCTCTTGATCAGTATATGAACGTAGCTGGCAAAGAAGGCCCTCAGCTTGCTCGTGACGCAATGATTGCCAAGCTATACACTAAGACAGTAGTCAATGGAGTTTTAGATCGTAAGAAGCTTGCTAAAGAACTAGCAAAAAATAAAGATGTTATCGATGGAATACCTGGAATGAGAGGTGAACTTGATAAACTACAAACAGATGCTGATTATCTTGGTATGAGAATGGGAACTCTTGACGATGCTCTTAAAGTTGAAAGAAATAAAGTTGCAGATCATTTTCTAACCACAAGTGATTTTTGGCCTAGCTATAAAAAATTAGCACAAGGTATTATTGGTAGTCCTCAAAAGAGAGTTAAATTCTTTAAAGATTTGAAAATGCTTGACTCTTCAACCAGGACAGCCGTGTTAGAGAGAGTTAGAAGGGAGTTTGTGGAAACTCTTAAAACTCAGCCTATGGGTGCTTATCATTGGCTTGGTGACAAAGCAAACGCTAAAATTATAAATGATATAATGGGTAAAGGTTATACTCAAGATCTGAAAGACTTTGCTAAGGTTATTGATGCAATGCACGGGATTGATGTTTCAAAGTTGGGTGCGACAATAAACCCTCAAGAGTTAGATCCTGTTGGTAAAATTGCTAAAGGTCTTGATGCAAAATATGTATCTTCTCAAATTAGAGACCGGATATCTAGTATTACTATGAAAATGACTAGACTAGGCTCTAGAATGTTAGACTTTAAAACAAAGCAAAATATGGATAGAAGTGTATTTGAGCTATTGGTTGATAGGGATGGCATGAAGAAGATAAATAATTCTGTAGCAAAAATGGATTTCAATATCGATACCCCATTAAAAATGAAAGAAATCACTGGTTTGATTAAAGAAATATTACCGGTATATATGTACACCGGACTCAAGACAAGTGTAAATCATAAAGCTGAAGAAATAGAACAAAAAATTCAATAGGAGAAGTAACATGGCAAGAGGCGCAGACGGTTCAATGTTAACCGAGAGACAACTAAAAGAATTAAACAGAAAAAGATTTACTGATGCTTTAGAGGCTGGTAACTTATTTAATACTGGCCCAATCACTGAGGATGGTGGTACGGAGTTTGGTACTGACAGATGGGCTTCATACTTTAAAAGCAACCCAGAAGAAGCTCCTAGCGACTGGACTGGTGACTCTGAATCTTACCAAGAGAAAGCTCCGACTGATCAAGAATTTCTTGCTCAAATGGATAACATGGAAGTCTATGACGATGAAGACAACCTTGTTTATGCTGATGGTCAAGATGTGGGCGGAGAAGGCCAAGATAGAGGGCTAGAAGGCAGCAGAGATGGTGATGGCTCATTCAAAACTTACATGAAACCTGTTAGTATTAAAGATGGTGAGGTTACCACGTCTGATGAGCAAGTGCCTACTGAAGATGTTATGGCTGGTATTGAGAAGCGTAAAGCTGAACGTCCTGCTAAGATGGCCGATATTGAAAGAAGATTAGCTGAAGTGGATGCTGTAGATGTTGATGCCGATGTTGAAGCTGAAATGGCGATTGAAGAAGAAGACTCAGTTGAAAACTGGACTACTAGTTTTGAAGCAATGTCTCCTGAAATGTTTGATGCAATCAACCCTGAAGATGTTAAAGATCTAAGTGAAAACGCTCAGACAGCTTACAACCAAATTAAAGGTATGGATGCTGGCCTTGATCAAGAAGTTGGCGAAGGTATGCTTTCTGGCAAACCTATGGATGAAGCTTCTAAGTCTGACATGATGAAGTCTGCAATGATTAATGTTGGTCTTGATGACGCTCAATCTGCTGATTTACTTGGTAAGTTAAAAGGAATCTGTGGCTAATGGGAATGTTTACGCCTAAACAACTTTACGCGGCCATACGTAGTGCTGAAACCGATATGCTTGATACTAAGCAGTGGGGGAATAATAGATGGCGTAGAACCTCTCACGCCCCTGCAACTGGGTCAACTGCTTTCGGGCCAGTACAACTAACTGGTAGAAGGTTAAGTGGTCAAAAATTCAAAGATAAAGATCTACAGAATTATGCTGATCGCTTTATGACTCAATCAAAATTATTTAACATACACGGTAATGAAAAGTCTATAAAGGGTTACGACCCAAGACTTGACTACGCTGACGTTAACAATCCTGATGCTGGTGTTGGTATGCTTACGTCTAAAAAGGACAAGGAAGACTACAAGAAGCTTACTGAAAAGATGATGGAGAACACTTACGCCAGACAAAACGGTAACTTAGATGACTTCATTAAAGATTGGAGGCATGGTGGTAGTTATAAAGGAAAGAAAGACTCAGATTACTTCAGCAAAGTAAAGCGTTATCTAAAAAACAATCCTTAAATCTTAGGCTTCTGTAGTTTGGAAGGTACGCTAACGTTCATCTCAGCGTTTAAAGCAAACAACTTAATCATTGCGCTACGACTTAACCCGTAGCGTTTTGCTTTTGTGTCTATGAAAGATAAATCGTCTGTGTCTACTTTGATATTGATCTGGTGAGAAGCCATAATGCCCTATTGTGTGCTATAAATAATACTATTATACACTATAGATACACTTGACTATTTGTTGGAATATGGTATAGTTAGCACGCGTGGATAGGAATCTCCTCAGATTTGTTTTTTCACCCCCCATAGTGTTTTTTCAACTATTCACGCACTAAATTACTAGGGATTAAGACCTTGAACATCAACCTGTTGTTTCAATTCTTTCTCGTTCCTATTCAAACATCTCGTTAGATAATGCTCATACGCATCATCATAGTTAGCACCACCTTTAGTGGCACGGTCAGCGTAGTCTTCAGCTAGTTTTATACACATTTCTGTTGTTGTCATTAACTTCCCCAAGTTTAGTCTTGCATTTTTAAGAACTCACACTTGATCCGTGGAGTGTTCGACCAATATTTTCTTGCACGTATCATCACAATTTGTCGATCGTCTTCGTAGTATATACCATTTAATGAATCTAGTATAGCCTTACAGTAATTATCAATATCTGCGTTATTGTCACAGAAACGACCCTGGTACTCTAATTTCTTCTTCTTCGACCAAGACTTAGGGATTTGCACAAAGAAGTCTAATTTCGCATATACGTTCGTCTGAAAGGGTACAAACTGCACATCCCCCAATGCAACTTTCATGGAAGCTCTGAACTCTGTATATTTCTTAGGATAAAAGGTTGACCATCTTGTTACTCTAGGTCGGCTTGCTGGAACGGGTGTTACATAGAATGTATGCTTCATGAGTGCGTTTCATCCTCACCAAGGTCTAACTCGTTATCCAGGTACTGCAAGTCTTGCAATGCTTGCTCTAATGAGCATCTAATGAACTGCTCTCTGTCTGATCTTGGGTACTCAACTATGTCATTGATCTCTTTAAGGAAGCCAAGAATACACTCTATCTTTTGTTTACATAACGCATCATCATGAAATTTCATCTTATTTCTCCGTTTGAAAGCTTCCAGGTATGTGTCATCTTTCCGTACTTACCCTTTTTAAATATATTTGTTTTGATCAACAGCCCTTTGTTGGTTAGGTTTGTCATGGCACGCCTAACACTTGTTATTGGATAGTTATGCTCCTCGTTACATACATCCAATACTTCATCAGGTGAAAGACGCTCTTCTTTATTGAAGATAGCAAGTATCAACTCCTCTTGGTTTTGAGTATTTTCTCTTGAACGTGAAAGGGCACTACCCTCTTCATTGTTAGTATTGTAATAACTCATGCTCCAGCTCCTAGCATCATGAATAGTCTACTCATTGGATCATAAGCATTACGCTTCATAATAGATTTTTTAATAATGTTTGGCTGTTTTTCTATTGGCACATATCCAGCATGAATGTTGCTTTGTCTTCCTTTTGTGGGTATCTTTCCAAGAGTATCTACATCTCTAATATTTCTTTGTAACCTTGCATACATTGTTGAAGTGCAAATATTATATTTTTTTGCACACTCTTCGGCTGATAATACGCATCCATCTGATAAGGTAAATTTTCTACAAGTATGTTTTTTCTTGCGACCCATCGCTTTATGTTGAACACGCATTACCCACTCCACTTTATTAGACTGATCTAATCTGTATCTGCAAGCTGTTGTTGTTAGATTTAATTTTTTACTTAACTCTAATGCTGTCCAAGTAGATCCATCAGTAAGTGTGTATTGTTTTACTGCTTTTTTCATAACATTCTTTCCCCCGTTAATTATTATTGTTTTACCAAGGCAATCCTAGTGTCCTTGTAATTTGTTTTTCAGTCCAGCCAATCTCTCTGAAATACTCTCTCGAAAACCATTTGGTTGCTGGCGATACATCTTGTGGATCAAACGTATCATAGAAGCAAGCCTTGGCCTTTTCATCAGACTTATCCCATATCTTACTATAGTTAGGCTTAGAGTGTGTAGTGTTGGATATAAGCTTGGTTTCCATCTGGTTGTTCTGTTGTTTAATCAACTCAAGTAATGCTTGGATACCATCAGCTGGGATCTTCGGAATACTCTTCATAACCTTGGAGTGCTGGAATAGGTTGTAGTCTTGCTTCTCACTCAAAAAGAAGTCAATCAACTTGGTCGCCCAAATATTCTTAACGTTCATCTTGATCTTGTTGAATACAATTAACTCTTCTACTAACTCATTGGCCAGCGTGTTTACTTCATCTTCAGTCATTGTGTTGCCCCCAGCTTCATAGCAATCAATGCTTTACGTGAGTCACTCATGCCAGCAAACGTGCCTTTCTTTTTAGTTGACTGATCAATACCAATGTAATCCTTTCTCAAGTAGTTTCTAAAGCATGACTGTAGATCTTGCCACTTGGCCGTTCTATTCAGCATCTGATCTTTGAATGACTGAATTAGATCATTAGCCTGGCTGGCTGTTATGCCAACGTGCTTATCTCTAACTGCTTTCTCTGAAGCCTCGTTCGGAATGAAGTTTTCAATTTGATCCTTCTTAGTATTAGTATTAGTATTAGTATTTATAGTAGTAAGTATAGTATTAGTATTAGTAGAGTCGTTACGAGTACGTAACGTAGTTGTACTAGGTTTACCAAATAACTCATCATCAGATAGGATCTGTTTATTGTTTAATAACATATCTTTGTTCTTATCAATAACTGCTCCAGCCAAGGCTGTGTATTGATTTTCTGTTACTTCAATAGTGTGACTAACTGAATTTTTACTAGCGTTATAACCAAAGAATACCGTTAACTTAAACGATAGCTTGGTTGTTTTATTAGTCAATAGAGATTGGAGGCTTGCCCCCGTGTAATCTTCTATATCGTATGGTGTGTGGTTGATAATTACATTATCAATAATAGAATACTCCATGATTTTATTACCTATATGTTGTTATTTAAAACGGGATCGCATCATCAAATCCATCTTGTGCTACTGTATCAGCAGATACTTCAGCTACTTTGTCTTCCTTCTTAGCAATGCTAAATGTTAATGCTGGTGCTTTAGGGTTTGCTCCTTCCTTTCTTGTCCAGGCTGATACCCAATACTCTACCCCATCAACGTTTAATGAGCCTTTGAATTGAGGGTGCTTATCTGATTTAATATCATCGTTTTTCCAGATCTGGCCGCGGTTTGTATTATCATATGATTCTGACATTTCTTACTCCTTTTATTAAAATTAAGTTAGCTGGTAACGCCAGCAACTCGCACATCGAAATAATAACGAGGACATGGAGTACCCCCGAAAAAGCTTTGTGATCAGCTTAATTTACATACCTTCACTTGACTCATTAGAATCAAATAGCTGGTGATAATAGTCACAGATCTGTATAAATCCGTTTTTCTCTGCATAGTCATACATATCACTAGCAGAGTCATAATCATTTTCTTTCTTCGCCTTGTCTAATGCTTTCTTTCCAGCAAGCATCCGTGCGTTGTGTTCTTGTGTAGCCGTTGCTGGCTTTGCCTTTCCAGATGCAACATTGCCATCATCATCAATGGCTTCTAGGCCAAACATAGTGACTAAAGCATAACGCCTTGCATAGGTAATTGCACCTCCAAGCTTTTGCATATCAGCACTAGGTATAACCAGGTGCGTGTGGCTTATGATCTTCTCTTCTGGATTGGGAATGTTAACCAACTCGGTTGTTAATACATCAACTCCATCAATACGGTTAGCATACTGAACATAGATCAGATTACACTCGATCAATGAAGGTGCTAAGGCATCCATAACGCTGTTTAGATCAGCATACTTGCTCTTGAAAAAGGGATTGCTCGCTTTCTTTTTAACGCCCGTGATCATGTTTCTAGCCATTGCTAATCTTTCATAAATGTTTAGTGTTTTAGCTTCCATTTTTATCTCCTTTTCTTATGTCTAAAAAGCCTAAGTCAATCTCGGGAAAGACTCCAGCTCTCTTTTCTTTGTATTCATCATAACCTCGATCATGATCAACCATATCCCTGGCAAACTCTTCAGTCGCCATAACTTCATGAGCATAGGCCATAAAATCTGGCTCTTCACTTTGTGTGTGAGCATTATCTTCTTGCATCTCTAAATGCAAATTAGAAAAATATCCCATTATCTTTCCCCCCAAATAGAATCAGCAATTGCTTTGTTTCTATCCTTCTGTCTTTTGACAAATAATAGTTGACCGCCCAAAGATATTGCTTGGACTGTTGGTAGGTGTCTAACTTCATCCCAAATCTCTCTTGGTAGGTGTGCTAAAGCATCAACGTGTTCATCGTATAACTCTTCAGATCTTTGATCTTCTTTTTCGTAATCAATCATGATTATCTCCTCTTTAAAATTGTTATTATACACTTCTTATACTCTACTTGTGATCTTTTGTAATCTCTGTAGAGTAGGTAAGTAAAGGCTTCTAGAGATATATAGATCAAACTAAGGATAATTAACGTTGTGTTCATCTTCACCTCTATTAATTATTTTATCGTTGTATTCGATCAAGTATGTTAACTTGAAGGCCATGTATAAGATCAATGCTCCAAGCATAATATCAAACATTTTCTTTTTCCTTGATCATTCCCATAAATACTGAAGTTGTTTCATGGATCATAGCCATAATATCCTCGGCTGGTAGATCCTCGTAAGCTTCAGCAACATTCGATAACAAAAAGTCTTCCCAATAACTATCGCTCCACTCCGTATGATCAGTTGGTAATGTAGTAGTTAGATATAATCCACTAACTGTTTCCATAACTTCATACTCGTTAAATCTTGCTTTAAATGTTTTCATTACAGGCCTTTAGTAGTTTACGGATCAATACGTTAGCTTCAGCTTCATCTTGATCAAAGTTTATAGTGATGCTACGCCCAACTAAATCGACATATACATGCCAATGCTCAGTGATAGTGTTATTAAATCCGTGTTTAATATCCATTGATCTTTTAAAGTAAATAATATGATCCGTGTTTATGTATTCGTTTGGTTTGATTTCTATGATCATGACTCATCCTCTTGCATTAGATTAAACAAAGAAACATACTCATCTGAAGTTGTATAGCTTATTAAATCATTAGCTTCTTTAGCGATCATGGCCATGTTTACAACGTCTATATGACTATGCATGCTGACATCAGTTAACTCGCCCGTAACGGCCGTATATAGATCCTGAAGCTTCGCTTTACAATCTCTACTTTCATCAACTAGATTCTTGATATTTTCTTTTAATTCCTTCATGTTATTAACTCCAAAATACGTTTCCTTGCATCTATCGAATCAACAGTTTTTGAAATGATTTTAGCTTTGTATAATTTATCAATTGCTCGTTTGATCGTTGAAAAACCATAATCTCTAAAGTATTTGGTTGCATATACTTTGTTAGTTGTAACTCTGTGATGAGATTGTATAAAGATCAATACATCAATATCGATATCTAATAACTTGATTCTTTCTTGATTACTTATACCAACTTGATGATCTCTTTTTAAACTTAACATTGGCCAGATTGCCCTTGCTTCTTTGTTTGTCATAAACTACTCCATTGTTTGATCGTAACGACTTCGTACTACTTCGTAACGACCTTTAAAAACTAGCTTAACACAACGTTAAACCCGCTTATAACGTGGACTTCAGCGTTATATGTTTCATATTGTACTCGTTTAAATACGGTGTGTCAATAGCATATACTGAATTAACTTAAATTGATTAACGTTCGATTGATCTAAATCTTTTTTCTTTTTTCTTTTTTTTATTATTATTATTATTAGTGGCCTCTTTTTCTGTTGATAACTTCAGTTTTTACTGTTAAATCAATGACTTGCATAGTGGATAAAGCTGTTGATAACAATTGTATAGGATTGTGGATAAGTGGATAACTCTTACCTTTTGCCTTAGTTGTTAACAATTTAACGTGATTGTGGATAACTACTTATACATACGTGTTGATAACGTAACGTATGGTTGGAGTGAAGGCGTCAAAGCCTTGTATAACTTGATGTATAACTTTTATTTTGAAATTTAAGTGTTGCAAAAGTATATACCCATGGTATGATTTGGTTTCTTAAATAAAGCATGGAGCAAAAAATGAGACAAATAACTAAAGATAGTGTTCAAACAATGTTTGATAATAGAAAAATGAATAAGCAAAATATGAGTGTTAGTGATGGCGTTATGAGATTGCATGGTAACGCTATTGCCTGGTTTAATGATAGTGAAAATCCTGGCCAAAAGAGAAAAACAATAACGCTTAGTGATGGAGGTTGGCAAACCGTAACTACTAAAGAGCGATTGAATGGTATTCTTGATCATTTGAATTTAGGCCATATATTCCAAAAAGATTTTGTTTGGTATTATTCTCCAGGAAGTGGCTGTGTTAAACCTTTTGGTGGATCAATGGAGATCAGACTATGAGAGATTGGATTGGAGATGCAACTAAATTGTTTGAAGGCAAGATAGTTGAAAAAATTGAATACACCACTACCAGGGATCTAAAGAATTTGGGTTGGAATAAATCTGCTCCGATGATTATCTTTACTGATGGCACGTATATTTTGGCAAGCTGTGATGATGAGGGTAATGAAGGCGGAGTGTTTTTCACTCCCTTTGATGATATGCCCGTGATCCCTAGCAACGGTAACTTACAACCTGGTCAACGTGTAACGCCAACGTAACGCCAACGTAACGATCACGTAACGGTTAACGTAAAGCCCGCCTAAAGTTTTTACTAAGGTGGGTTTTTTTTCGCCCGTAACATAGGGATTTTTAATAAAATTAATATTTCAAATTGAATAATATGCCAGGCCAGGCCAGGTTATAATTTCGGCATGGATCAATTTTGATCTTGTTTTTAATCATGGAGATTAGATTATGCAAAACGATATAAAAGAAAGTTACTCAGTAGATGATACATATCACGGTGAAATTATGAAGTTTGAAGATTACGATCAAGCGATAGAGTGGTGCCAGGAGCAAGAGATAATTTACTACCATAAGGCAATGCAATACCTGGCCGAAAATGATGCAAGCCTGGTAGAGTCTTTTAACCTGGCCGATAACATCGGATACACGTTTCAAAGTATTAACAGCGAAACACTTGCAACGATCCATTTACAAGATGCATTGATCAATTCAATAACGGAGGTTAACTAATGTTAATTAAACAAAAAGAAATTAATTGTTTTAGGTTTCTATCTTTGATCCAGGCGCTAAAGCTTGAAATTTTAGGTATGAAAAAATCAGGCACTTCGGCTTATAAAATGGCAAAGGTGGAATATAACTTAAAAGGATCTAAACAAAGTGTATTAGATCAACTACTAATAATAAAGGCGGGCATGTAATGGGAAGATCAAACACAAGAAAATTAATAGCTTTAGATACATGGATACTAAATGCAAGCCTGGAGGAGGTTTATAACGATAGCGATATTAACTTTTTGAAAGGTTGGCAGTTTGGAGGCCTGGGAGGGTTTGAAAATAAACTATCTTTGACTATGGCTCATGCAGATGGATCAAACATTATGAGATTATATAAAGGCTTCCCCGAAAAGGTTGTAGGAATGAGAGCGTATCAGATCAAGCCTGGCTTTTGGGATCTTGTAACGGGTAACGATCAAATCCTGGAAGATCATTTGAACGATCTAAAAGCGTTTGCCAATGCTTGATCAGTTGATCCAGGCGTTAATGGCGGTTGATCTAATGATTCAAGCGGTAATAGATCAGTTATTCAGTTGATCAGTTAAAAGGGGGGAATATTAAGCCAGCATTAATTGCTGGTTTTTTTGTGCCTGTTGCTTTTGTATAACTTAGTGGATAAGTATTTGGCGGCCAGGTGTTAAGATACTACTGTCAAAGCATTATTTTGTATTAATAATTGTTAATAACTTTTTGATCATAGCCTGGTAAATAGTTTGATCAATACCTGGTAATTTTTAAAGCCTGGGAAGCATTGGAAGTCATGTAGGAAGTTAAATTAAACTTCTGGAAGTCTGTCAAATGGTTTTTGGAAGTTAAATCAATCCAGGATCAAGCGTTTTTGCTCCGATAAAAGATAAATTAGCTACGATCAAAGATAAAACGATCCAGGATCATACGATCTGGAATGAATAGAAGTTGATCAGTTAGAAGAGATCAACCAGGATTAAGTGATCTATGAAGGCCAGGATCATTAGATCAATAAGATTAGTAGATGCTTAGTTAATTGTTAGCCAGGATCTATAAGGGTTTGGAGTAAATAAGCCTGGGTTGCTAATCCTACTCATTTTCTTTTTATCTCTCATATTGTGTAAGCTGGCGTTTAATCGGTGCTATGTAAGGCTTTAAGCTATGTTTAAGAGTGTATCTTTTTAGCTTTTAAGCTAATCGATAGGGGGAGGCTCACTTGCTTGCTTGCAGTAATGGATGCTATACCCAAGACAGAAAAAACGGGATTTCAAAAAAGAGGAGAAATGGGAATATAGCCATAAGAGGCTATCCGCATTAACTATGTTAGCTTTAGAAGGGATAAGTGATTACTACTATGTGTTGGCTAACTAGTTAAGAAGGATTTTAGCTGACGAAACGAATACTGTCAAGTCATAATATATTGATATTGTTTATGTTTATGTATTTGCTTCAGTATATAATAATGATACTTTAACCTCTTACAGGGAGATAATTAAATGACAGAGAAAAGACGTGGTAATCCTGCAATGGTGAAGGGTAAGGCTATGAATCCTTTAGGAAGACCTAAGGGTATTCGTAACAAGTACACACTACTAGCTAGAGAAATGATGACCGAGAAAGGGCCTGACATCGTACAGAAGATTGTTGATATGGCTATGGATGGTGATGTTCATTGTTTGAAGATGTGTATTGATCGTATCTTGCCTGTTCATAAAGCTGTTGATCCTAGTAGAACAAAACAAGACTCTAAGATTATTATTAATGTTGGTGCTTCTACTGGAATAGAGGCTAAGATAGCTGATACTGATCCTGCTAAACTTGTTAATCCTAAAACTAAGCAAGATGATGATTTGATAATTGAAGTAGGTGAGGTTATAGAGTGAATGAACTACCTGAAAATTACTGGGCTAGACAAGCTAGGCAAAGTAAGCTACTTGAAAAGCTTAGGAAGTTAGTTAAAGAACAAAAGGAAAAGAAGGATGCCTGAATTAAACGTTGACCTTCATCCTGCTCAGTTAGAGATATTCAATTCAACTGCTAGATTTAAAGCTGTGGCTGCTGGACGTAGATTCGGTAAGTCTAGGCTTGCTGCTTGGATCTTGTTAATTAAAGCTTTACAGTCTGATTCAAAAGACGTGTTTTATATTGGTCCTACGTTTCAACAATCTAAAGACATTATGTGGGCGATGTTAAAAGAGCTAGGTGAAGATTTGATCGTTGCTGCTCATGAGAACACTGCTGTATTAACGCTTGTAAACGGTAGGAAGATCTATTTGAAAGGATCTGATAGACCTGATACATTGCGTGGTGTTGGTTTGGCTTATGTTGTACTAGATGAGTACGCTTCTATGAAACCTAACGTGTGGGAACAGATTATTCGACCTACTCTTGCGGACGTTCGTGGTGGTGCTATGTTTATTGGTACTCCAGCAGGTAAGAATCACTTCTATGACGTTTATCAAGATGCAATGAAGCTAGATGACTGGGAAGCCTTCCAGTTTAACTCAACTGATAACCCGTTTATTCCTGATGATGAAATTGAAGCTGCAAGAGACTCTATGTCGTCTATGTCATTTCGTCAAGAGTTTGAAGCATCCTTTGAAACCTTCTCTGGTGGTGTGTTTAAAGAGGAATGGTTTAAAACAGCAGAAGAACCAGAAGAGGGGTCGTATGTTATTGCTATTGATCCTGCTGGATTTGAAGCTATTGAGAAAGAACGTAATTTGAAACGATCAAGACTTGATGAAACTGCTATTGCTATTGTTAAGATAGATAGAGACAAGTGGTGGGTTAAAGATATACTACATGGTCGTTGGAATATCAAGGAAACAGCTAGAAAGATACTTACATCTGCGGTAATTGTTGAATCTTCGACTGTTGGTATTGAAACTGGTTCGCTGAAGAACGCTATCTTGCCTTATTTAGAGGATGAGATGCGAACACAAGGTCAATATGTATCGATTATTGAGATGAGACATGGTGGTAAGAAAAAGGCTGACAGAATTGTATGGTCTTTACAAGGTAGAATGGAACATGGTCAAATATCGTTCAATGAAGATAGAGATTGGCGACCGTTTATCTCTCAGATGGTTGATTTCCCTAATAGATTATCACATGATGATATGTTGGACGCTCTTGCGTACATTGATCAAGTGTCTGTTGCTGATTTCGCCCACACAATCGAGCTTGAAGACGATTGGCAGCCTGAAGATGAGGTCGCAGGATATTAAATATAAAGAAAGTCTCCTTTTTAATTGCGTTTATGATATATTACGCCTAAATTCCTAGAGAAATCAAACACTTATGTTCGATCAGAAAGAAACTCAGTATAAAGCTCTAGCATCTTGGCTTACATATAGACTAGAAGGATGGCGTGATCATCGTGATATGAACTATGTTGATAAGTGGGATGAATATTACCGACTTTGGCGTGGTATCTGGGTTGGTTCAGACAGATTACGCTCTTCAGAGAAGTCAAGAATCATATCTCCTGCTTTACAACAAGCGGTCGAGGCATCAGTTGCTGAATTAGAAGAAGCTACGTTCGGTCGTGGCAAGTGGTTTGACATTCAAGACGATATGTTGGACACAGATCCTTCAGATGTTGAGTACATTCGTAACCTATTACAAGAAGACCTTGAAAAGACTGGTGCTAAAGACGCTATCTGCGAGGTATTCCTTAATGCTGCTATCTACGGTACTGGTATTGGTAAGATTGTTGTTGAACAGAACATAGAAAGAGTGCCATCGGAAGAACCTGTAGAAGGAACGATGACTACAACTCGTACATTAAAAGAAATTCCATCAATAGATGTGAAAATCGAGCCTATTTCTCCTAAGGAGTTCTTAATTGATCCATCAGCTAACTCTATCAAGGAAGCACTTGGTTGTGCGCATGAAGTTATTAAGCCGAGACATCATGTTGTGTCTGGTATTAAGTCTGGTATTTATCGTGATGTTCCCCTTGATGGTGATTATGACACTGTTCGCTTTGGCTTCGACCCTGAAGTTAAGCAAGCTGACGAAGGCGATTCGGTTAAGATTACCGAGTATTGGGGTTTAGTACCTAAGAGATTTTTAACTAAATCAAAAGATCAAGACGACTTTGAATACACTAATAAAGCTAAAGATGAGCTAGTTGAAGCAGTTGTAACGATTGTTAATGACGAATATATCCTTAGAGCTGAAGAAAATGCGTTCATGATGAAAGATAGACCTTTCATTGTCTACCAGCATGACATTGTTCCTAATAAATTCTGGGGAAGAGGTGTTTGTGAGAAGGGTTACAACCCTCAAAAAGCACTTGATACAGAGATGCGAGCTAGAATCGACTCTCTTGCCCTAACGACCACTCCTATGATGGCAGCAGATGCGACCAGATTACCAAGGGGTGTAAAGTTTGAGGTTCGACCAGGTAAGACTATACTAACGAATGGTGATCCAAGACAAGCTATCATGCCTCTGACTTTGGGAACTACAGACCAAAATACTTATACCCAGGTCGCCTCATTACAAAACATGATACAGATGGGAACTGGCTCTGCTGACCTTGGTTCAGCCGAAAGAGCTACTTCTTCTGGTATGTCAATGACTCAATCTGCATCAATTAAGCGTCAAAAGCGTACTTTGATGAATTTCCAGAACACTTTCCTGATCCCAATGATCAATAAGTCGATGTGGAGAAAGATTCAGTTTGATGTTGATCGCTATCCAGTAGCTGATTACAAGTTTGTACCGTATTCAACTATGGGAATCATGGCTAAAGAGCTAGAGATGACCCAAATGGTGCAAATGCTTCAGGCAGTACCTAAAGATTCACCTGCTTTCGATGTTATTTTGTTGTCAATGATACAAAACTCATCAATGCACAACAGAGATCAGATTGTTCAGCAACTTATGCAAGGTAATCAGCCTAATCCTGAATCTCAACAGATGGAACAAGCTCACATGCAGTTACAGATGCAACAAGCTCAAGCTGATATTCAGAAAACTGTTGCTGAAACTGAAGAAGAGAAAGCCAAGGCTGCTAAGTGGTACGCTGAAGCTCAAGAACTTGCACCTAATGAGATTAAGATTCAAGAAAAGGTACTTAAATTACAGAAAGATTCTATTGCATTAGAGAAAACTAAAGCTGATATTCAGAATAAGAACTCTGAAACAGCTAGAAACTTCCCTGAAGTGGATCACTTGAAGTCTGAGACTGCTTTAAACATGGCAAATGCCAGAAAGATTGCACAAGAAACAGAAATTAATAGGTTTGTTCAATGAAGTCAGATGAGCAATTCTTAAAAGATAGAATAGAATTATTCGAAGCAGAAGGTTGGCTAGACCTAATGCAAGAACTAGAAACCATTGAAGATAATACTCGAGACATTGAGACTATCAACAATGAGCAGGCTCTTTGGGATGCCAAGGGTCAGTTGAAGGTACTAGGCTATTTACTTAGTTTGGAATCTGCAACTACAATAGCCGTGGAACAATCGGGAACGACTCCACATTAATCAAACTTCACAATCCTGAAGAGGACGGAGACCAAAGGTATGAGTATAGTAGTAGATGTAGCACCCGAAGGTGTAGGCGAACAGGTAACAGAAACTCAAGAAATTACACAAGAGGTTCAGCAAGAAGAAATTCAAGCAGAGCCAGAATATGTAGTTCCAGAGAAGTATGCTGGGAAGTCATTAGAGGATGTGATTAACATGCACCAAAATGTCGAAAGGGCGTTTGGTTCACAAGGTCAGACAGTCGGAGATCAGCGTCAGCTAATCGAACAACTTATGTCCAAGTCACAGGCTGGTCAAACTGCTGAGACAACAGAAGAAAATGTCAGTTTTGAAGATAATTTTTACGATGACCCTGCGAAAGCAGTTAACTCAGCGATAGAAAATCATCCAGAAATTGTCAAAGCTAGAGAAGGTAACGTTAAGTCAGCCCAAAAAGCTAATTTAACACAGTTAGAGTCAACTCATCCTGATTTCATGGATGTTATTGGTAATAGCGACTTTCAAAAGTGGGTGGGAGAGAGTGGTATTCGTACCGAGCTGTTCCGCAGAGCCGATGCTAATTATGACTTCAACTCTGCAAATGAATTATTAGGTACTTGGAAGCAAATTTCAATGATCGATAAGACACAAGCAGTAAATAAGGCTGAAGAAAATAAGAGAAAGAAGGCAATGCGACAAACCAGTTCAGAGACTCGATCTTCAGGAGATTCTGTTGGTGGTAAGAAGATGTATCGTAGGAGTGATTTAATCAACCTACAAGTGAGCGACCCTCAAAGGTATGCAGATTTATCAGATGAGATAACTATTGCATACCAGGAAGGGCGCGTTAAATAATACTCAATAAGGAGAAATAAGATGGGTTTAGGTACTAACCATAGTACGATTACAACATCAGCTAATTTCATCCCTGCTCTATGGTCGGATGAAGTTATTGGTGCGTACAAACAAAACTTAGTTGTTGCAAACTTAGTTACAAAGATGTCTCACAAAGGTAAGAAAGGCGATACTATTAATATCCCTGTTCCTGCTCGTGGTACTGCATCTGTAAAAGCTGCTAATTCACAGGTTACAATGATTGCTGATACAGCAGGTGTTGTAGCAATTAGCATTAACAAACACTACGAATACTCGAAGTTGATTGAAGATATTGCTGAAGTTCAAGCATTAGCTTCAATGCGTAAGTTCTACACTGATGACGCTGGTTATGCACTAGCTAATCAAGTGGAAGATGACTTATTCGCTTTAGCTGAAGAGTTCCAAGGTGGAACAGCAGGTGGCGCAGCCGCTAATTTATGGGAGAAAGCTGTAATCGGTGACGGTACTACGTTATACACTGGTAACTCTAGTAATGCTTCAACTCTTACTGACGCTGGTATCAGACAGATGATTCTCAAGTTAGATAATTCTGATGTTCCTATGGATAACCGTTCTTTAGTGCTACCTCCAGTAGCTGCTAATGACTTATTAGCTATCGCACGTTTCACTGAGCAACAGTTCATTGGTAACGGTGATGCTATTAAGAATGGTACTATCGGACAAATCTACGGTGTAGATGTGTTGGTAACTAATAACTGTCCTTCAATCAGTACAACTGGTCGTGTAGGTATGTTAATGCATAAAGACGCTTTAGTTCTTGCAGAGCAAGTTGGCGTTCGTTCGCAAACTCAGTACAAACAAGAATACTTAGGTGACTTGTTTACTGCTGATACTATTTACGGTGTTTCTGGATTACGTGATTACGCTGGTGTAGCGTTCGTATGTCCACAGTCGTAGTAGTTAGTTAGTTAAGCGTAGCCCTTGTCTAGATGAGAGGGCTATTCTGAATTAATTAGGATTAGTTATGCCGCTATTTACTTATAAATGTAAAAATAACCATACTGAAGATAATATAGTTTCTTACAGTAAACGTGAAGAACCACAAGTCTGTCCAGACTGCGGAGAACCTTCTTACTATGAACTAACATTCTGCACTAATTTCCAATTTGGTCAAGATTATCGCTCTTTTGCAGCTGATACACACCGTTGGAATATGCGTGAGAACAAACGATTAAACACAAATGGGAAGAACTATGTTTGATATATTAGAAGACTCAACATCTGGTGGATTAGAGCTTGATAGATTCAAGTGTAAGCTACAAGAAGTATGGATGCACATGTTACAAGAGACATTCAATAAGTATGAAGATGAGATGTCTGAAGAAGAGTACATGAAAGCTAATGCTCTTCACTTTGCTGATGATCCTGAAGAAGAATCTGAAATGGACAACCTGATGGCTATGCTAGATGACATGATGTCTCCTGATGAGGAGCTTGAGTCGGTTAAAGGTGATTCTAAAGCCCCAACATACTCAGGTTCTCAGCTTAAAGCTAACAATGAGAAAGGTAAGATTGAAGCTACTACTTATAAGTCAGAACACTCAATGACTAAGACCCCTGGAGACTCTAAAACTTCAGTAAAATCAAGCACTTATGGCGCACAAAGTGGTAAGATAGCACCAAGAAAAGACGCTAAAGTTATTAGAAGCTTCGCACCAATGGCTGAGATGATGCGAGATGAGCTTACAGCTTTAAAGGCTAGACAAAATATTGGCAGACGAAGAGAGTTATTTAGACTGTAATGGCAAAGAAAACTAGAATAGACAGACGCGGCAAAATTAGGAGTTTAACTCGTAAACAGCCTTCTGTCGTTCGCCTTCAGTGGAGAAAGGGTAAGACATTAGCTATGCTTGCTAATAAGAGACAGTGGATTAGAGAGTACGGGATAGAATACACCCCTGATACAGAGATAGCTTCAGGTGAGGGTTTTGGTATCATAATTGAATCATCACCACGTAACTTACCGACATACATAGTAATAGAATAGGAGTAATAAATGGCATCAATTAAGATTTCAGCATTAACCGAGAAAACCACAATGGTAGGTACTGAAGAGGTGCTAATCAATGATAGTGGTACTTCTAAAAAGTTCTCAACCCAACGATTCTTAGATGTTAAGGTAGCAGCTGAGACAGCTAAAACAGCAGCAGAATTAGCAGAGACTAACGTAGCAGCAGATTTAGTATTAACCAATGCTGATGTTGTCCTTGCAGAGGCTGATAAAGTACAAACAGGATTAGACAGAGTTGCCACAGCAGCTGATGTAGTTTTAGCAGAAGCTGATAAGGTACAAACTGGCTCAGATAGAGCAGCAGTAGCAGCAGATTTAATTCTTACAGCAGCAGATACAGTTGCAACAGCCGCTGACTTAGTAGCTACAAACCAAGACACGATTGATACCGCTGCAGATGTAGTAACCGCAACAGCACAGGCTGGTATTGCTACGACTAAGGCTTCTACTGCTACGACTCAAGCTGGTATTGCTACAACACAAGCAGGTAATGCAAGCACATCAGCTACAGCAGCAGGAACTTCAGAAACTAACGCTGGAACTTCAGAGACTAACGCAAGTAGCTCAGCCTCTAGCGCCACAACTGCTCAAGCAGCGGCAGAAGCAGCAAGAGATTCAGCTTTAGCTTCATTTGATTCATTTGATGATAGATACTTAGGTCAGAAAACTAGTGCCCCTACATTAGATAATGATGGTAATGCCTTAGCTGGTGGTACTTTATACTTTAATAGTACCAGTGACGCTATGTTTGTGTATGAAGGCTCTTCTTGGGTTGCTGCTTATGCTTCTCTTTCAGGTGCTTTATTACAAACTAACAACTTATCAGACTTAAATAATGCAGGTACAGCTAGAACAAACTTAGGGTTAGCGGCTCTAGCTACTTTAGGTAGTGTAGCTGCTGGTCAGATTGATGCTAACTCAGTAGGCGCTTCAGAATTAAATGTAACAGGTAATGGTACAGCAGGACAATACTTAGGCTCAGATGCTGATGGTACAATGACTTGGACAAGTATCTCAGCTGACCCGACTATGGGTGGTGATTTATCAGGTACTGCTTCTAATGCTCAAATTGTAGCAAACGCTGTTACAGATACAGAGCTAAACTCAGCTAAGTTAAATGGCATTGAAACAGGTGCTACAGCAGACCAAACCAATGCTCAGATAAAGACTGCTTATGAAGCTAATGCTAATAGTAACGAGTTTAGTGATGCTGAACAAACTAAACTATCAGGCGTAGCTACAGGTGCAAACAATTATTCATTACCTTCTAGCGTTGTACACGATACCGAAAAAGGCTCTTTACACGCAACAGATGCTCTTAGATTATCAGGTCATACGGTAAGTCTTTATAAGGGCGATGGTACTAGCGAATCAGTAACTATCCCTGATAACAATACAACTTACTCAGTAGGTGACAACGGTCTTACACAAAAGAACTTTACTTCAGCTGATAATACTAAACTAGACGGCATCGCCACAAGTGCTAATAACTATGCTCATCCTTCACATCCAGGAGACGATTTTAGTGTGGACTCAGGTGCTTTAACAGGTGCTACAGTAATCAGTGATATTGATATTAATGTTACAACAGATACTTCGGGTCACGTTACAGATGCCAATGGTACAGTCTCTACTCGTACATTAACACTATCTGACCTTGGTTATTCAGCACCTGTCTCTTTTCCTAGTGGAACGGTTATGGTGTTTTATCAAGCATCAGCACCTACCTCTTGGACACAGGTCACAACTAATAACGATAAAGGATTAAGAGTAGTTAGTGGTACAGGTGGTGGTACAGGTGGTACACACGCATTTAGCTCACCTCCTAGCACAGCTCACACGCATAGTTTTAGTGATTCATCATCTACTACTTCTAGTGCGGGCGCTCATAGTCACACAGGTGCTTCACATACTCACTCAGGCGCTTCACATACTCATAGTACGCCTAGTCACTCTCATTCTCATAGTTTAAGTGCGGGTTCGCATACATTGAGTGTATCTCAGATGCCTAGTCATAATCATAGTCTTTCAGTAAAAAGTGGTTGGGGTAGTTCACCTGGTAATGTTGACAGGGCTTCTGGCGCTCAATACTCATTTAATGCTTCTACTAGCAGCAAGGGCGGCTCTAGCTCTCATAGTCACTCATTAGCAGGTAGTATCACAAGTGGTGGTTCAGGCACTTCAGGTTCTGCTAGTGGAACTACAGGGGCAGGTGGCACAGGTGCTACAAGTAGTGCGAGCGCTCATACACATACTGTAGCAGTATCAGGCACTTCAGGCTCATCAACTCCTACAGCATTTGCACCTCAATACATAAACGTAATTGTTTGTAGTAAAGACTAATGGCATTAGAAGTAGAGTTCTTTTGCCCTTTAGGTTCAACTTGTGAAGAAGCTGTAGATGGTGTTATCAAGCGTTGTGCTTGGTACACTAAGATGGTAGGACTAGACCCAAACACAGGTAAAGAAGTGGATGATTGGGCGTGTTCTATGAGTTGGATGCCTATGCTACAAGTTGAGATGTCTAATACAAATAGAGGTCAAACTCAAGCACTAGAGAGTTTTAGAAATGAGACTGTAAAAGGTCAAGAAGAATTTAACAAGATAGTTAAGAAAAAAAATAAAATATTAGGAGAGCACTAATGAATGTATGTGTAATTACAGACGACAGAATGATTCAAATTGATGGAGAAGCAATTAACTTCGACTTTACTATTGATGCAAATATTCACGCTATTGAGTGGAATGGCTCAACAGGTAACGTACAGTTTAAAGACAATACGCCAAATGAAGAATTTACAGAAATTACTGCTTATCAATCTTTAGTTGATGCTCACGCTGCTGAAAAACAAAGGTTGGTAGCTTTTGAAATACAGAAAGAAGTAGATAGAATTTCTAATATGACTTATGCAGATAAGCGCTCTGTAGAATATCCTAGCATTATAGAGCAACTGGATGATATTTATCACAATGGTATTGTTGGTTGGAGTGATGCTATTAAAGTGATAAAAGATAAATACCCAAAAAACTAATTATTTAACTATGACTGATTATGTCGCATTAGGTTTGATGCCACGCTCAGGGTCAACCAAACTTTCTAAAATACTATCTCAAGACCCTCGTTTGTGCGTGTGTTCCAATAGTGAGAACTATTTTATTGTTGATAAGATGATAGATATTATAGACGACTCACCCTGCCTAAACTCTTTTAACTATATTGACAGGACTAAGTCAGCTATAAATGCTTTTATAGATTCATGGTCGGGAGTAAAAACAAATCAAATTATCATAGACAAAGACCGAGGCTGGTCAACAGATTTTAGAGTGTTAAAAGCATTAAGACCGAAAGCTAAAGCAATATTGTTGGTTAGAGATATTAGGGGGATATTAGCCTCGTTTGAGAGTTATTATCAAAAGACAGCTACAACAAAGTCTGCAATTTATCCTAAAGATATAGACTTATCAAGTAAAAGGTCAAGGGCTTTATGGTTGTTGTCTACAGAAAACAGGGCTTTAGGTTTTTACCTGAATCGAATAATGAGCATGCTTAGTGACGGCTCTTTTAATAATAATGATTTCTTAATTATAAGGTTTGAAGATTTATTGACAGACACACAGTCTGAAATAAGGAAGATGTATGATTTCTTAGAAATATCTATAGACTTCGATAAAATTAAACCCTATAAACCTGAAGAAGATTATTTAGCAGACATAGTAAACAAAACCCCATGCCTACATAATGTGTCAACTCTTGAGTTTAATTCAGATACAGTTGAAGACTTTGACGACATTTTATATAGCGATTTAAACGCTAGCATTGTCAGTGATTTTTTACCGTTCTATGAAAAATTCTACCCTGAGGTCCTATGAAAAACGAAAAACCCCCAATATTTAATCTAGGTATAGATCCAAATATAAAGTCTATAGAATGGAAGGGGGATAAGGGGGAGATTAGGTTTAAAAATGAAAGAGAGACCGAGGTTATAGGAAATTTCACTATGTACAAATACCTGAAAGAAAGAATGAGTAATACACTATGAATTTTACTGATTGTCATTTCTCCTTACCTAGTTTATTCCACTCTCTACCCTTGCCATTCTTGAATTATATTGAGAACACTTATGGAAAAAAACTACCTATAGGAACAATATATGGCTCTTTACTAACACGTTGGAATGGTGGAAGAACAACAGGAGCTTTTCGTTTAAATGATGAGAAAAGAGTAACAGAATACATAGACGAGACTAACTCTCTTGGTATTAATACTTTCTTTACATTTACAAATTCATACATAGACTCTACTAATATAAGCGACTATGTTGGTAACTTTTTACTAGACACCGCTAACAAGCCTAATGTGGGTAATGGAGTTATACTTACAAGTGATTATCTTTTTGACTATATAAAAGATAAGTACCCCAACCTAAAAACAAAATCATCAATTCTTAAAGTTACTAACGACCTTCCACATAAAAGAACGGCATCTTACTATAACTCATTAACAGATAGATTTGATAAAGTTGTTCTGCACCCTGACGACAATAAAGATTACGCCTTAATAGAGTCTTTGAATAATATTAATAAAATTGAAGTGTTACTAGATGAGAGATGTACTTATAATTGCAGTATAAGAAAACACCATTATGACTTAGTTGCTATGGGTAACAATGCGACCACAGACACAGAACAAGAGTTATACTTTGGAAAGGAGGTTGATTTATATAATAATCTATGCCCTAGAGAAAAAGTCATACAAGGTCTTGCTTTGAAAACTAAACAAGATAAAGGTTTTATTATATCTACTAAGAAGGATGTTGATAATCTTTACAGTCTAGGGGTAAGGAATTTCAAATTGAGTGGGCGCTCTCCAAATTCAGAGGAAGCTGTAAGGCTTCCTATTATAAAAATGATTAGCCATGTTTTTGATGACGATTGGGATAGGCAACAGTGCCTTTATTTATTATAAAAAAAATGATTAAGGAATTATGAATGGAACTATCAGAAATAATATTGGCATTTGTCAGTGTTCTCTCAGCTATAACAGGCGGAGTTGTTAAATCAATAATGAAGGATATTAAAGACTTAGAGCATAATATGACTAGCTGTCAGATAGGTTTGCATAAAGACTTTATACATCGTGATGAGTTTCTTCACACGACTGAAAAGATTGAGAAAATGCTAGACGCTCAGTCTAAAAAGATTGACCAAATTTGGAAACACATGAGGATAGACCATGGCTAGAACAGACCAAAAGACTAGAGACAGTAGAGGTAGATACTTAAAGGTCACTGCTATTAATAAGGTTAAGTTGATGTGTAACCGAATAATGCTCAAGTTAGATGCTTGGCTAAAGTCTTGTGATTAGTCTATTAACAAGCATAGCACCTATCTTAGGTGGCTTCTTAATGAAGTTG
>Ga0308012_10000253_pt1 | contig 34285 bp, 27 predicted proteins | sample Neamet179_FD_203133 | JGI IMG/M metagenome (GOLD analysis project Ga0308012, IMG submission 203133) | Marine microbial communities from water near the shore, Antarctic Ocean - #179 | ecosystem: Environmental > Aquatic > Marine > Unclassified | place: Southern Ocean | collected 2014-07-25 | reverse complement strand
CCGCATCTTATTGTCGATTGGCTCGAGCCGCATTAAATCGCGAGTCTGGTTCAACGAGAATAATTATGCCGATTATCGATGCTCGAATGAATGAGTTTAATTGTGGTTGCTATGAGGTAAATGACTTAGGGTTTATTTCACCATTGATCAAAGATCAATTGCTAAGTAGATCCGATGCACTCGCGTTAGTTGAGGCTCATAAACCTGGAGTTATTATAGGGGAGGGGCATATACTTTTTCCCGATGAGGCTGTTGGAACTGAGGGTGTAGTGGCGGTTTATCCGGATGCTCAAGACTTGCTTTATCTGGCCATAGAAGGATTTCAAAGTGGAATGGCCGTACCGGTTAGCACGGTAGATTTAGTTTATCTACGTGGCACAGACGCTTGGCAGAAAAGAAAACGCTTAAGAGATGCTTAGTCGACTTTTTAGGCATTAATTTTAAGATCGACGCACAGGTATGTTAAAAATAAGGATCTTTTAAAATGAACACAAAAATAGGCTTTGTTGGGCTGGGTGTAATGGGCTATCCCATGGCAGGATGGTTAAGTAAAGCAGGACATGCCGTCACTGTGTACAATCGGACAGTTACGGTTGCTGAGAAATGGAAGGCTGAATTTGTAGGGGACATTGCCAATACACCGGGTGAAGCGGCTGAAAATGCGGATATTGTGTTTATCTGTGTTGGCAATGACAACGATGTCTTGGCTGTCACCATGGGTGGAGAGGGCATTCTTTCTATGATCAAGCCTGGTTCAATCCTCGTTGACCACACGACTACCTCCGCTAATTTAGCCAGGAATCTTGGACATGAGGCTATGCAGCGGCAATGTGGGTTTATTGACGCTCCGGTTTCTGGTGGTCAGCAGGGTGCAGAAGGCGGTCAGTTAACGGTAATGTGTGGCGGTAGTGAGAATGACTTTTCAAAGATAGAAAGCGTTGTGGGCTGTTTCTCAAAGGCGGTGACATTAATGGGCCCCACGGGTAGCGGGCAACTTTGTAAGATGGTCAATCAGATTTGTATTGCTGGATTAGTACAAGGGCTTGCTGAGGGGCTTAATTTTGCTCAACGTGCAGGATTAGATGCCCATCAGGTGGTGGATGTAATATCAAAAGGCGCGGCGCAATCATGGCAAATGGAGAACCGGTATAAGACTATGCTATCCGGAGACTATGAGCATGGCTTTGCGGTAGAGTGGATGCGTAAAGATCTGTCCTTTGCCCTTCAGGAGGCTAAAACTAATGGTAGCGCCTTGCCCATTGCCCAACTTGTCGATCAATATTACGCTGAAGTTGAGGCTTTAGGAGGGAGTCGCTGGGATACCTCTAGTCTTTTGGCCAGGTTACAATTATAGAGTTTTGGTGGGACCTTAATCACCCTATAATGATTCATTTGAGGGTAGAATAAACAAGTAAATGGGATCGATAATGACAATCCAGAACCATGATAGTTTTAATGCTGATTTAGTAGAGTTTTTAGACGCTTCACCGACACCTTTTCATGCTGTTTTAAGTATGAAAAAAATGCTTCTTAAAGCTGGATTCACTGAACTCAACGAATTAGTCGAGTGGACACTAGAGGCTGGCAATAGGCATTTTGTAACGCGTAATGGGTCATCAATAATAGCCTTTGTTGTAGGCCAAGATGATCTGGTTACTGGTGGTATAAGGCTGGTGGGTGCGCATACCGATAGTCCCTGTTTAATGGTGAAACCGCAGCCTGAAATTGTTAGTCATGGATATTTTCAGTTGGGTGTTGAGGTTTATGGGGGAGCCTTATTAAATCCATGGTTTGATCGCGATTTATCTATTGCTGGGCGAGTGGTCTATAAGAATTCAAAGAATCAGCTGAAACAAAAATTGGTTGATTTCAAGACTGCGGTGGCAACTATACCCAGCCTAGCTATACATCTCGATCGGAATGCTAATAGTGATCATTCAGTTAACGCTCAAACCGACATTATTCCTATTTTAATGCTTGGTGAGAAAGGTTCGGCCAGCGCGAGCGAAAACCCTCAGGCATTTCGGCAGTTACTAAGCGAGCGTTTCCTTGGTGAAGGTGACGCCGTTCTCGACTATGAATTGTGCTTGTATGATACCCAACCGGCAGCAGTGATAGGCCTTAAGAGTGAGTTTATTACTTCAGCCCGGCTGGATAATTTGCTAAGTTGTTTTGTCGGGGCCCAAGCAATGATTGGGGCCAGCGCAGCCCATACATGCTTGCTGGTGTGCAATGATCATGAGGAGGTAGGAAGCGTGTCTGCAGTAGGTGCAGATGGTCCTTTCTTAGAAAATATTGTTGGACGACTCTCAGGAGATCAGTCGGCTAGTGTTACCAGCCGAATCATTAATAAGTCTTTAATGATGTCTTGTGACAATGCCCATGCGGCGCACCCAAATTTCTCAAATAAGCATGATAGTGGACACCTGCCTAAACTAAATGGGGGCCCAGTAGTTAAGGTAAATGTAAAGCAGCGTTATGCTACAACCAGTCTCACTTCTAGCTTATTTAGACAACTTTGCGCTGAGTTAGACATTCCGGTGCAGACGTTTGTGTCGCGTAATGACCTTGGTTGCGGCAGTACAATCGGGCCGGTTGCTTCTGCGAGGCTTGGCATACCAACCTTAGATGTGGGGATTCCGCAGTTGGCTATGCACTCCTGTCGAGAAATAACGGGAGCTGATGATCCGTTGCGTTTAACCAAAGTGTTACTCGAATTTTTCAATAAAGCTGAAGTAATAACGGTAGAACTTGAGTAACCCTGTATTTCTACTATCATAGGGCTCGAATCAATATGGCAGATTATTTATGAGTAAGAAACGTATTTTAACTGGGATTACTACCTCTGGGACACCCCATTTAGGCAACTATGTAGGTGCGATTAGGCCTGCCGTTGAAGCGAGTATAATGGGGACCTTCGATTCGTTTTTTTTCTTAGCCGACTACCATGCCCTTATTAAGTGCCAAGATCCTGATAGGGTCCATCAATCTACTTTGGAAATCGCCGCGGCATGGCTGGCGTTGGGTTTAGACCCGAATAAGGTGACCTTTTACCGGCAATCGGATATTCCCGAAATACCCCAACTAACGTGGCTGCTCACCTGTATGACAGCTAAAGGTTTAATGAACCGGGCCCATGCTTACAAAGGTGCGGCACAAGCCAATGAAGATGCTGGCGAAAACGTCGATTCCGCTGTGACAATGGGCTTATTCAGTTATCCGATATTAATGGCTGCTGACATATTAATGTTTAATGCGCACAGGATTCCAGTAGGACGAGATCAGATTCAACATGTAGAAATGGCAAGAGATATTGCTCAGAGATTTAATCATCATTATGGAGATCATTTTGTCCTTCCTAGTGCCCAGGTTGATGAAGATGCTGCGGTCCTACCGGGTCTTGATGGGCGTAAGATGAGCAAGAGCTATGGTAATACTATTCCGTTGTTTCTCAGTGAAAAACAGCTTAAAAAGCATATTAACAAAATCAAAACTAACCTTTTAGAACCGGGTGAAGCAAAGGATCCAGACGATTCGGCAGTTTTTCAAATTTGGCAGGCTTTTTCGTCATCTGAACAGACTGCTGAAATGCGATTGGCCTTTGATAATGGTATTGGCTGGGGAGAAGCCAAAAGGCAATTGTTCGAGTTGATCAATGGGCAGCTACAAGAACCGCGGGAAAAATATATCGAGCTCCTTGAAAACCCCTCTCGAGTAGAAAGCATTCTGCAGGATGGGGGTGAAAAAGCTCGTCAGCATGCCCAAGATTTAATGTCAGTGTTGCGCTCTGCGGTGGGTATTAGGCCATTGGGCTAGAACACCAAAAATCCATTCTTTTTTTGGGCTAGGTGATGAGAATTCATTTTTACCCATGTATACTGTCGCCCATCCTGAGCACCAACTCGATTGGTGATCTGACTCGACATTTATCATTGTGATTGAACATTCTTGGAGCCCCTTATGACCCGACCGAACCTGGTTTTAGTATTTGTAGCCACTAGCCTGCTATTGTGGGGTTGCAGTAGTGATGATGAGGGTTTGACGTTGACGGCAAGCCAAGAGCAACAGATCGCTGAACGTATAGCTCCAGCTGGTCATGCTGTAATGGAGGGTCAGATCATTGCATCTAGCCCAGCGGCGAACTCAGTATCTGGTCGGTCTGGTGATGATATTTACAATACTAACTGCATGGCTTGTCATAACTCTGGCGTTGCCGGTGCTCCAATGTATGGGGATGTAAGCGCTTGGGCTTCACGATTAGAGCAGGGCATTGAAACTGTCTACGCAAATGCGATTAATGGCATTCGCGCAATGCCCGCACGAGGCACCTGTATGACTTGTAGTGATGACGAGGTTAAATCAGCGATTGACTACATTTTGGTTAACAGCAAGTAAAATGTAGTTTACCAGACCGCTGGTTCTACCCCAGTTCCTTGGCCTATACCTAGGGTAAGATAACTAAATACCACGAAGCCAGAGCAGCGTGGTATTTTTTTGTCTCGAATTTGGCCTTGGGTCTGGTTTAGCGCTAAGCGGCAGGACTAGTGTAGGACGGTTGTACTCTGACTAAACATCGTCGTTATCTGGTCTTTAGTGAATTCATATTGTTCAGCACAAAACTGGCAGGTTATTGATACCTGACCTTGTTCTTTACATGTCTCAAGCAATTCTTCAATACCGAGTGAGACTAATGCTTGCTCTGTTCTATGCCTTGAGCAACTGCAAAAATACGACAACATTTGAGCGTCAAATAGCCGAACATTCTCTTCGTTAAATAACCGATACAATTGGTCATTATGAGACAGTTCAAGTTGCTCGCTAGATTTAATAGTGCTAAATAATGTGCACAGGTGCTGCCATTCATGTTGTTGCTCAATCACCGATTGACTACTAGGCATCTGCTGAATCAAGACTCCCGCTGCGCAGGTTTTGCTAGAGGCGAGTCTTATCTTCGTGGGTAACTGTACAGATTGCTCGAAGTAATATTCAAGGCAAGCACTTAACTCATCATTTTCTATTGGCACAATACCTTGATATCGCTCGCTATTCTCGGGCTCTACGGTAATGGCGAGTGTGGATTTACCTAGGAGGGTTGAAACGTCTTGTCGCGTACTCTGCTGCTCGTAGGTAAGATCATCAAAATTGCCACGCACTATTCCGCGCAACTTTTGGCCGTGGCTGCATTCAGCCATGATCATTGAAATTGGGCCGCTTCCTGATGCTTGTATGTTGACAATTCCAGGATACTTAAGAGAGGAACTGAGCAAGCTGGCGGCCGCTAGAAACTCGCCAAAGAGTAAAGCAACTGAAGTAGGATAATTTTTTGAGGCGATCATATTTTGATAACTCGACGCTAAGGTGGTTATTTCACCTCTAGTGTCTGTGCCATCAAAAAGGAATCGCTGCAGAGTGTCTTGGTCTTTCATAGGGGCGGTATTGTACTTTAAGATTGCAGCTCAGTAAGTTTAAATTTTTATAAAACGATGAATTTGACGACGTTGTTTTTTATTCGGGCGCGTCGACGCTGGCGTGGATCCATGAAAGGCGCGTTGCTCCGCGGACTTTCTCTCTCTCGCTTCAAGGCTAGTTGCTGTTTCCTCGTAAAGGAGTTGTGCTTCAGGGGCACCGCCGCGGTGTTCAGATGCAATAATAACCCGTACAGTTTTTTCGATGTCCCCCTGACGAATCGTAAGCATATTGTCTAATTCAATCATTCTACTAGGCTTAGCTTTTTGACCGTCCATGTGGATTTTTCCCGTCTCGATGGCTGCTTTAGCGATTGCGCGAGTTTTAAAGAAACGTGCAGCCCATAGCCATTTATCAAGTCGCACCTTAACCATGACTCGTGGCTGCCTCTAGACTGAGGACTTCGGCAAAATCGCCAATTGACCTAAATTGCTTTGACGGACTAGTCTCTCGCTGACTATCAGGCTTCTTAATACTTAGTAAATGGGCAATTCCGTAATCCTTGGCGGCACGAAGCACTGATTCAGAGTCATCAATAAATAAGGTTCTCTCTGGATCAAATGGGCACTCCTCTTGTAGTCGGAGCCAAAATCCGAGTGCCTCTTTTGGATATCCATATTGGTGCGAGGAAATCACTTTGTCGAACAATGGTTCTATGCGAGTGACTGAAAATTTTAATGCCACACTATCTGGGTGGGCGTTAGTAATCAGCAGGCAGTTTTTATTGTTGGCTTTTAGTGCCTGCAGAAAGCTGAGTACTTGAGGTCGCTCGTTAATCAGGTGACTTATCTCTCGTTTTAGCTCAATAATATTTAGACCTAATTGCCTGGACCAGTAGTCAGTGCAATACCATTCAAGGGTACCTTGTTTGTCAAATAGCTGTTGGCGCAGAGAAGCGATGACGTCTTCGTGGCTATCTTGGTTCTGAGCGGCATAACGCTTGGGTAGATGCTCTAGCCAGAAAAAGTTATCAAAGTGCAGGTCAAGGAGAGTGCCATCCATATCCAGGAGCACCGTATCTATGTTCTGCCAATCTATATTCATCTATTGAATCTCGTGTAATTAATCACCCAAATGGGCATCAGTAGCATCTTGATTGACGATTTAAAATAAATCATCGGGCAGTGGTTGTTGCTCAGACTCAGTTGCGGAGTTTTCGTCATCCGGCGCAACAGGGACATTTTCAGATTTAAAAAACTCGTAAATACCTCGTTGGTTGGGAGCCACTCTTTTCCCGGTCTTAGAGTCAATCTTGACCCTAACGATACCGTTTGGTTGACGCTTTACAGTTATGGGTTTTTCAGATAGTGCTTCACCCATAAATTGAATCCATATTGGTAGAGCCGACGAGCCGCCATATTCGTTGCGACCTAATAGTGAATTATCATCGAAACCTACCCAGGCTGTCGCTACTAGGTGTGGCGAATAACCAGAGAACCATGCATCTCGTGGGCCGTTTGTAGTGCCAGTTTTACCGGCGAGATCAGTCCGGTTTAAGCTCTTAGCCTTTCTGCCTGTCCCGCGTAAAATAACGTCCTTGAGCATTGAGTCCATTAAGAAGGCGGTTTGCGAATCAATTACTCGTTCAGCAGGTACTGAGGCTGCTGCAGGCTCTAATTTTAAACTCTGTTTTACTTTTTCCCAGCTGTACTTATCGCCTTCCGTTAAAGAACTCTGCTCAATATCACTAAATAATTGCTCTAACTGCTGCTCTACCGTGCTGTCAGATGAACCATTAACCGACTGTGGAGATAAATTAGTATCAAAACTTGCTGGTTCGCATGGATTACAAGCCAGCCGCGGTGATGCTTGGAATATTACATTACCATTTCTGTCGATAACTCTATCTAAAATATAAGAATTTACGCGAAAACCATCATTGGCAAACATGGCGTAACCTGTCGCTATGTCTATTGGCTTCATCGCGTGACTACCTAGGGCTACGGATAAGTCCGAAGGCATTTCGCTGGTGTTAAAGCCAAATGATTGAAGGCCCTCTAACGTGCGGTCCACGCCCATTCTGCGAAGTAATCGAATCGAAACGAGATTTCTTGACCTGTACAGGGCTTCTCTAAGTCTAGTTGGCCCATAAAATTTCCCTCCATCATTTTCAGGGCGCCACGTATCTTCTAGTCTGGCATCTTTAAATACTACAGGAGCATCATTAATAATTGATGCTGTTGTGAAACCATTCTTCAATGCTGTGGTATAAATGAAAGGTTTAAAGTTGGAGCCGGGCTGCCGGGTTGCTTGAGTGACACGGTTAAATGTGCTTTGGCGGTAATCAAACCCTCCCACTAAAGCTCTGATTGCGCCATTGAATGGGTCTAGTGCCACCATTGCAGATTGAACGAGAGGAACTTGCGATAGAGAGACTCGATTATTTTCATGTTGCTCTATTCGAATTAGGTCTCCAACTGCGAATAAGCTTGCAGCGGAAGCGATAGGAGCAGATCGAGCATTCACAGTTTTAAAGAGACGAAGATTGTCTAGTCCATCTGTCCAGTTGAGTATTGCAGATTCATCATTTTTCTTCAGCAATGTTAGCCGATCATTATAGACGTGAGTTACTATGGCCGGATCCAAAGGGCCGACTTTTGGCGTTTTCCTTAAGGTCTCCTGCCATATTGCCGGGTCAAGGGTTTTAAGTTCTGCGCCTCTATAGCCATGACGTTTGTCGTAGGCCCTTATTCCTGATTGAACGGCGCTAACAGCACTCACCTGAGCAGAAGAGTCGAGGGTGGTGATTGCTGTATAGCCTTCTGTATAGGCTTTTAGTCCGAATTTAGCGATAACTTGCTGGCGGACCATTTCTGCCGCATAGGCTGCATTTAATTCCGACTGAGATCTGTGTAGAGAGGCATTATCAACTTCTAATACTGCGGCTCGATATTGTTCTTCGGTAATCTTGTCTAGGCTCTGCATTCGCCTTAAAATCCAGTCTCGACGAACTGTCGCCCGTTCTGGGTCCGCCAAGGGATTATAAGTTGATGGTGCTTTAGGTAATCCTGCAATCATGGCAATCTGGGCCAAGCTTAAATCATTAAGCGGCTTACCGTAGTAGACATGGGATGCAGCTGCAAAGCCATAAGCTCTATTTCCGAGAAAAATTTTATTCACATAAAGTGATAAAATTTCCTGTTTGGTGAGCGCTTTTTCAATTCTAAATGTCAGTAAGATCTCGTTAAATTTCCGAGTAAATTCCTGGCGTTTAGTTAGGAAGAAATTACGGGCAACCTGCATGGTAATGGTACTTCCGCCGCTCTTGATGCGCCCCTCTGTGGCCAACTGAACCACTCCCCGCATTAGGCCAGAGACCACAATTCCGCCGTGATCAAAGAAGCTGTCATCTTCAGCCGCTAAAATAGCATCAATCATTAAGGCGGGAATTTCATCGAAGTCTATTGGTGATCGTTTTTTTTCTCCAAATTCACTGATAATTTTTAAATCTCGAGAGGTAACCCGCAGTGGTATTTGCCAGCGAGTGTCTTTTAGCTCGTCGATGGAGGGCAATTTAGGGCTAAGGTATAGGAAAAGGCAGGAGGTGACTAAAAGAAAGCCGCCAAGTGCCGATACTATAAATACTGCGCTTAGCTTAAAAGCTTTACCAAGGTCCATTAACTGAGATTCCTGATTAAAATCGCTTCATTATATCTTTAATTGACCATTATAGAGCTTTGGCAGTGCGAAGTGCATCACAGAAATTAATAAACCTTATTGTTACTGTGGAACCTCTATATTTTTAGTTTGGCATACTTGTGGATATAAAAAAAACAGCAATAAAAATAGTCACGAAAGTAGAAATATTATTAGACGCATTCTGAAGAAATTAGCAATGTGGGTAAGGTGCCATTTTTGGGGGATTTGCCGGGCATAGGTAGATTGTTCAGAAAAGAAATGCGTACTACTGGCAAACGTGAAATACTTATCTTTATAACCCCTAAGGTAATAGACGATAGTCTCGTGGATAAATGACTGGACAGCATATATTTTTAATAGGCCCGATGGGCGCAGGCAAGTCTACTATAGGTAGGGAGATGGCTGGTGCGTTGGATAGACTTTTTTATGATATCGATAATGAAGTTATAAAGTCTAGCGGGGCTGATATTCAGTGGATATTCGATGTTGAGGGTGAGGAAGGGTTTCGTGAGAGGGAATCTAGGGCGCTTCGGCTGGCGATTGAAGCACCTGTTGGCGCTGTTATAGCTACAGGCGGCGGCATTATTCTGCGTAAGGAAAACCGTGTGGCGATGGCTGGTGCCGGTCAGGTAGTCTATTTATCTGCGACCAAACAGCAACTTTATGAGCGCACTAAGCGGGATAAAGTACGTCCGTTACTGCAAGTTGAAGATCGTAAGGCCGTTATCGACAAGCTATTTGATGAGAGAGATCCTCTTTATCGTGAAGTTGCTAGTCTCATTTTTGCTTCCGGCGGAACTAAAGCCCCCAAGGTAGCTGCGGAGCTTATAAGGACTCTTGCCAGCGATTAATTATTATTGGCCTCTATTTGATATCAAAAGGGCTAAACAAATCTGTAGTTAAAAGGTTAAAATAGAGCGCTTACTTGAAAGAGTGCTTGTCATTATGATTAATTCTGAAAGTCTTGACTCTAAGGCTTCAAAAACTATTACCGTTGATTTAGGGGATAGAAGTTACCCTATAAACATTGGTCCCAAGCAAATCTCTTTGGTTGATCTCAATCAATATATCCAGGGTGGAAAAGTTCTTATCGTCACTAATGAGACGATCGCCCCTCTTTATTTGTCATCTATAACCGCAGTTTTGACCACCAAACAGGTTGACGTGGTAGCCTTGCCTGATGGTGAGCGATTCAAAACTCTCGATAATCTAAACAGTATTTTCACCAAACTGCTTGAGAACAACCATGATCGAAAGACTACGTTAATAGCTTTGGGTGGCGGAGTTGTTGGAGATATGACTGGTTTTGCGGCAGCCTCCTACCAGCGCGGTGTTCCTTTTATTCAAATTCCAACTACCCTGCTAGCCCAAGTAGATTCGTCAGTTGGCGGTAAAACGGCCGTAAATCATCCTTTAGGTAAAAATATGGTGGGTGCATTCCATCAGCCAATAGCGGTAATAATAGACACCGACACTCTTGCTACTTTGCCTGAGAGGCAGTTTTTCGCTGGGATGGCTGAAGTCATTAAGTATGGTTTGATAGCCGATTATTCGTTCTTTGAGTGGCTAGAAGCTAATGCAGAGGCGCTAATGCGGCGCGACAAGTCAGCCTTGAGTATTGCTATTGAGAGATCTTGCATAAACAAAGCTAAAATAGTCAGCGCGGATGAAACAGAGCAAGGTATTAGAGCCATTCTAAATCTTGGTCATACTTTCGGCCATGCCATTGAAACTTTTCAGGCATATCAAGGATGGCTGCATGGCGAAGCCGTGGCGGCGGGTATGGTTATGGCGCTTGATTTGTCGATGAATGCGGGAAGCCTTTCCCAAATTGATGTTGATAGAGGTAAAAAGTTAATCAGTATGTTTTCTTTGCCTGTGGCTCCTCCAGGGGATATGCCTGCAGATGCCTTTATGAGGTTAATGCATCGAGATAAAAAGGTCTTTGATGGACAGTTGAGACTGGTGCTTTTGAGAAGCTTGGGTGATGGTTATGTGAGCCAGGATTTTACTCAGGCATGGATGGATGCCACCCTCGCTAAATTTTGCAATAATTAATTAGTGTGAATCTGAGTGATTTTCTTAGACGTAAAAGCACTAACCAATAACTAATTGTTTAGCAAATAGTCTGTATCAGACAGAAGTTACTCCAAAGGACTATCCTGTCTGACCTGTGATGCTCACCCCTGACCATAATCAGATAGCCAAAATCGAGCTAAAAGAGTAGAATAGTGACCCTTCCGGCGGAAAAGTGCCGTATAAGAGTGCGCCCGAAACTATTGCAGTAATAGCCCCCAACCAAGAATCTGTGCTTATGAATGATGTAAAAAACTTTGGCCTATACGACAGTACTTTTGAAAAAAGTAGCTGCGGAGTGGGTTTTCTTACCAGGAAAGATGGTAAGCAGACTCATGATTTGTTGGTTAAAGGCCACGAAGCTCTGTGCGCGGTCCCCCACCGAGGAGGCATGTCAGCTGAAGGAGTTGGTGACGGAGCGGGTGTATCAATTGACTTGTCAGTTGCATTTTTTAGCAGGATCAACCAAGGCAATTTAGTGCCGGGTGAATTTGGTGTAGGTAATTTTTTCTTGCCTAACGATCAAAGGCAGCATGGCAGAGCTAGGAAACTGGTTGATGACGCCCTCGAAGCAGAGGGTATGGTCACGCTGATTACTCGTAATGTAGAAGTCAACAATTCAGTTTTACGCCCGGCAGCAATTAAGTACCAGCTGCCTATAGCTCAATGGGTATTTGCAGCGCCAGAAGGGATTAGAGGCGCGGCACTAGAAAAAAAGATTCACAAAGCTTTGCTTTCAATAGAGTCTAAAGCTTATCTCGATGAGGATCTTGACGGGATGTACCCACTGTCAATGTCATCTCGGATGCAGGTTCTTAAAGGGCGCTTGAACTCTCACGAGATCATCCCTTATTTTTGTGATCTTAATGATTCAGACCAAAGCATTCACACCCTTTACTTTCACACTCGATTCTCAACTAACACAGATCCGCATCCCTCAATGGCTCAGCCATTTAGATTGATGGCGCACAATGGTGAGTTGAATACAGATAAAAAGAATCGATTGTCCGAGGTGGCTATTGCACGGGCTAAAGAAAACAACATTATTAGGCCGAAAGGGCAGTCAGATAGCTGTCGTTTAGATCAAACATTACACTCACGCGTTGTTGAAGACGGACTAGATTTAGTGACTGCTGTAGTCTCTATGATGCCGCCGGCATGGGAGAACGATACCACCTTATCGTTTTCTGTGCGCTCTATGCTTGAGTACTTTTCCTTATACGAAGAAAAAAATGATGGTCCAGCAGCGCTTATTTTTGGTGATGGCTCTATTATCGGAGCTCGCTTAGACCGTCTTGGGTTACGACCACTTAGAACGATAGAAACAGAGTGTTATCTGGCTGTGATGTCTGAAGCTGGACAGGTAGATTTTGGCGATGAAACTGTACTAAGTCGGGGCCGTATTGAGGCTGGTGGCATGCTGTACTACGATCATCAGAAACAGCGTTCTTTTTCTACTTCTGAGGCACTTGAACTTTTGGCTAGTCAGCGAGACTACGCTAACCTTGTGGATCGAGCGCGTATCTTAATCGAGGACCTGCCACCGGTTCCAGAGTCTGAGAAAACATCCTCATCGCAATATTCTGGTGATTTACCTTTGGCCGGTCGATATGTCAGCTACTCGCAGAATCAGGAATGCTTTCGATTCATGATGGATCCGATGCTTGCAACAGGTACTGAAAAGGTGTCGGCAATGGGTTATGGCAATGCTATTAATGCCTTGTCCGATAATGAAGGCGGTGTTGCTAAATATTTCTCTCAGCGCTTTGCGCAGGTTACTAATCCACCTCTAGATTCAATTCGTGAAGCTGAAGGAATGACTTTACGTGTTGCTTTGGGGACTAAGCCTAATATTGGAGGTAAGGCGGGTAGGCAGATTTTGATCCAATCACCTATCCTCGATCACTCACAGATGTTGAGTATTAGTTCTCAAAATGAGACCCCTGTGGGTCATTTTCCAATGCTCTATGAGCCTGTATTTGGTGACGTGAGTGCAAACGAAAACGCTTTAGTATCTGCTATCGATGGGATTTGTGATTCTGTCGAGGGCTTTGCTAGGGAGCATGGCGGCATAGCTATTATTAGTGATCGTCATGTGTCTCGAGCTAATACGTCGATATCCATGACGCTAATTGTATCCGCTATTAATCAACGGTTAATAGAGTCGGGTCTGCGATTACGGGTCTCTCTGATTATTGAAAGCGGACAAATTTGTTCCTCTCATCACGTTGCTTGTGCTCTGGGTTTTGGCGCATCAGCCGTCTATCCCATGGGACTGCAGATGCGTGCAGAGGAAAAATTTGCTGACAACGTTAGTGGTGCTTATCAAAAATTTACCAAGGCAGCGGAAAAGGCTTTAATGAAGACAATGGGCAAAGTTGGTCTATGCACTGTCGAAAGTTATTCCGGTGGCGAGTTTTTCGAGCCCAACTTTTTAAATACAAATGACCCCGTATTTCAGCGTTACTTTCCCAATATGAAATCTCCTGTGGGTGGTGTAGGTTTCGCTGAAATTGCGCAGGCGGCTGCTGACTGGCATGAGCGTGCTCTTGCCTGCGAAGTTGAAAGCGACATCCCCATGTTAGGATTATTTAAAGAGCGAGCAGAAGGCGCGGGTCATTCTTATGGGGTCACGGCGGTACGAAGTTTTGTTGAGCTCACCGAGGAAGCCATTAGCTTTGATAAAGAGGGCGATGGAGATACTAATGAAGTATTGCGGTTACTGACCCTAAATCGTATGGAGGGCGCTTTCGGTATCAGTGATGAAGGCTACACTAATACTAGCTTTGATCGGCTTAGTCCCACTGAAATTGATAACTTTAATATTACTCCCGGATATAGAGACTTCTCTCGTGATATGGCTGAAGAGAGAGCGCGACGGCCTGCGGCACTTCGCGATGTTCTAGCTTTTCCAGCTGACATCAGTTTTATTTCAGAAGCGAATGATTTTCGTCGCGAGATGATGCTCTTTAATCGTGCGGGGAATAACCATTTCATTATTCGCGGACTTTCATGTGAAGCTCTCGAAGATGATACCTTTGCTTTGCAATTGACTGGACCATTGCCTAATCGAGGAGATCGTTTACAGGCCTTGGCCAAATCCTGTTCGGATCGTTTTGGCGTACATATCGTCGATCATTCAGTCAGTGAAAAAACACTAACTATTGTTGCTGCCGGAGAGGCTAGGCATTATTTTACACGTCTTCGTTCGGCCCCTGAATTAGTTGATCTTATTAATGTCCAGCCGGCGAGCCAGATCACACCGCTATTGGCCTCGGGAGCAATGAGTCATGGTGCATTAGTGGCTACTGCCCACGAAGCAGTTGCTCATGGCACCAACATGGTTGGTGGAATGTCTAACTGCGGAGAGGGTGGAGAGCATATTTCTCGTTACGGGACTATTCGAGCTTCACGCATTAAACAGTTTGCATCAGGACGCTTTGGTGTATGGGCAGGTTATCTTGCAGACCCAATGCTAGAAGAGATTGAAATAAAAATTGGTCAAGGGGCTAAGCCTGGAGAGGGTGGTCAATTACCTGCCCCTAAAGTTAATGTGGAAATAGCCGCTGCGCGCGGTGGTGTTCCGGGGGTAGAACTTATATCGCCGCCACCTCACCATGACACCTACTCGATTGAAGATTTGGCGCAGCTTATTCACGATGCGAAGGCGGCGCGAGTGAGGGTGATCGTAAAACTAGTCTCTTCCGATGGCATAGGTACCATTGCTGTCGGTGTTGCAAAAGCAGGTGCAGACGTCATTAATGTTGCTGGCAGCACCGGTGGTACTGGCGCTGCTTCAGTTACCTCTCTTAAATACACGGGTCGCGCCGCTGAAATAGGGATTGCGGAGGTTCATCAAGCTCTCTGCGCCAATGGGCTGCGCGAGAAGGTGATCTTGCGTTGTTCCGGTGCTCATCAGACTGGATCAGACGTAGTTAAATCGGCTCTCATGGGTGGTGACAGCTTTGAGTTTGGTACCACAGCTTTAATGATGCTGAAGTGCGTTATGGCTAAAAACTGCAATATAAAATGTCCTGCGGGCTTAACTACAAATCCAGAAGTATTTGATGGTGATCCTCGTGCTCTGGGGCAATATTTACTTAATATAGCCCATGAAGTCAGAGAAATACTTGCTCAACTCGGCCTGCGTTCATTGCGCGAGGCTCGAGGACGATGTGATTTTCTCCATTTACTAGATCATCCGTCATCAGTTGGCCAGCTAGATCTACGGGCAATGTTAACTGTTGTTGAAGAATATAAGGTTGATAAGCCTATTTATATGGAGCGAGACTTTGCGGTCGATGATGGCTTTCTTGGTGTGATTCGAGATGCCTTAATTGATAAAAAACAACTATCGATCCAACTGCCGAGTAGTCAGAGGCTTAACAACTGTAACAAAAGTGTTGGCGGTCAACTGGCCATCGACATTGAGCGAATACTCAACCATGAAATTCCTGAGCTTCAATTGCCTGCAGTGCTGGAAGATGGTCGTGGACGGCGATTTCTCCGCAGTGGAACCATACGCATTGCCACTCATGGCACTGCCGGACAGTCCTATGGTGCATTTTGTAATGATGGCATGGTCTTGGCGCATACCGGCACCTGCAATGATGGTGTTGGGAAGTCGGCCTGTGGCGGTGAAATTATCGTCCATGCGCCGCCTGGTGGCAGTGACAAGCCTGGGACTAAAGTTTTAATCGGTAATTTTGCTCTATTTGGGGCGACCGGAGGTCGCATATTTATTGAAGGCCAGGCGGGCGATCGATTCGCCGTGCGCAATTCTGGTGCGACGGCTGTAGTTGAAGGAGTCGGTGATTTTTGCGCAGAATATATGACCAATGGTGCGGTGCTTAATTTAGGTTCATTTTCGAAAGGGTTTGGCAATGGTATGTCAGGTGGTTTCGCCTACCAATACGACCCCTATGGAAAGTTCACCAACAGTATTAGCCACGACTCGGTGTTGTTAGGCTCTTTGGCAGATGCCACAGAGGAAGCTGAAATACATGCTCAGGCTGTGCAGACATTATTGCAATGGCATGTTGATGCGACTGGATCTAAAAAAGCCCTGTGGCTGCTGGAACACTGGTCTGAGGAGCGAGCTAATTTTGCTTATATCACGCCCAAAGCACTCCTGCAGTATCAAGATTATGAGGCGATTTTAGGTGCTAAATCGAGGAAAGAGCTTTTGGAAGAGCTTGCTGTTGCTCTTGCTGCATTCCAGGTTAATAAATTAAAGCGCGCATGGCGGTCGGGTGAGCCCGTGATAAAGGGCGAGGTACCGGATATAGAGTTAGCTAGTAGCGATATGTATGAGCTGCTTAATACTTACTCGGTATTAGATACGGCGCAAAAAATATCATTGAAACGGTTGCCAAATGTGACCTCTATAGAGCATCCAGATGCAATCAAGGCGACTCGCAACCTGATTTTAACAGAGGATTTCTCTCTCATGAATGGGTTATTGAGACATGCGCGAGAGGCTATTTCCGCGTATAGTGCGGCCGAACTGGCAGCGATGATTGCGGGTAAACGACTCAATGATTTTAAGGAAGCGCTAAGTTTACGTAATATTTTATCAATGGATAGTCCCGCGACCTATGGCTGGATACTGTACCAACAGCAAAAAAATAAAATTGCGCTAGGGCATGTCCCCAGTTTTGAAGAGCTTTTTGCACACAATGCTCTAAATGATATCTTACCCAAAGTGGGTTAAACCTGAGGCCTTTTGATGAAGCTCCCCTTTATTCCTGAAGATGCTCCGTTTACCGGCGACCAAAAGTCTTGGTTAGCGGGCTTTCTGGCGGGCATGCAGTCGGCAAAGGCTATGGTCGGGAGTCATGCAGGTGCATTGCTTAAGTCAGGGGCAGCATCTGCGCCCATTCTTAATGTCTTCTATGGCACTCAAACGGGCAACGCGGAGGCTCTGGCAATGGATGCGGCTACCGTAGCTCGAGGCCAAGGTTTTGAGCCAGTAGTGCAGGGCTTGGATGATGTCTCGATAGAAGAATTCTCTGCTATGGAGCGAGTTATTATTGCCATAGCAACTTATGGTGAAGGAGAAATGCCTGATAATACTCAGTTATTTTGGGAGGCGCTCTCCGCGTCTAATATGCCTCAACTACCAGCAATGCAATTTGGAATCCTAGCGTTAGGCGACACGGGTTACGATGAATTTTGCCAAGCGGGCAAGTTGTTAGATGTTCGCCTTGAGCAACTGGGCGCTAAACGTTTGGTTGATCGCATAGACTGTGATATCGACTATGAAGATATGGCTGAGGAGTGGATTAATAGAGTAATTCCCCTTGCTAATGATGGCAGTGCAGTGGCACCTAAAGCAGATGTAATAACAGCGGTAGTCAAATCAATATGGAACCGTAAGAACCCTTTCCCATCGACCCTAACAACCAATAGTCTCTTGTCTGGAAAAACATCGGCTAAAGAGATACGTCACTATGAGTTTGACCTTGCTGACAGTGATCTAAGCTATAAAACGGGTGATGCGCTAAACGTGATGCCAATTAACAATGCGATTTTAGTTTCTTCGCTTTTAGAAAGGTTGAGCATAGAGTCAGACATTGTGCCTGAGGGGCAAACTAAAACAATTGCTGAATTACTGACCTATAGTTACGAAATTTCGACGCCCGCCCGCGATTTTCTGGCGGTCATAGAACGTCAGGCAGAGGATGATATCTTTAGTCATGTGATGAGTAGCGGCGATAAAGAAGCCTTAGCTGATTACCTGTGGGGTAAAGATACTCTTGATCTATTGAATTTAAATTCTAGTATCATTTTTTCACCAGAAGAATTTTTGGCCTTATTGAAGCCACTGCAGCATCGTGCGTATTCTATTTCTTCTAGTCCCAAGCAACACCCAGGTTCTGTACATCTCACTGTTGCTTCGGTGCGCTGGCAAGCGGAAGGTAGAGAGCATCAGGGAATCTGTTCAACGTTTCTGGCCGATCGAATTATAGAAGGTGGTAAAGTAGGCATCTTTGTTTCGCCCAATAAAGCATTTCGTGTTCCCGATAACGACGATGCGCCAATGATTATGATTGGTCCAGGGACGGGAGTTGCACCCTTTAGAGCCTTTTTGGAAGAACGTCAGGTGCGTAATGCAAAAGGTCAGAATTGGTTGTTCTTTGGCGATCAAACTAGAGCTGCAGATTTTATTTATGAAGAACAGTTACAGGAGATGCAAGATTCTGGTTTGTTAACTCGTCTTGATTTAGCATTTTCTCGGGATCAAAAAGAGAAGATATACGTGCAAACTAGAATGCATGAGCAGGGCGCAGACATTTATAAGTGGCTTGAGCAGGGTGCTTATTTTTATGTGTGCGGAGATGCTACGCGTATGGCTAAAGATGTAGATCAGGCGCTATGTGATCTGATTTCTGAACATGGTGATCTTACCTCTGATAAAGCTGGAGAGTACGTAAACAACCTAAAACGTGAAAAGCGCTATCTGCGCGATGTATATTAGGGCTAATCAATCAACCTATTTAAATAATTTATGATGCAGCTAAAAAATGATCGCTTTTTAAAAGCTTTATTCCGTCAACCTGTTGATAAGACGCCTGTGTGGATGATGCGTCAGGCTGGCCGTTATTTACCTGAGTACAGAAAGGTTAGAGCACAGGCTGGCGATTTTATGAGCCTGTGTAAAAATACTGAACTGGCCTGCGAGGTAACCTTGCAACCTCTAGAGCGGTTTGAATTAGACGCCGCCATCTTATTTTCGGATATTTTGACTATTCCAGATGCGATGGGATTAGGTTTATATTTTGAAGAAGGAGAGGGGCCAAAATTTCGTAAGCCAGTTAGAACTGAAGCTGATGTAGATCAGCTAAAGGTAATAAATACCGCCAGCGATCTGAGTTACGTGACTGATGCTATAGCCATGATTCGACGCGAGTTGAATGGCCGTGTGCCCTTGATTGGCTTTTCTGGAAGCCCTTGGACATTGGCCACCTATATGATCGAAGGCCAGAGCAGTCGTGATTTTGCTCGTGCCAAAACTATGCTTTACACCCAGCCTGAAGTGCTGCACCAACTGCTAGAAAAACTCGCTCTTTCCGTGATTGACTATCTGAATGCCCAGATTCGTGCGGGAGCCCAAGTGGTACAGATCTTTGATACCTGGGGAGGCGCGCTAGGTCATGATGCCTATCTAGAGTTTTCACTTGCTTACATGAATAAAATTGTTGATGGCCTAATCAAACATGCCGATGGCCGTGATGTGCCTGTGATATTGTTTACCAAAGGTGGTGGTCATTGGTTAGAGGCAATGGCTAGTTCTGGCTGCCACTGTCTCGGGTTAGATTGGACGGTTGACATAGGCTCGGCCAAAAACCGCGTCGGCAGTAAGGTATCTCTCCAAGGCAATATGGATCCAGCGGTATTAAGAGCCGATAAACAAACAATTGAAAGCCAAGTCCAGACTATTTTACAGTCCTTTGGCTCTGGTAATGGCCACATATTTAACCTTGGCCACGGCATTACTCCAGATATTGACCCAGCCAAAGTGAAAATATTCATCGACGCGGTACATCGCTTTTCTGAGGATTGATATAGCCGGACCTTAAGTTCTTAGCTAGGGTTAATCAAGAATGGCAATACTCTGGCCCATAAGCACAGGTGACTGCGGCAATAGTGCATCTAATCCGCTTACAGCATCCTTTCCAAATAACAACACAATGGTTGAGCCGAATTTAAATCGACCAATTTCATCGCCTTTAGCATAGATTAATGCTTGATCGGAGAGGTCATGTTCTCGGACTGCGCCGGGCCCTGGCTGCTCAAATCCACCCCAAATAGTTTCAATACCCGCCACTAACATAGCACCAACAAAGATCACTGAAAACTGACCCGCCAGGTCAGACTCAAACTCACAGACTAAGCGCTCATTTCGAGCAAACAACCCGTTCAAACTCTGTGCTGTCTGGTCATTTACTGAAAATAATTCTCCTGGGATGTAGCGTGTACGCAATAATTTTCCGCTGATAGGCATGTGTACGCGATGATAGTCTTTAGGTGAAAGGTAAATAGTGGCGAAACTGCCATCGTGGTAGTGATTGGCCTCCGCTGAGTTTCCTAATATGCGGCCGACCGAGTAATCGATACCTTTGGCTTGTAGTATTTTATTTTTGCTAATATTTCCTGCCTGACTCACCACACCGTCTGCTGGACAAACAACACTATTGTTATCAGTATGGATAGGCCTCGCCGCATCTTTTAACGCTCGCGTAAAAAAAGCATTGAAACTATCATAATCATCAAGATTATCACTTTTTGCTTCTTGCATATTGATATTAAAAGCAGCGATGGCACACTTTATTAGGATGTTTTTTAGCCACGGGCGTTTTGACTCTGCTACCCTACCTATCATTCGAGAGAGAGCATGCTTGGGCAAGATGCGTTGTGCGGCAACAAAAATATCTGCGCGGTGACTCATAATCTAGATTCTCATTTTTAGGCAGGTAGATTCAAAGTGGGTATTGGGCCGTTATGGGCCATACTCAACTGGTGTGTGGTCGAGATTACCCCATTCGGCCCATGATCCACCATAGCCGGCTATATTATTATAACCAAGAATTCGGGCTACCATATAGGTAAAGCCGGAACGATGATGTTGTTGGCAGTGTGTGGCAATACGCTTATCTTTGGTTAGGCCCAAGCTATCTAAAACGTTTTGCGCATCTTTGTGAATACGCAAATTCGCTTGGGGGTCCATTAGGTCGGTCCACTCAAGATTAATTGCGCCGGGAATATGGCCACCTCGCGTAGCATTAACAATATCACCTGAGTACTCCGCTGGATTCCTAGCATCCCAAATAGCGAAATCGCTAGAGTCAAGAGAGGATAAAATTTCAGCTGCGGTGATTGAAGCCTCTGGATGGGCGAAATCATCGCCGATATCAGCTTTAACGCTATTGGGGTCGTTTGGTGAACTCTCAGTAGGAAATCCTTCTTTTATCCAGGCTACAGCTCCCCCATTTAAATAAGACCAATTGTGCAATCCAACTAAATCCATTATCCAAGTAAATCTCCCCGCCCAACCACCGCCCTCATCATCATAGACAACGACCTGCTTTGCCGCATTAATGCCGAGGTGGCTAATCAGCGACTTTATCTCACTAAAACTCGGACATTTACCCATGGCTGGTGGTGTGGTGGACATCAGGGCATTAGAAGACAGGTGCACAGCGCCCGGCACATGCTTAATGGCATACAGCGAAACGTTACACAGATCGATAATAATTAAGCGTTCATCACCCAGCAGAGACTCTAGCTCTTGGGGTTCGATTAGGCGGGGTATTGGGCCAATCATTTAAGGTCCTTTGGGCTGATAGATACCGCTGTGAAGATGCGGGCTTTAGCAAATATTAAAATCTAGTGGATTGTTGAGACAAAATAATCTGACGATAGTTGTGCAATCGAGTCATCAGTACTTTTTTGTCCGCGACTGCGGCCAAAAGACAACAGCCAATTTCTTTATCATGCTTGCAGTCTCGAAACTTGCAGTAGCCAAGATATGGGCGGAAATCAATAAACCCATTGATGACTTTTTCTTGACTCAGGTGAGTCAAGGCAAATTCTCTAATGCCTGGAGAGTCGATTAAAACACCGCCACCGGCAAGGTGAAAAAGTTTAGAAATCGTTGTAGTGTGAGTACCTTTTTCCTTGCCCACCGATAGAGGCCCAACTGGCATATTAGCTTGCGGTTGCAGAAGATTAATCAATGAAGATTTGCCCACACCAGATTGACCTACAAATATTGCAGTTTGACCGGCTAAGTAGTCTTGCAGGGCGTCAATACCCTCGCCAGTTTTGGACGACACCTGAATAATGTCATAGCCAATAAAGGTGTAGTCATCGATCAGCTGCTGAATATCCTTAAAATCACTTTCATGTAACATATCGGTCTTATTAAGAACCAGCAATGGTTTGATACCATGAGCCTCGGATGCCACCAAATAACGATCCAGTAAATTACTAAATGCGGTAGGTTTCGGTGCAAATACGATGGCTATTAAATTCACATTAGCTGCCACTGGGCGTAATTTTCCATAAATGTCTGGGCGAACCAATTCAGTCTCCCTTGGTTGCCTAGCCACTACCACGCCATGAGGCTCCGCAAAGCGCCATATCACCTTGTCTCCAGTGACAAGACTATCTAAGTTAGCTCGCATGTGACAGCGTATGACCTGTCCTTTCAGGGGGTCTTCGGCGGCTTCAATGTTCACTTGAGAACCAAAATTGGTCACCACCGTACCAAGAGTCTCGGGACCAAGTTTGGTAAGGTTTCCAATATCTTCCTCAGCAATTGAATTCTTGCTGATGGCACGCTCGCGGCGGCGAGATTGAATCGACTGAATACGACCTTTTTGACGATCACTGAGTCTACGCTTACTCATGGGGTGTAAGATGGCTACTCATAGATAACAGTGTCCTAGGTAACATGTAGCCATTTCTGGCGTTATGGGGTGTAAGGATATAGCATTAGCGCCGTAAGTAACATTTTCCTTGCATCATAACTAGACTGATCGATACTAAAGGTCAAAAACAGGTACCTAAATGAAAAAAATTGACCCCCTTAATCTCATCTGGATTGATTTGGAGATGACAGGGCTAGATCCTCTAGTCGACCGAATTATTGAAATTGCGACGGTAATTACTGACTCACAGCTAAACCTATTAGCCGAGGGTCCTTCTATAGTAATTAAGCAAAGTGATTCCCTACTAGATGGAATGGACGAGTGGAATACTTCGCAGCATGGTGGCTCAGGATTGACTGAAAGGGTGCGCAATAGCCAAATTAGCGAAATTGAGGCTATGTCTGCAACCATCGAATTTTTAAGTGGCTGGGTGGAGCCGGGTCAGTCGCCTATGTGCGGCAATTCAATTGGTCAAGATCGACGCTTCTTAGTCCGTTATATGCCGGAGTTAGCTTCCTTTTTCCATTACCGTAATCTGGACGTCAGTACACTTAAAGAGTTAGTCGTGCGATGGCGACCCGATTTAGAGGGTGGATTTTCCAAAAAAGGCAGTCATTTGGCCATGGATGACATCTATGATTCGATCGGCGAACTCGCCTACTATCGGGAAGTTTTTATTCGGGCTTAAGTTTTTCTTGTTGTTGCCTTATTGCCCATTTAACATGCTCTCGCACAAGAGCTGAGGGATGGTCTGCCTTGGCTTCGAGTTGGTGGAGGATTTCTTCTGATCCTTTTGCATTACCCAATCCTATAGCAAGATTTCGTAGCCAACGTTCATGACCAATACGGCGAATAGGTGAGCCTTGGGTATTGTCGAGGAATTCCTCTGGTTCCCAATTGAACAAAGTCACCATAGAGGGGGAGTCTAGATTATGCCGCGGTGTAAAATCGTCTTCCTTGGTAGGCGTGGCAAAACGATTCCAAGGACAGCTAATTTGACAGTCATCGCAGCCAAATACTCTATTTCCCATCAGCGGCCTCAACTCTTCTGGAATAGCCTCTTTATGCTCAATCGTGAGGTAGGAAATACAGCGCCTAGCATCTAAGACATAGGGTTCAGGAAAAGCATCGGTTGGGCATACTGTGATACATGCTTTACATTTTCCGCATTGGTTGCGTTGCTTTTGCGAATCGACCGGTAATTTCAATGAAGTATATATCTCGCCAAGAAAAAACCATGATCCCGCATCCTCATTAAGCAATAGAGTGTTTTTACCGATCCAGCCTAATCCAGCCTGCTCAGCAATCGGTTTCTCCATTACCGGAGCACTGTCGACAAAAGGGCGTTGTGATAGCTGGTGTTCTGGTAGATCATCCTTAATCTTCTTTATCAAAGTGGCGAGTCGGTTGCGAATAACCTTGTGATAGTCTCGCCCCAAAGCATACCGAGAAATATAGGCCTTGTTATCGTCTTTTAAAACAGCGATCATTTTGTCGTCGGCAAGATAGTCCATGCGTACAGAGATAACACGAACAGTGCGATCAACTAACTTTTCTACCACATAGCGTTTATCGCCATGTTCGGACATCCAGTCCATGGAGCCATGAAACCCTTTTTCTAACCACTGATGCAGTCTATCGGATGCCAGACTTAAATCTGGTTCGACGATAGAAACCTGTTGAAAACCCAAGGTGGCACCCCAAGCCTTAATTTTTTTGGCTAAATTCTCGAGTTTCTCTGCCTCAATATTCATTTCTTGCATGGTTTCGGGGCCATTCTGCCTTATAATTAACCTAATTTTACTGGGATATCTGCTCCATGTCGCACACTCTTCTTCAAGATGCCTTATTTAATACCCAAACAGTTCGAGAATTAGATCGGTTGGCCGTCAAAAATGCGGGTATACCTAGCTTTAATCTGATGCAAAAAGCGGGTGCTGTTGCCTTTGCTGAGTTGCTTGAAACCTTCGGTGAACCAAGCTTTTTACACATCTTCTGCGGGGCGGGTAATAATGGTGGTGACGGATACATTATTGCCGCGTTAGCTGCAAAGCAAAATATCCCCGCAACCATTTATGAGGTGGGCAATACTGCAGCAATTTCAGGCGATGCCAATCTCGCAAAACAATTGTGCATCGAGGCTAATGTAAGTTTACAGGAGCTCAAAATTGACTGCGATCTATCCCAGGGTGTGATTGTTGATAGTTTGCTGGGTACCGGCTTTAAAGGCTCTCTTCGAGCTGATTTTGCCGAAGCTATTGAGGTGATTAATTGTTCCTTTCTTCCAGTAGTGTCTATTGATATTCCCTCAGGATTAAATGCTGACACAGGTGCGGTTGAAGATATAGCGGTGAAGGCTGATTTGACCGTAACATTTATTGGGGCTAAGCAAGGTTTATTTACTGGACGCGGGCCAGCCGTGAGCGGCGAGATCGTCTATGATTCGCTGGATATACCAGAATCTATCTTACAAAAAATTGCACCCTCAGCAGAACTAATGGATCTGTCTGATCTCCTTGAATACCTACCTGAGCCAGAGGCAGATGTGCATAAAAGCCAACGAGGCCATTGCATGGTTATAGGCGGCGACCTGTGCTTTGGCGGAGCCGCCATAATGTCTGCTGAGGCTAGTTTAACCACGGGTTCTGGATTGACTAGTTTAGTTACTCGGGCCGAACATATCACTGCAAGTTTGGCGCGACAACCCGAGATAATGGCCTGTGCCGTCGCATCAGGTCAGCAACTAGAGCCATTGCTTGAACGACCAACGGTACTAGTAATCGGCCCAGGATTGGGACGGTCTTCTTGGTCGGAACAGTTGATGCAAAAAGCTTTGGCGAGCGATCTACCGATGGTTGTTGATGCGGATGGCTTAAATATAATATCGGAAGGCCGTGTTGTGACTAACCTTCAGAATATAAACTGGATTATGACTCCGCACCCCGGGGAGGCGGCGAGATTGTTAGATATTCCTGTTGCTGAAATTGAAGCGGACCGATTTTCTGCGGTTCGACGACTCCAAGAGAAATACAATGCTGTTGTGATCCTCAAAGGCGCTGGGACTATTGTGTCAGCACAAAATGGACAGCCTATAAAAGTATGCCCTTATGGTAATTCTGGAATGGCTACTGGTGGTATGGGTGATATTTTAAGTGGTGTAATTGGTAGTCTGATAGCCCAAGGTGTCGATCTGCAAACTGCAGCAGAATTAGGTTGCTGTTTACATTCAGCTGCTGCTGATATGGCGGTGCAGGAAAAAGGTTACAAGGGTTTGGTTGCGACAGACATCCTTCCATATTTAACCGACGCTATGAATCAATGGGGTCAGGAGCTTTTGTGAACAGTCAAATGGTTACGATTACGAACTTTGATATTGTTGGCGAGGAGGCCATGGTCGCCTTTGGCCGTCAGCTCTCCAAAAGTTTGCCGTGGCCATTGATTATTACGCTGCAGGGTGACCTAGGCGTTGGAAAAACAACTCTCAGTCGTGGAGTGCTTCAGGGTTTGGGGCACAAAGGAGCGGTAAAAAGTCCAACGTATACTTTAGTTGAGCCTTATACACTAGACATCGGTATGGTTTATCATTTTGATTTGTATCGTCTGGTAGACGCTGAAGAACTCGACTATATGGGTTTTACGGATTATTTAGAAGACGCGGCGCTCTGTTTGATAGAATGGCCAGAACGCGGCGAGGGGTTTTTACCTACGGCAGATGTTAGTATTAGCATCATGCATGAGAATGATGGACGCCGTGTTACTGTACAGGCTTATTCTGCCAATGGTGAAAAACTAGTGACGCAAATCGTCAAAGGCATTAGCGCATAGTTACATTAATATAATAAGAGCACTGCATTCATTGAAAGTAAGCGGCCACAAAAAATTAAGGACATCGATGGTTGGTTTGCCTTGCTGGGCTGCCGGTATTATGCTTTTGATGTCTACCTATGCAGTAGGAGCGGACATAGATTCTGTGCGCTTGTGGCAGGCCCCTGATTATACCCGTCTGGTGATTGATTTAAGCGAGGCAGCTGAACATCAACTGATTATCCTCAAAAACCCCAATCGGCTCGTTATTGATTTGACAGATGTAGACCTGAAAACTACTTTCAAAACCCTTGATCTAAGTACAACGCCAATTGCGAGTATTCGTCATGCAGTGCGTAACAAAAGCGACTTTCGAATCGTTCTAGACCTAAATAGTAGTGTCAACCCGAAAAGTTTTACCCTTAAAGCCAATGAAAAATATGGCAATCGATTGGTGGTTGACCTGTATGGCAAGAAGCAAGCGGTTAGCAAAACGGTTGATAAGATATTAGAGCGCAAAAATCGAAAAATCACCATCGCCATTGATGCAGGTCATGGCGGAGAAGATCCCGGCGCCCTGGGGCCAAAAAAGATCCAAGAGAAAATCGTTGCATTACAAATTGCTAAGAAAATTGAAAAGCTTTTTGATCAAAATACTCATTTTGACGGGGTTTTAGTTCGTAATGGTGACTACTATGTTGGGCACCGAAAACGCATGGCTATTGCCCACCAGAGTGGCGCAGACTTTTTTATCTCGGTGCATGCAGATGCATTTACACAGTCATCCGTAAATGGTGCCTCTGTCTACGCTCTGTCAACTAAGGGTGCCACCAGTGAGGCCGCTAGATATTTAGCGTCTAAGGAGAATAGAGCTGATCTTATCGGCGGTGCCAGCACCTTAAGCTTAGATGACAAAGATGATGTTCTTGCAGGAGTTTTACTTGATCTTTCGATGAATGAAACCTTACGTCGAAGTCTTGAGGCTGGCAAGTTCGTCTTAAATAATATGGGCAGGGTGACTAAATTACATAAGAAGCGGGTAGAGCAAGCCTCGTTTTTGGTACTTAAATCTCCTGACATCCCTTCCTTGCTAGTTGAAACGGGGTTCATCTCTAATCCTCGAGAGGCGAGGCTGCTGAGTAATGCGGATCATCAGAAAAAAATAGCACAGGCAATATTTGACGGGCTAGTCGACTATTACTCTCTTAGGCCACCAGTGGGAACCTCCTTGGCGGGGAGTCATGATAAGCAAAAAAGGACCTACGTTATTGCTCGAGGCGACACTCTTGGCGAGATAGCTCAGCGTTACGATACCTCAGTGAGTAAAATATTAAGATACAATAATCTGACGTCTAGCTCGATTCGGGTTGGACAAAAGATCTCTATTCCACCAAGCTAAAGTGAGCTCCAACATTAAATATTATTCTAAGGTTTGCAATCATGCCTAGTATTCATATCCTCAGTCCGCAGCTGGCAAATCAAATTGCCGCAGGCGAAGTTGTCGAGCGTCCAGCCTCGGTTCTCAAAGAGCTCTGCGAGAACAGTCTAGATGCAGGGGCTCAGCGAATCGATGTGGAGGTTGAACAGGGGGGGGTTAAGTTAATTAAGGTGCGGGATGATGGCTGTGGTATTTCTGAGGCTGATTTGCCTCTGGCCCTAAGCCGACATGCCACCAGTAAAATTACCAATTTAGATGACCTAGAGGCGGTTTCGACTCTAGGATTTCGCGGTGAAGCTTTGGCCAGTATAGCTTCAGTGTCGCGATTAGCCCTCACTTCAAATACCGGTGATAGCAAAGGCTGGAAAGCAATCTCGGAAGGTAGAGATATGAAGGTAGAGCTGCAACCAGCAGCTCATCCGACGGGATCGAGTGTTGAGGTGAGGGATCTGTTTTTTAACACGCCAGCGAGACGTAAATTTCTGCGTACCGAAGGCACTGAATATAAACGCATCTATGACGGTATCAAAAAATTAGCGCTCAGCAGAATGGACGTGGCATTTAGTTTACGCCATAACCAAAAAGTACAGTTTAATTTACGGCCCGCTGCAAATCATGCTGAACAAGAAAAACGTGTTGCTGATATCTGTGGGCCGTTATTTATGGAGCAGGCGCTTTACATTGATAATGATCGCACTGGTATCCGGTTATGGGGTTGGATTGGGCTACCCACTTTCTCTCGAAGCCAGCCGGATCTGCAGTATTTCTTTGTTAATGGTCGCTCTATTCGTGACAAGGTTGTTTCGCACGCGGTACGTCAGGCTTATCAGGACGTTCTCTACCATGGTCGTCATCCAGCCTATGTGTTGTTTTTAGAGATCCTACCTTCGGATGTTGATGTCAATGTACATCCCACTAAGCATGAGGTGCGCTTTCGTGAGAGTGGCTCTATCCATAGCTTTGTATCCAGTACATTACAAAAAGCTCTAGCAAGCGATCGGCCCCAAGATCATTTGGAGGCGGGTGCAGGAGACCCCGCAGCTGGAATGGTAGGTTTGAGGCAAGAAGATCCTCTAGCCAATCAATCTTTACAGTCATCGTTGTCATTGCTGGGTACTCCATCTGGCGGTTATCAGCAAACATGGCAGAGCTCGCAGTCGAGATTCAATAGCGTTAATACGCCCTTAAGTAACTATCAGAGTCTTTATTCTGCGCAGGGCGAGGACGGCACCGAGGGTGAACAAGAGGTCCCTCCATTAGGATTTGCCATTGCTCAGTTGAAAGGTATTTTTATCCTTGCAGAGAACAGTCATGGGCTAATTGTTGTTGATATGCACGCTGCCCATGAGCGAATTACATATGAACAAATGAAACAGGCTTTCGATGATCAAAGCTTAGCGGCGCAGCCCTTGTTGGTGCCAGAAAGCCTAGCTTTAAGCCAGCGAGAGGCTGATATTGTCGAGGCCCATTATGAGTTATTCCAGCAGCTTGGTTTCAGTGTTGAGAGAGTCGGACTGGAAAGTGTCATCGTAAGGGAAATACCAGCTATCTTGCGAGGATCGAAAGTTGAAGGCTTATTGCGAGATGTGATCTCTGACTTGTTAGAGCATGGAACCTCAGAGCGTATTAGAGATCATATCAATGAGATTCTTTCCACTATGGCCTGTCATGGTTCGGTGCGAGCCAATCGGAAGCTCAGCATTCCTGAGATGAATGGTTTACTGCGTGATATGGAAATAACTGAACGCAGTGGGCAATGCAACCACGGACGACCAACGTGGTCTCAATTAACACTGGATCAACTAGATAAGCTATTTTTACGCGGCCAATAGGTAATCTCGTCATGTCAGTATCATCGTTACCTCCAGCAATTTTCTTAATGGGCCCAACGGCTTCAGGGAAAACGGACATAGCGATAGCCCTTCGTGAGCACCTACCTATTGATATTATTAGTGTCGATTCTGCCCAAGTTTATCGTCAAATGGACATCGGTAGTGCAAAACCTGACCGTGAGACGCTCAAACAACATCCACACCGGCTTATCGATATTAGAGATCCTGTTGAGGCCTACAGCGCCGGGGATTTCCTTAAAGATGCTAAGGTGCAAATGGCTGAGATCACCGCGACAGGACGTATACCGCTGCTTGTGGGCGGCACCATGCTTTATTTTAAAGTATTGTTTGAAGGTCTTGCCGATCTCCCTCCGGCGAATCAAGTCATTCGTGATGAGCTGCAAGGGCGAGCCGAAAAGTCTGGCTGGCCTAGCCTGCACGAAGAGCTAAAGCTTATTGACCCAACGGTGGCTGCCCGATTACATCCAAATCATTCGCAAAGAATTCAACGAGCTCTTGAAGTGTACCTGATTACAGGGTCACCTCTATCAGAGCTGCTATCCTTATCAAAAGGTACGGGTATCGAGGATGAATATCAGGTAACCCAGCTAGCGCTAATAAGTAACAATCGCTCTTTATTGCATGAGCGCATTGCCCAGCGTTTTCACCTTATGATGGAGCAGGGCTTTGAGTCAGAGGTTAAGGCGCTTTATCAACGCGGTGATCTCGCCGCTACCTCAACTGCCATGAGATCGGCGGGTTATCGGCAGCTTTGGGATTACTGCGATGGCCTGCTAAGCATTGAAGAAGCGATAGAAAAGGGCATTATAGCCAGTCGGCAGTTAGCCAAGCGACAGATAACCTGGTTGCGCAATTGGCCAAATGCACGAGAAATTCTTGTTGATAATGGTGAGAGTTATCATAGTTGCATAAATATATGTAATCAAAGCTTGAAAATACTAAAAGAGCCCCCCATATTGTAATAGTAGGAAGCAATAAAGAAAGCTTCTAAAAGCGGCCGCAATCCCGCTTACACTTTTGCTGCGATCCATGCAGCCTATATTGAATAGTCAATAAGGAGAAATCTCCATGTCAAAAGGGCATAATCTGCAAGACCCTTTTCTTAACGTGTTAAGAAAAGAACGAGTTCCAGTGTCAATATTCTTAGTTAACGGTATTAAGCTTCAAGGACAGGTTGAGTCATTTGATCAGTTTGTTGTCCTGTTAAAAAATACTGTCAGCCAAATGGTCTACAAGCACGCAATTTCTACCATTGTCCCCTCTCGTGTCGTTCGACTGCCAAGTAGCGGCGCGGACCAAGATGACGGTGAAGAGTATGGCGAGGACCAATTCTAGCCGGTGGCATTATTTTTCGAACGACCAGAGTCTGGCGAAAAAGCGGTACTTGTACATATCAAGCTTAATAGTGAATCTGAACCTGAAGATCCTAGAGAATTTGAAGAGCTAGTGCTTTCTGCTGGCGGCGATCCTGTGGAGTTTATTACTGGCTCCAGAAAATCGCCCAGCGCCAAGACTTTTATAGGCATAGGTAAGCTCGATGAGATCAATGCGACGGTAAAGAGTGTCGATGCCGAATTGGTGATATTTAATCATAATCTGTCGCCGAGTCAGGAGCGTAATTTAGAAGCCGTTTTGCAGTGCAGGGTTTTGGACAGAACAGGGCTTATTCTAGATATTTTTGCTCAGCGTGCGCGAACTCATGAAGGTAAGTTACAGGTCGAGCTTGCGCAACTTCAACATCTTTCATCGCGCCTGGTTCGAGGTTGGACCCACCTTGATCGTGAAAAGGGCGGCATTGGTATGCGTGGGCCTGGTGAAACGCAGCTTGAGTCTGATCGCCGGATGGTCAGAGATCGTATTAAATTAATCAAACAGCGTCTCGAAAAAGTTCGCAAACAGCGAGATCAGGGTCGAAGAGGGCGTCAGCGCTCTGAAATACCCACCATTTCTCTGGTCGGTTATACGAACGCAGGTAAATCGACGCTTTTTAATAAACTAACTAATGCTGATGTGTTCGTTGCAGATCAATTGTTTGCAACACTAGATCCGACAATGCGCAGGCTGGATATCGCCGATATCGGTACGGTTATTTTTGCTGACACGGTTGGTTTTATTAGTCATTTACCTCACCGTTTGGTGGATGCGTTTAGAGCAACCTTGGAAGAGGCTGTATCGGCTGATCTGTTGCTTCATGTTATCGATGCCGCCGCAGAAGATCGTGCCACTAATATAGTACGTGTTGACGAGGTGCTAAAAGAAATTGAGGCTGACAAAATCCCATCATTGATGGTCTACAATAAAGGTGACTTGCTAGATGATTTTTCATCTAGAATTGATCGTGACGCTGATGGTATGCCTATTGCAGTTTGGGTTTCCGCGCTGACCGGCGATGGTCTGGACTTATTGCTCCAGGCGATAGCCGAAAGATTGCCCTGCAAGATAGTGCATGAGCATCTGCAACTGCAGCCTAGTCAGGGAGCATTTCGGGCCGCATTGTATCGCCATAAGGCAGTTTTGAATGAAAGCGCTGGTGAACTAGGTATTATAAATTTGGAAATTCAGCTGGCTGAGAATGACTTTTTCCGTATTTTGAAAGCTGCGGGGTTGAAAAAGCATGATTTGGTCACATTATAAGCGTCTGGTGTTAAAATAAACTGCATCTAGTCGTACATTAGAGCCGTAGGGCTCTATAATCGTTGTCTTTAATTAGACACTAAATTTAACTTGGAGAATATTATGGCCTGGAATGAACCGGGTGGTGGAAAAGACCCTTGGGGTGGTAACAGAAACGATCAAGGTCCACCGGATATTGATGAAGCCCTGAAAAAATTAAAAGAAAAATTCTCCATGTTTGGCTCTGGTGGAGGTTCTGGTGGTGGTAGTTTAAAAGGACTATTCCCAATAGCCTTGTTGGTCTTGGTGGTAGTGTGGGGTTTGCTCGGTGTTTATCAAGTTGATGAAAAAGAGCAGACGGTCGTTCTTCGTCTCGGAAAATATCATGAAACGGTAAACTCGGGCCTGCATTGGAATCCGCCTTTAATAGACTCCCGCGTCACTGTTGGTGTCACTGAGGAGCGCCAGTATTCTACTCGAGGTCTTATGTTGACCGAAGATGAAAACATTGTAGAAGTAGCTCTTTCTGTGCAATACAACGTTGCCAGTGCTAAAGATTTTGTGCTGAGTATCAGGTCGCCAGAGCTTAGCTTGCAACAGGCCACCGATAGTGCATTGCGGCACGTGGTAGGAAGTACCGGTCTTGATGGCGTGATTTCTACGGGTCGTGAGCAGGTAGCTATATCTACGGCTGAAAAACTACAGGACTTACTTGATCTATATTCCAGCGGTATTAACGTAGTTAAGATTAACATCGAAGATGCAAAGCCGCCGAATGAAGTGAAGGCCGCTTATGATGATGTTATTAAAGCCCGAGAAGACCTCGAGCGTTTAGTTAACGAAGCTCAGGCCTATTCAAACGGGATAATACCTGAAGCTCGTGGTGAAGCTCAGCGTTTGAGAGAAGAAGCGCAGGCTTATCTATCCCAGGTAGTCTCTAAATCTCAGGGTGAAGCCAACCGATTTGTTAAACTCCTAACTGAATATCAAAAGGCGCCAGAAGTGACTCGGAAACGCCTATACATAGATGCTATTGAGCAAGTGATGACTGAGAGCACTAAAATCTTGATGGACACAGAAGGCGGTAATAATATGCTTTATATACCTCTAGATAAATTGGTTCAGCAAGGGGGTGGCTCGTCCATTCGTGGTGCTGAAAACAATAATCAGTTGATCGATCGTGTGGCCAACGAAGTCATTGAGAAGCTCCAGAGAAACAGCAACCAAGTGCAATCGGAGAGACGTCGATGAGTAATCTAATGAAATTAGCTATAGTATTTTTGGTAATCTTAGTTGGCGTAAGTAATTCAATTTATGTTATCAGCGAAGTCGAGCGAGCAGTGAAGTTTCGCTTTGGTGAGATGATTGAGGTTGATATAGCACCTGGTCTGCATTTTAAAATGCCTTTTGTGCATAAGGTGCGTCGTTTTGATGCGCGTATATTAACTGTTGACGCCGAACCAGCTAGTTTTTTCACTATTGAGAAAAAACGTTTGATTGTTGATTCTTATGCTAAGTGGAAAATCGCCAATGTCGAGACCTACTACAAGGCGACGGGCGGTGTTGAGAGGGTTGCAGAGAACCGTTTAGCAAAACGAGTCAATGATGGACTCAGAAATCAGTTTGGTACCCGCACACTGCACGAAGTGGTGTCTGGTGAGCGCGATTTATTGATGAAGAATATTACCCGTGAGTTAAACAGCTCTGTGCGTGATGAGCTTGGTATTGAAATTGTTGACATAAGGGTCAAACGTATCGATTTGCCTTCTGAGGTGAGCAGTCAAGTATTTCGTCGAATGACTGCGGAGCGAGATAAAGAAGCACAGGAGTTGCGGTCAACAGGTAAGGAAAAGGCTGAGCGTATTAGAGCATCTGCTGACCGTGAGCGCACCATTGAGCTGGCGAATGCTTATCGAGATTCTGAAGAACTTCGTGGTGAGGGAGATGCTAAGGCTGCGAGT
>Ga0308012_10000252_pt1 | contig 34315 bp, 27 predicted proteins | sample Neamet179_FD_203133 | JGI IMG/M metagenome (GOLD analysis project Ga0308012, IMG submission 203133) | Marine microbial communities from water near the shore, Antarctic Ocean - #179 | ecosystem: Environmental > Aquatic > Marine > Unclassified | place: Southern Ocean | collected 2014-07-25 | reverse complement strand
AACAACCTTTGCTGCAGGCGTACCTTTAATTGATGCCTTAGATTCTGCTGCAGGCGCTTCAGGTAATGCCGTATATAGAGATGCAATATTAGAAGTAAAAATGGAGGTGTCTTCAGGAATGCAAATGAATTTAGCAATGCGTAATTGTAAAATATTCCCCGATATGGTTATTCAAATGGTGGCTATTGGTGAAGAATCTGGTGCAGTTGACGATATGCTATCTAAAGTCGCTAATGTGTATGAGCAACAAGTAGATGATGCTGTTGATGGTTTAACCGCCCTTTTAGAACCGATGATAATGGCAGTGTTAGGTGTTGTAATCGGTGGTTTGATTATTGCTATGTACTTACCTATATTCGAAATAGGCAAAATAGTATAGAGCAGCCTACTCAAATAACGTGTGTTATACTTTTCAGAGGTATAACACACGTAATTTATATTTCCTCAAACTAGAGATTAGTTTATCTCCCAACGCTTAAAGTAGGTACTTCACTTGTTCGATACTATTTTTTATTCCTTTAATCATTTAACTACGTTATTTCAACAGTCACCGACTTTTTTTTATATTATGGTTGGCTTAATTTCATTAGCTATCGGTAGCTTTCTTAACGTAGTCATTTATCGTACGCCTAAAATGATGGAATATACTTGGTATCATGAATGCCGAGAGTTTTTAGCGGATGAAATAGATAGTGTAAAAACAAAAAAAATCTCACCTGTGACATTATCCAAACCCGACTCTACCTGCCCAAACTGTGATCATAAAATCCGCTATTATGAAAATATCCCCGTATTAAGCTGGTTGTTCTTAAAAGGTAAATGTAGCCAGTGTGCCAATAAAATTTCGGCGCGCTATCCCTTAATAGAAATGTCAACAATGCTATTAAGCCTTATTGTGGCCCAACATTTTGGCGCAACTCTAACTACTTTTTGGGTATTACTACTTACTTGGTCTTTAATTGCATTGACCATGATTGATTTTGACCACATGTTATTACCTGACCAGATAACGCTGCCCCTTTTATGGCTTGGCTTACTGCTTAATATTAACGGCACTTTTGTTCCATTATCCGATGCGGTAGTAGGAGCGGCTGTTGGATATATGAGCCTTTTCTCTGTGTTTTGGTTATTTAAGCTATTAACAGGTAAGGAAGGTATGGGATTTGGCGATTTTAAACTATTCGCTGTCTTTGGTGCTTGGTTAGGCTGGCAATTACTGCCCCTACTTATTTTAATGGCCTCAGTGGTTGGCGCTATGGTTGGTATAACGTTAATGCTATTTAAAAATCATCAAAAAGAACAAGGTATTCCTTTTGGACCTTACTTAGCTATTGCAGGCTGGATAACCTTATTATGGGGTGAAGGACTTTGGTCACGCTATCTACAAATTATTCTTTAACTTACACAGTATATTTAACTGTTTAATCACCTTCAACAGATGAGCTATTTTACCCATGTCTACACTCGTTATTGGTCTTACCGGCGGTATTGGGAGTGGTAAAACCACTATTACCGATCATTTTCAAGCGTTAGGCATTACCATCATTGATGCTGATATTATTGCCAGAGAAGTCGTTGCAATTAACAGTCCGGCACTAAAAGCTATCGCTAATCATTTTGGTGACGAGTATATAGAAGCTAATGGGCAACTTAATAGACCTTTATTACGTAGTCGAATATTCTCTAATGAAACTGACAAACGTTGGCTTAATCAATTATTACACCCTTTAATACGCACCACTATTGTAAGCCAAACTCAAAGCGCTAAAAGTGCATATTGCATTTTAGTAGCACCTTTACTGATTGAGAATAACCTACATAAATTAGTTAACCGAGTATTGGTAGTTGATGTCAGTGAAGAAACACAACTACAACGAACCTTGCTTAGAGATAGCAGTTCAGAAAAAGAAATAAAGGCTATTATAGCAAGCCAAGCGACTCGCGCTGAACGCCTTAAACAAGCAGATGACATTATACTTAATGAAAAAACAGTTAATAATCATGATATTCACATCACTGATATCGAAAAAATTGTCTTATCGCTTGATAAAAAGTATTTAAACTTGACAAGAATAGTTTAAAAATCAACAATAAATAACTTTTAATTTATCTTCAGTAATGTGATTTTTAGTTAATTTACATTTAAAGTTATTCGGTTACAAAGAATTGTATGTCTACGGTCTTATATGAACACCCGCTCAATGAGCGTATTAGAAATTATCTAAAACTTGAGCAATTTTTTGCTCAGACATACTCATGCCTAAATAACAGCCTTTCGATAAAAACTAGCCATCAAATATTCTTCACTGCACTTTTTTCTATTGTCGATACGTTAGAGCGTAATGATGTACGTGGTGATTTGATTAAAGACTTAGAAAAATTAGAACGAAACCTAGTCGTTTGGTCAAAGGTACCTGATGTAGATATCAGTGCTCTTCAAGTAAATCTTGCTGAAACAGTTAAATTAGTGGGTCATCTCAGAACGCCGCAATCAAGCTGGTCACGATTAAAAGAAGACAAGTTATTAACCTGCTTAAAACAACGCTTTGCAATTCAAGGAGGAAGTTCTAGTTTCGATTTACCACAGTTACACTTTTGGCTTCACCAAGACGCAGAACAAATAAAGCAAGAAATGCAGCAATGGTTAACATTACTGAGTGATGTCTCTTCGTCATTGGCATTAGTACTAAAATTCATTCGTCAGCGTGATGTTTTTGAGTCAATAGAAGTTGATAGTGGTTTTTATCAAGACAACGGTGAAGGCTTATTATTATTACGTATTAAAATAGCCAAAGATGCGCCATATTATCCAACAGTTAGTGGTAACAAATTCCGATATTCCATTCGATTTATGCTCCCTTGCCAACACACGGGTCGTCGTTATGCAAACCAAGCAACGGTATTTCAGTTAGCACGCTGCTAAAATAGTACGACGATGCTATGCTACCACGACAATGCGACTACACGCTGTCAGGTTATAACCTAATTGCTAATGATTCCATACATTAAACTTTAGTGTATAATTACTTTCATCATCAAATTAAAGTTAACGATTACCATGACGCTAAAAGTCCCTTGTCCTCAATGTAAAACAGCTGTTGTATGGCAAGAAAGTAGTGAATATCGACCTTTTTGCAGTAAACGTTGTCAGCTAATTGACTTAGGTGAATGGGCAGATGAAGGACATAAAATCAGCCAAAATATTCAAGTAGATACCTTTTTATCGGAAGAAATGCTAGACACAATGGAAGATGAGTTTTTAATGAATGATAATTTTTTTGTTGAACCAGAGTAAATCAAACCAATTGAACTCTATGAATTATATAAATAAAGGTTAATTTTAGTAAAGGTTGATACCATATAACACTTAAGCATTAAACTTTAAAATATTCATCTTAAGTATAAATAACAAGTGTAAATAACAAGTATTCATTTAAAAACTCACTCGTATAGTTAAAGGCAATAACCCTATTTATACTCTTAGCGCTATTTAGTTTTAACTACAGGGCCTGCGCTAATAACTTATCAATGATGAGCTTATTCGCCTCTGGGAAGTCTAGCGTTACGAGTTCATTTAAGGTGTACCATCCCTGCCCTTGTCCTTCTTGAGCACTAGGCTCACCAATAAAGTTATCGACAATAAAAACGGCTAAACAAACTGTTTTGTCTTGCTTTTGACTCCCTTGCTCATTTTTTTTCCCGAGATAAGTGTGTTCTATTGTCACTAAGGGCTGACAAGATAATACATCAATTGCGATCTCCTCTTTAAGCTCCCTAGCAAGTGCTTGAGCAACTGTTTCACCTTTCTCTACCTTACCACCTGGAAATTCCCACTTATCGCCTTGATGGGCTTCTTTTAAGCGTTTAGTTAAGAAGTAATTATCTTCTCCCTTTTCATTCGTACTTTTAATAACACCAACAGCAACGTGAACAATTATAGTCATAATTTATATTCTTTATAATCAAAGGTTTCTAAGCATAAAAAAGGCCAGTCAATTGACTGGCCTTTTTAATAGTAATTTATGTATTAAACTAATTTACCATGACACTGCTTATATTTTTTACCTGACCCACAAGGACAAGCTTCATTGCGACCTACACGAGGTGTGTTTTGCTGCTCGCTAGGGTTTGATGCTGATTGATGCTGAAAGTCTTTAGGGATATTTTCCGACTTACGACGCTGCTCTTCAACAGCTTCTACATCAGATTCTGCACGGATTTGTACTTTTGATAAAATACCAACAACATCATATTTCAAGTTATCGAGCATTTCAGTAAATAATTCAAAAGATTCTCGTTTAAATTCTTGCTTAGGGTTTTTTTGTGCATGCGCTCGTAAACCAATACCTTGACGAAGGTGATCCATAGCAGATAAATGCTCCTTCCAATGAGAGTCTAAGCTTTGTAACATTACCGCTTTCTCAAATTGACGTAAAACATCCGGACCAACAGCTTCTTCTTTATCTTTATAAGCTTGCTCAAATTCAGTAATTATCTTTTCGCGTAAGCTTTCTTCATGGAGTTTATTGTCTTCTTCAAGCCAATTAGTAATAGCGAGGTCTGTTGAATACTCTCCTTTTAATTGCTCTTGAAGTCCTGGAATATCCCACATTTCATCTAATGATTGACGCGGAATGTGCTGATCAATAATACCATTAATTACATCGCTACGAATGGCACCAACAACTTCACTAATTTCTTCGTTATCGAGTAATTCATTACGTTGCTCATAAATAACGCCACGTTGATCATTGGCAACGTCATCATATTCTAATAACTGTTTACGCATATCAAAGTTACGGCCTTCAACTTTACGCTGAGCATTTTCAATACTACGCGTAACCCAAGGATGTTCAATGGCCTCACCGTGTTCCATGCCTAATTTACGCATCATGTTAGAAATACGTTCAGAAGCAAATATACGCATCAAGGAATCTTCCATTGATAAGTAAAAGCGCGTCGAACCTTCATCGCCTTGACGACCTGAACGACCACGGAGTTGATTATCAATACGACGTGACTCATGACGTTCAGTCGCAACGATATGTAAACCACCTAACTCAAGTACACGCTCATGGTCTATTTTCCATTGCGCTTTGACTTTAGCTATATCATCTTCACTTGGGTTAGTTAACTTAGCAATTATCGCCTCTAAATTACCACCTAATACAATATCGGTACCACGGCCTGCCATGTTAGTAGCAATGGTTACTGCGTGCTCTTTACCGGCATCAGCAACAATTTCAGCTTCTTGTTGATGGAACTTAGCATTAAGTACTTTGTGTTTTATTTTTTGTTTTTTCAAGAAGTCTGATAAAAATTCCGACGTTTCAATCGCAATAGTACCAACAAGTACCGGTTGGCCACGTTTAACACAATCTTGAATATCAACTAATATAGCTTCAAATTTTTCATCCGAGGTTAAATAAATCAAATCAGGCATATCTTTACGAACCATAGGTTGGTTAGTAGGGATAATAACGGTTTCTAAGCCATATATATGATTAAATTCAAATGCTTCGGTGTCTGCTGTACCTGTCATACCTGACAGTTTTTCATAAATTCTAAAGTAGTTTTGAAACGTTATAGAAGCGAGGGTTTGGTTTTCATTTTGAATATTAACGCCTTCTTTCGCTTCAACAGCTTGATGTAATCCTTCTGACCAACGACGACCTTCCATCGTACGACCCGTATGTTCATCAACAATAACTATTTCGTCATCTTTTACAATATAATCTACATCTTTTTGGAACAGTTTATGAGCACGAAGTGCCGCCATAACATGATGTAGCAAGGTTATATTAGCGGCAGAAAACAAAGTATCTCCAACCGTTAATAATTCTTTTTCAACCATGATCTCTTCAATGTTAATTTGACCACGTTCTGTTAAATAAACTTGTTTGGCTTTTTCATCAATAGAGAAGTCACCCGTACTGTCTTCACCTTCTTTATCTTCTTCTTCTTGCTGTTCAAGTCCTGGCACGATTGTATTAATTGTTTTATACAGTGCAGAGCTATTTTCAGCTTGACCTGAAATGATAAGAGGCGTTCTTGCTTCATCAATAAGAATAGAATCAACTTCATCAATGATTGCAAAATGTAAGGGTTTTTGTGCACGTTCACGCGCGGAAAACACCATATTGTCACGTAAGTAATCGAAACCGAATTCGTTATTAGTACCGTAAGTAATGTCTGATTGATAAGCGGCTTGCTTATCTTCTGGTGTCATACCAGCAACATTACAGCCAACCGTTAATCCAAGAAAATCAAATAATGGACGACTCCAATCAGCATCACGAGAGGCAAGGTAATCATTGACAGTAATTACATGCACACCTTTGCCAGTGAGGGCATTAAGATATGACGGTAATGTTGCGGTTAATGTTTTACCTTCACCGGTACGCATTTCAGCAATTTTGCCATCATTGAGAACCATTCCACCAATCATCTGTACGTCAAAATGACGCATACCAAAAACTCGTTTACTCGCCTCTCTTACTACAGCAAAAGCTTCAGCTAACAGTTGTTCTACTGTCTCGCCTTGAGAAAATCGTTCTTTAAATTCAGTCGTTTTAGTTTTTAATTCTTCATCACTTAACGCTTCAAAAACAGGCTCAAGTGCATTTATTTTATTGACTTCTTTGCCCATTTGTTTGAGTAATCTATCATTTCGACTACCAAATATTTTTGTTAACAAGTTTCCAAACATCTTATTTAAACCATTTAGTGATAATTATCAGTAACTATTTAAGTCACCTTTTATGAATTTATTATAATAACCCGCTAGCGCATACTCTACGTATTAGTTGATTATTTCCCTTTTCTATAAACATATTTAATTGGATCTATTTGTTTATTATTTCGTAATATCTCATAGTGTACATGTGGTCCAGTAGAGCGACCAGTGCTTCCCATGCGAGCAATTACTTGCCCTTTGTTAACTACATCACCAACATTCACCAGTAAATCTTTATTATGTCCATAACGCGTAGATAAACCATTACCATGGTTAATTTCTATTAATTGTCCGTAGCCATAGCGTTTACTTGCCCAAGTCACAACGCCGGATGCCGTAGAAATAATAGCGGCATTTTCTTTACCTGCAAAATCTACACCTTTATGCATTGTTGGTTTACCATTAAAAGGATCCTTACGAATACCATAATAAGAAGATAACCAGCCTTTGGATATTGGTCTACCCGACAAATAGGTATTATTTTGTATATGGTGACCAAAAGTCAAAGATTCAAGCATTTGTAGTTGTTTTTCTTCGTAATTTATTTTTTTCTCAAACTGCTCTATTTCAGAAAATAGTGCTTCAAATGTTTTACCTTCGCCTAGTAAGCTATTAGTAGCAGGTCCTCCACTTGCGGGCAACTGGCTAAAATTAAATTCTTTTTCTGGAATATTAGCATCATCAGCTAAACGTTCTCCTAGCGCATTTAAACGTAATACTTGGGTTTGTAATTCGGCAAGCTTAACCGTTAGCGCTGTAACTTTTTGTTCTTCAATGCGTATTGGATCAGGGATAAACTGAGATGACATCTGATATTTATTAACCGTAGGTTGTAAGTTGTTACTCACAATTAAATGAACAACCACTCCTGAAATAAGCGCAAAAGCACACAACACGGATAACCAATGCAATTTAGTAAGCTGCATTGAAAATCTGACGTTCTTTCCTCGGTATAGTAGTGTTAAACTCATAAGCCTATTTTTCGGTTAATGTATTCAGTTTGCTCTATCTCTGAACATAAGTACTGAGTTTTGTTAATTTTTGGTAATAATTATGGCTAGAAAATCAAAAATCCCTATTAATATGTCAGCCCTATTACAAACAACGACAGGCACTTTGGCACATATTCAGACAAAAACCAACTCTTTGACCATCCTAGCTGACATTGTACGACAAATATGTCCCGATTTACCCATGGATGCTTGGCATATTGCTAATTGCCGACAAGATACCCTTATCATTGAAGTCAAGTCTCCTGTTTGGGGACAAAGGTTACAGTTTGAACGTAACACCATCTGTAATGCATTATCGAATAGTACTGAGGGTAATTTTCACAAAATAGAAATTAAAGTTAACCCGCAAGGGTTTCGACAGCAGCGCCATGAAATAACAGAAAAAAATCGTAGTGAACTGATTAGATCTACAGAAGAAAAACCACTGCAAACGGCAGGTGTTGTAAACGAAAAAACGGCAAAGCAATTTTTAGAGCTAGCAAAGAATGCACCGAAAGGCTTGAAAGAAAAGCTTGAGAAATTAGCACGTGTCGCAGGAAGAAGATAATTAAACTTAACCGCTACATTTAGTAAGTACGGTTAACATAGACAATAAAGTAAACATTACGATTAATGTTTACTTTTCAAGCAAATTAGTCTTTGCAGTAATGAGCGATTTTTAGATTAAAAAACTGTAGCGCTTATTTCTTGGTACTCTATCGGCGAAGGTTTATCATCTTCATAGGTAACCCATTCCCAAGAGTCAGTCTGCTTAAATACTGCTCTCAGTAAGATGTTATTTAAGCCATGCCCTGACTTAAAAGCATTAAATTCACCTAATATACTGGTACTTCCCATATAAAGATCACCAATAGCATCCAGTATCTTATGTTTAACAAACTCATCATCATAACGTAATTCGTTTTTATTCAGCATACGGTAGTTATCAAGTACGATGGCATTTTCTAAACTTCCACCAAGCGCTAAGTTATGGGAACGTAAAAACTCAATATCTTTCATAAAACCAAAGGTTCTGGCGCGACTTATCTCTTTAATAAATGAACAACTAGAGAAGTCCATGCTCATTGTTTGACATGTTTTTTCAATAACTGGGTGTTCAAATTCAATGGCAAAGTTTACTCTAAAACCTTCATAAGGAAGTAGCTCTGCCCATTTATCACCTTCTTCAACACGAATTGGTTTTTTTATACGCAAAAAACGTTTCGCTGCATTTTGCGTTTCAATGCCTACTGACTGAATTAAATAAACAAACGGTAAAGCACTCCCATCCATGATAGGAATTTCAGGTGCATCAACATCAATAATTAAATTATCAATACCTAAGCCTGCAACAGCGGAGAGTAAGTGCTCAACGGTTGAAACTTTAACTTGTTGCTCATTAACTAAACAAGTACATAACGTTGTTTCACCCACAGCTTCAGGTGACGCTTTGATATCAACCACAGGGTCAAGATCAATACGTCGAAATACAATACCGGTGTTTGCTGGCGCAGGACGGAGAGTAACCTGAACTTTTTCACCTTTATGTAACCCAACTCCTACAGTTGAAACATGTGTTTTTAATGTACGTTGCTTAATCATATTAGCCTCGCTATCTTGCTTTTTATTTATTAATAAATGCAATTGCTTTCAAAAAGTCTTTATTTAACTCTAACGTTATATTCTAAAGTTATATTGTAAAGTTATAATAAAGCCCCCTACGAATAACGCTTTATTCTGTCGTTAAAAGTAAGTAAATTAACAACACCTTTTAACGGGCGCGTAATATACCAAATAAAAGCATTAAAATCAAAAGCACCGATTACTGATAACAGTAGTTGATGCCTGACAGCTTAGTCGTTAGTCCGCTTGCTTACGTAAAAATGCAGGAATATCTAAGTACGTATCTAAGTCGGTTGCCATGGCTTTTTGTGCATTGCCATCCGTCATCGATATTGCTTCAGTAGCAAGACTTGCTTGCGGTGTAGCTGGAGTATAGTCACCACCGACTACTTTTTTCTCAATTGGCATTGGGTTTACCAAGGTAATATCAGGCTTACTTTCAGCACCAATACCGGTAGCAACAACAGTAACACGAAGCTCATCAGTCATATCCATATCAATAACAGCACCGACAACAACCGTAGCATTTTCAGAAGCAAACGCTTTCACTGCATTACCAACCGTTTCGAATTCATCAATACTGATATCCATACCCGCAGTAATATTAACAAGAATACCGCGTGCACCCGCTAAGTCTACATCTTCTAAAAGAGGACTTGAAATAGCTTTATCTGCTGCTTCTTGTGCTCTATCATCACCCGACGCAGTACCTGAACCCATCATGGCAGTGCCCATTTCAGACATAACTGTTTTTACATCGGCAAAATCGACATTAATTAAACCCGGACGCGTAATAAGTTCAGCAATACCTTGAACAGCACCTAGTAGTACATCATTTGCCGCTTTAAAAGCATCTAATAAACTTGTACCTGGGCCAAGCACTTTTAATAATTTTTCATTGGGAATGGTAATCAATGAATCAACATTTTTAGATAAAAACTCAATGCCTTGTTCGGCATAATTCATGCGTTTTTTACCTTCAAAGGGGAAGGGTTTAGTGACTACTGCAACCGTTAATATTCCCATTTCTTTAGCTATTTCAGCAACTACTGGTGCTGCACCAGTACCTGTTCCGCCGCCCATACCCGCCGCAATAAAAATCATATCGGCACCTTGTAAGGCTTGCTTAATAGTTTCTCTGTCTTCTTCCGCAGCACAACGACCAATTTCAGGGTTAGCGCCAGCACCTAGGCCTTTTGTTACATCAGCACCAAGCTGTAATGTAACATCAGCAGAAGAGTTACGTAACGCTTGAGAGTCAGTGTTTGCTGTAACAAACTCTACTCCTTCAATCGTTTGTGAAACCATATGTTCAACAGCATTACCACCACCGCCACCAACACCAATAACTTTAATTGTAGCTTCTTCACTATGGTCTTCCATTAATTCAAACATTTTCTCTCTCCGTTTTACTTACAATTACTTAAATTATTTAATAAACCGTTGTCAATTTCATTTTGTTAACAACAATTCGAGATAACTGATATTTCCATTTAACAGTCACAATACAATTTTTAAAATTCGCCTTTAAACCAAGCATGTATTTTTGACCAAAAATCACCAACACTTTCACGCTTACTCATAAAGCTATCAGCTTCACTCGTCGCCTGCATACCATAATGTAATAGACCAACAACAGTAGCGTAGCTGGGATCATTTACATAGTCTTTTAGACCTTGTACCGCTAAGGGATTAGCAATACGCACTGGCATTTGAAAAATTTCTTCAGCAAACTCAATTACCCCTTCCATTTTTGCAGTACCGCCAGTTAAGACATAACCTGCAGCAATTTGGTCTGCTAATCCTGATTCTCTAATTTCATCCTGAATTAGCTCAAACAGTTCTTGATATCTCGGCTCTACGACTTCAGATAAAGTATGGCGAGACATTGATCGAGCCGGACGACCACCAACACTGGGTACGTCAATACTTTCTTCCATGCTAACCAATTGTTTTAAAGCACAAGCATATTTAACTTTAATATCTTCCGCATGGCTAAGAGGTGTTCTAAATATTTTAGATATATCGCTGGTTACTTGATTACCCGCAACAGGTATTACAGCGGTATGTCGTAACGTACCGCCAGTAAAGATTGAAATATCCATCGTGCCCGCGCCCATGTCGACAACACAAACGCCAAGCTCTTTTTCATCATCGGTTAGCACAGCATAACTTGAAGCCAATGCTGAAAAAATTAATTGATCGGCAGTCAAGTCGCAACTTTCAACACATTTAACTAAATTTTTAGCCATGTCGTTAGCACAAGTAATGATATGTACTTTGGCTTCCATACGTACACCTGACATACCAATAGGGCTTTTAATACCATCTTGACAATCAACACAATATTCTTGAGGAAGTACGTGTAGCATGCGACGTTCAGCCGAAATAGGCACCGAACGTGCAGTATGAATAACATTATCTACATCTTCTTGAAGCACTTCTTTGTCATTAATTGGCACCATACCATTTTCATTTTGACAACTAATATGCTTACCCGAAATACCGAGATAGATAGAACTAATTTGACAGTCGGCCATTAATTCAGCTTCATTAATAGCGCGTTGGATCGCTTGAATCACAAGATTCAAGTCATTAACGCCGCCTTTATCCATACCGCGAGCAGGTTGATTACCAACACCAATAATACTTAATTGGTTGTCTGGTGTTATCTCCCCTACGGCGACAGATATTTTGGAGGTGCCTATATCAAGGCCAACCACTAATTTTCTTTCTGCTGCTTTAGACATTTAACTTAAACTCTTTGCTGACTGTGCTTATTTAAAGCACTAATTTTAGGTGATTATTCTTATTATTTTCTAGCAATTTATTTTTTGTCTTACGCTATGTGACGTTGTCGATTATTTTCCAACCAACAGCTAATCCTGTATCATACCGCAAATCAATGTAATCAACCGCCTGATTTTTATCTTTTTCTGTAATTATTTTTGCTTTCAATTGCGCTTTTATTCTTGGGTAGACATCCATGAAACGTTGAATACGCTCAACACGCTCTTCTCGACCTAAATTTAAGGTCACGCCATCATTTAAAGTAAGTAACCAAGAAAAGCGTTCACTGAGTACTAATTCATCAATAGCTAGTGATTTAAAATCCAGTAATTCATTGAGATCTCTATAGTTTTCCAATGCCAACAACTCACTCCCTTCAGGCCCATAAAAATTGGGTAAATAGTGCTTAACACGGCTAATATCCGCTTGAAAAACATGCCCGAGCTGGTTAATCAAAAAATCTTCATTCCATAATGCAACGGGGGTTTGATCGACCACGTATATTTTTAATTCATTTGGCCACTGTTTTCTTACCGCTACCGAGTAAACCCAAGGGAGTGTGAGTACATTATTTTGTACTTCATTCACATCAACTTGAAAGAAATTACCCATATCAATTTGTTCAATAGCGCTAATAATATCGCTACGTTGGCTATAAGGCATTTCACCTGAAACAACGATTGATGTCACGGGTGCACTTTCTTGACCAATAAAGTGCTGAGTAAGCCACCAACTAATCGTAATTAAACTAAATAAAACAGCAATAAAAAACATTAAACCTAAACCAAAAGACAAAGCGGATGGCTGCTCATTTGTCGTCTGTATTGTCACGACTCTTTTGGAGTCCTTTTTAAGGCCCTGACTGGGTCGCTGTTTCGTAGTGCTGTCTTGTGTCTTAGCCATAATAACCTATGACTCTTTTACGCTAAGCAGCAAGATATTAGTCACTAACTCACTAAAATTCAAACCGAAAATATTCGCAGCTTTAGGAACTAAAGATGTTTCCGTCATGCCTGGTACTGTATTAATTTCTAATATCTGCCATTGCCCAGCACTATTTCGCATAATATCAACTCGTCCCCACCCTTTAGCACCCGTGGCATGAAATGCCTTCAATGATAAAGACTTTATATCATGCTCATCGCTTTCACTTAACCCTGATGGGCAATGATATTGCGTACTTGTTGATTGATATTTAGCTTCATAATCATAAAATTCACGTGGTGTTTCCATATGAATCGCTGGTAACGCTATATCACCTAAAATAGCAACGGTATACTCAGGCCCATCAATCCAAGCTTCGAGTAAGACTTGTGTATCAAAACCAAAGGCCTCTATTAAGGCATTATGCAGTTGTTCAATAGTTTGCGCCTGAGCCATACCAATGCTAGAACCTTCATTGGCTGGCTTTACCATAACTCTACCACCTAAATCTGTAAGAATATTAGCGAGTGGTAGTGTTTCAAAATCGACTTTATGAACAACGATAAAAGGTGCGGTAGGTAAGTCGCATGCTTTAAATATTTGCTTACTACGTACTTTATCCATAGACAGTGATGACCCTAAAACATTAGAGCCCGTATACGGTATATTTAAATACTCAAGCGCACCTTGCAAACAACCATCTTCACCACCTCTTCCATGTAAAGCAATAAATACACGGTCAATTTTTTTATTCAATAGCTCTGTAAGTGGTACTGTTTTAGTATCCATTAACACCACATCAAAACCTGATTGCTCTAACCCTTTTGCAATCGCTTGGCCTGAATTCAGTGAGACTTCACGCTCTGCAGAATTACCACCATAAAGTACGGCAATTTTATCCTGCTTTAATTTTTTTAAAGTGTTAGCTAAAGAACACGTTAATTGGTTATCCATAGCTACTCGCCTTTCTCTTCAGAGTGAGCAGTTAATTCAACGTCACAAGTAACGTGCAATAAACTGTGTTCAGCTAAGTTTCGAGCAACAGAGCCTATACTGCCTGCACCTTGGGTAATTACCATGTCATTGTCTTGTAATTGAGTCGCAAGTAATGGGGCTAACTTATCTACATCACTCACATAAATAGGTTCTATTTGGCCTCGTTGACGAATTGATCGCGCTAAACTTTTACTGTCAGCAGAGGGAATTGCCGCTTCTCCTGCCGCATACACATCCAATAAGAATAAACAATCGACTTCTGAAAGCACTTCAACAAAATCTTCATATAAATCACGGGTACGAGAAAAACGGTGAGGCTGAAAAACCATCACCAGTCGTTTCTCAGGCCAACCAGCTCGCATAGCTAAAATAGTGGCTTTAACTTCACTCGGGTGATGACCATAATCATCAATAAGCACCATATTTCCTGCTTCAGTCGTTAGGTTAGACAGCTGTTCAAAGCGTCTGCCAATACCTTCAAATTCAGTTAATGCTTCACAGATAGCGTTATCATTTACCCCTTCTTCTTTGGCAACGGCTACACCGGCTAGCGCATTAAGAACATTGTGTTGCCCTGGTAAATTGACACTCATGTCAAGCGGTGGTTTACCTGCTACCTCTACCGTAAAATGGCTAACACTGCCATTTTGTTTAAAATTAACCGCTTTAACATCGGCATCTTCAGAAAAGCCATAGGTAATAACTTGACGGCTTATTCTGGGTAATAATTCACGTACGACAGGGTTATCAATACAAACAACCGCTAACCCGTAAAAGGGTAAATTATGCAAAAATTCGATATAAGTATCTTTAAGCTTTTCAAAATCACCTTGATAAGTTTCCATATGATCTTCATCAATATTAGTGATTACTGCGACCATCGGTTGTAAGTGTAAAAAAGAGGCGTCACTTTCATCCGCTTCAGCAATTAAGTAACGACTACTCCCTAACCTCGCATTGGTACCCGCACTATTGAGTAAACCCCCAATAACAAACGTAGGATCTAATTGTCCCTGAGCAAAAATACTGGCGATCAAACTTGTTGTCGTTGTTTTTCCGTGTGTGCCCGCAATAGCAATACCATGCCTAAAGCGCATTAATTCGGCTAACATTTCAGCACGTCGTACTACAGGAATACGCAATTCTTTAGCGGCAACAAGCTCTGGGTTATCACTATTAATAGCTGTCGACACCACAATCACACTTGCCTGTATTACGTTATCTGCATGATGGCCAATAATTATAGACGCCCCTAATGCTGTTAAACGTTTAACGACTTGATTTTCGCCAATATCGGACCCTGAAATTTCATAGCCTTCATTCAGTAATACCTCTGCAATACCTCCCATACCTGCGCCACCAATACCAACAAAATGGATGCGTTTTACTCGGCGCATTTCAGGTATCTGTGCTCTATACGCGTTGGTATTATTCGATTCAGTACTTTTACTTGAGCGAGTATTCATTGGCTGAAAATTATTTGCTTCAGTTTGCTTAATCATATTTTCTCTTCGTTGTTTCTGAGTTCTGTGCCATTAGCTTTTAGTAGCTGCTGACACAATTTTGCTACGTTCTTACTTGCATCAGAGTTTGCTGCACCCAAACAAGCTTTAGCCATATTTTTTAAGGTTTCAGGCTGTTCAAACAGCTCGATAATCAATGCTGTAACACTTTCTTTAGTCAATACTTTTTGTGGTAATAGTTTGGCAGCACCGCGCTTCACAAGATATAACGCATTTTTTGTTTGATGGTCATCTACGGCATGAGGGAGCGGTACAAAAATAGCGGGGGTCGCTGCCATTGCTAATTCTGAAACCGTTAATGCTCCTGCACGACAAATAACAATATCAGCCCACGTATAAGCGGCGGCAATATCGGTGATAAATTCGTTTACTTTAACTTTGCCACTGTCAATATTTTTTTGCTGATAAGAAGCGACCACTTTTTCTTGATTACCTGAACCTGTTTGGTGCCATAAACAGTAACTCTCATCACGCGTTAATAAATCATTAAAACTTTGAGGTATAACATTATTGAGTACTTGTGCACCTAGACTTCCCCCAACAATGAGTATATTTTTACTGACGTGATTGTTTTTTTCTGAGTACTCACCCGTTATTTTAGTTTCAGGTGCCGTGCTTTTTTTACCAATACTTGCGCGTAATGGGTTACCCACAACGTCAGCATCAACGTTACTTGCAAAAGCATTAGGAAAAGCACAACAAACTTTATTCGCTATGCGTGCTAATAACCGATTACTTAGCCCTGCAGCTGCATTTTGTTCATGAACGATTAAGGGGACTCGACTTAACCATGCGGCTAAACCACCAGGTGCGCTCGCATAACCGCCCATTCCTAAAACTACATCGGGTTTTACTCTTTTGATTACACGTCTAGCTTGAATCAACGAATGCAGTAATTTAAACGGCATAATAAACATTGTCAGTAATTTTTTACCACGTAAACCACTGATGTTAATAAATGAAATATCATAGCCATGTGCTGGAACAATGTTGGCTTCCATACGATCAGCAGTGCCAAGCCAATGTATATTCCATCCTTGTGCTTTTAGCTCATCCGCTACCGCAATACCAGGAAAAATATGCCCGCCTGTTCCACCCGCCATCACGAGTAATGTTTTTGGCTGAGATTGTCGCGGCGAAGAGGAGTTATGAATAGGGGTGCTCATTAAAGACTACCTCCAGCATCAAAGCTTGCCTTAACATTTTTGTTTTCGATTTCGATTTTATCAATATTATGCTTAGATTTTTTCTTTTCATTTCTTTTAGAGCTAGTTGCCTGAATACTCTGCAAACGAAGTTCATGATCAATTCTTATCAATAAAACTAACGATAATGTCATTATTATCATGGAGCTACCGCCATAACTAATGAGTGGCATAGTTAATCCTTTAGTCGGCACAATACCTGCACTAGCACCAATATTTACAGCAGCCTGAAAGCACATCCAGATACCAATAGAGTAAGCTAAAAATCCTTCAAAATATTTTTCTTTCGCTAATGCGTAACGGCCTAATATAAGGGCTTTATAAACTAAAGTCATACTCAGTAACAACACACAACTAATACCAACAAAGCCAAACTCTTCAGCCAATACCGCCATAACAAAATCAGTATGCGCTTCGGGTAAATATTCTAGTTTTTGTATACTATTACCTAAACCCTGCCCTAAAACCTCACCTCGACCATAAGCCATTAATGACTGAGTTAACTGATAGCCACTGCCAAAAGGGTCTTGCCATGGATCTAAAAAGCTTGTTACCCGCTTCCAGCGATAAGGTTCAAAAAATGCGAGAGCAGCTAACGCAACCCCGCCCACAGAAGACATAGCAATAAACTGCCATAATTTAGCGCCAGCTAAAAATAATAAACCAAAGGTGGTCACAAACATTACAATCACGGTACCTAAATCAGGCTGTAATAATAATAAAGCAGCCATAATACCAAATACAATTAACGGCTTAATAAAGCCTTTCATGTTTTCCATCACTTGTTCACGACGTCGAACAAGATAAGCGGATAAATAACAAAAGAAAAATAATTTAGCGGGCTCTGCTGCTTGTAAAGTAATAGGTCCTAAGACAATCCACCGAGTTGAGCCATTAACTGAACGGCCTATAAGTAAAACAGTAACCAAGAGTACAATGGCAAAACCGAGTAAATAACTACTGTTTTTATGCCACCAAGCCATAGGTATTTGTAGTGTCACACCGGCGACAGCAAGACTTAAACCAATATAAATACCGTGTCGAATAACAAAATGAAAAGGATTATTAAATAAACGTTCGGCTACTGGTATAGAGGAGGAGGCCACCATGACCAAGCCAACCATATACATGATAAGTCCTAAAACAACAAAGCCTCGATCAAAGGCCCTTGTGCCATATTGATCTGACCTTGTTATCAAGCGAGTAATCCACTCCGGTATTTTAGGTACGGGGATTAGTGATAATTTATTTGTTATGGCTTGCGATATTTTTAATGAAATAGTTTTAGGTAAAGCCATGACTTTAACTAAGCCATTACTTGTATCTAGCGCCTCTTCTTTATCTAATGACATGGTTTTTCCTTAGTATTAACTAAAGTGACGGCAGCCATAAACTGCTCCCCTCTCACCATGTAATTTTTAAACATATCAATACTCGCGCAAGCAGGTGAAAGTAAAACCATATCACCGGGTTTAGCTATTTCATTCGCGTATTCTACCGCCTCAAGTAAAGTGTTAACTTGAATCGATTTTGTTGTTGAAGGGCTTGAACAGTTGCTCGTTGAACCGCTGACTAAACTTGCAATTTCAGCACCATCTTTACCTAATGTAATTAACTGACTAACTTCACTATTTATAATAGTTTTCAGTGCAGAAAAATCAGCGCCTTTGCCGTCACCGCCAGCAATAAGGATCAATTTATTATAAGTAGAAAGAGTTGGAGCTAACCCAACAATAGCGGCCAATGTTGCGCCAACATTGGTTGCTTTAGAATCATTAATCCATTGAATATTATCAAGACTCGCGACGCGCTGACAGCGATGTGCTAAGCCAGTAAATCCCGTAAGATTTTCTACCATGGTTGATAATGACCAACCCGCTGCATAACCAAGCGCCAAAGCAGCCATATAATTTAATGCGTTATGCATACCCGCTAGTGGTAATTCTTCTGTGGATATAAGTATTTGCTTACCAAACATCAACATTTGCTTGTTATCTATCTTTTCATTGGTAATAAACGCCAAACCAAAATGACCTAAGTCAGGCTTACTTAAGCCAAAGGAAATAGTCGCTTGTTGCCTAACTAAGCTGTCTGTTGCTTTATCTTCCCTATTAATAACAGCAATATCCGCTTGCGGATAAATACTTTGCTTAAGCGCTTGGTAAACCGCTAATGTTTTATGTCTATCTAGATGATCATCACTGAGATTCAGCACACTAGCGGCTACTGCCTGCATGCTAGATAACGTTTCAAGTTGAAAACTAGAAAGCTCTACAATAACAAAATCAGGCTGGCTAGTTTGTTGATTGTTATTTCTATTATCAGGTAATAAAAGATCTAAAATAGGTTCCCCTATATTACCTGCCAAAGCGGCATTAATACCCATAACATCCGCTAAATAAGCCAAGAGTGAAACCACTGTAGACTTACCATTTGAACCGGTTACCGCTAACATTTTCATGGCTTTATTATCGGTATTCTCAGCACTATTATCTGAACGACTACTTAGACTGTTTGGTCGAGAGCTATTAACCAGACAAAATAACTCAATATCACCGATAACTTGGCAATTTTTTGAGATGAGCGCAGCAATACCCTCACTCACTAAATCAATGCCCGGACTCGCAATAATTATATCGGCATTAATAATTAACTTGTCATCCCATTGACCAAAAATAAAGTTAGCTTTGGGATAATCGATTTCATATTGAGTTTTAATGGCTACATTTTGAAAAGGCATTATACGGGAATCGTTAACAGCAAATGACAAATCTTGGGCATGTAAAAATCGTAGGCATGACAAACCCGTCATCCCTGCGCCTAGCACAACAATATTTTTACCTTTAAATGCAGTTAACCAAGTCATTCTCTTACTTTATTCCCTGTTACTTTGTTAGCGTAATTTCAAGGTCGCTAAACCTATCAATACCAATACTAATGAAATAATCCAAAATCGAACAATAACGCGCGGCTCTGGCCAACCTTTTAATTCATAATGATGATGAATTGGCGCCATACGAAAGATACGTTGGCCACGTAATTTATAGGAGCCGACTTGTAAAATAACGGAGAGTGTTTCTACGACAAAAACACCACCCATAATAAACAGTACCAATTCTTGTCGAACCAATACGGCAATAACACCTAATGCTGCGCCTAAGGCTAATGAACCTACATCACCCATAAATACTTGTGCTGGGTACGTGTTAAACCATAAAAAGCCTAAGCCGGCTCCTACAATAGCGGTACACACAATAACTAATTCACTTGCTAAAGCAATATGCGGAATATTTAAATACGCTGAAAAATTAACATGCCCTGTAACATAAGCAAAAAAGGCAAAAGCGCCTGCCACCATAATAGTAGGTACAATAGCTAAGCCATCAAGACCATCCGTTAAGTTAACGGCATTTGAAGTACCGACAATAACGAAGTAAGTCATCGCAACATAAAAAATGCCTAACTGCGGTAAGACTTCTTTAACAAAAGGGATTAAAAGGGCCGTTTCATTTGGGTCTTGCGCGATATAATATAAAAATAAAGCGGTGCCTAAACCGATAATGGTTTGCCAAAAATATTTCCAACGCGCAATTAAGCCATTCGCATCTTTACGTACAACTTTACGGTAATCATCAACAAAACCAATAGCGCCGAAGCTCACCACAACAAAAAGCACTACCCACACATAAATATTACTAAGATCTGCCCATAATAAAATACTGGTAACAATGGAAGCTAATATTAATAAGCCCCCCATTGTAGGTGTCCCAGATTTAGATAAATGACTTTCTGGTCCGTCATCTCTAACCGTTTGACCAATTTGCATTTTTTGTAGATAGCGAATCAGTTTTGGGCCAAAATATAAGGAAATAAATAGCGCGGTTAACGTGCTAATAATCGCGCGAAATGTTAAGTAAGAAAAAACATTAAACGCTGAATAAAATTGAGTTAAATACTCACCTAGCCACAATAACATTACGCTGTACCTTCTTTACTTGGATTTTTATCCATCATACGGTGTTGGTGAGTATTTTCTTTATCAATACTTTCTTGATGAGTATTTTGTTGATTATTCATTTTTTTAAACCAGGTTATTATATCTGTTACTACATGCTCCATATGAGCACTACGAGAGCCTTTAACTAAGATGGCAATATCTTGTTGTTCTGCTAATAAGTGTTGATTTATAAGTGTTATCAAGTGCCTTATTAAATCAGTTCTTTGATTAAAATGTTGACTTTGTTCATTTTTATTATTATTTTTGACAAAAGAGTCACTAGCACATTGGCTGAGTACACCGAGTGATAATAACGTATTTAAATCGAGGTGCTTCGCAAATTCGCCAACCTCCTGATGATAACTTGCTGCTTCACTACCTAGCTCCCCCATATCACCTAAAATAAGTAATGTCTTACCTGGATAATTCGATAATAATGACGCAGCTGCTTTTACAGATTCAAGGTTAGCGTTATACGTATCATCAATAAGCTTTATATTACAGCCTGTTTTCTCGTCTTTTAATTGATGTAAATTTAATCGCCCTTGCACGGGTGCCATTTGCGCTAAACCTAAACGAATATCGTCAAAGCTTGCTCCAAACTCTAACGCAATACTTGCTGCTGCAACTGCATTACAAACATTGTGTTTACCGGGTATTGTTAAGTTCACTTCACAATGCCCTTGTGGACTTTGTAAAGTAAAGCGGGCACAGCCGTTTTCATCTAAGCTTATGTTTTCGCTATAACAATTAGCTTTATTTGTAACCGAAACCACCGCTGAACTATTGTCGCTGTTGGCACAAGAAAAAGTTCGAACGGTTTTATCTGTTAATCGCCATTCCCAATGTCTACTGTATTGAGTGTCTTGGTTATAAATAGCCACACCGTTTTCGCTAAGACCTGAGAATATTTCACCTTTAGCGCGAGCAACCCCGTATAAATCACCAAACCCCTCTAAATGTGCCGCTGCAATATTATTAATTATCGCTATGTCTGGTTGAGTTAATGCGGCGGTATAAGCAATTTCCCCCTGGTGATTCGCGCCCATTTCAATGACCGCAAAATCATGGTTATGCTCTAAACGTAACAAAGTAAGTGGCACACCAATATCATTATTAAAGTTACCTTTCGTCGCAAGTACATTACCTAAACGCGATAAAATAGCAGCAACCATTTCTTTAACGGTTGTTTTACCACTACTACCAGTAATCCCCACTGTTTTTGGCGATGTTTCTTTTTTTACAAAAGCAGCAATTTGCCCTAAAGCAATACGGGTATCCTTAACAATTAATTGTGCGGTATGAGTTATTGATGTCAGCTGATGATCAACAATCAGTAATTTACAGCCTTGTTCGATAACTTGCTGTGCAAAACGATGCCCATCAAAGTTAGGACCTTTCAGCGCGAGAAATGCCGTCTTATTATTTGAACTGCCCTCTATTGCACGACTATCGATAACTAGGTTATCAATAACGAAGTGTGTAATAACTGAATCGTCACTCTCTGAGGTATCAACGTCTAACCTTGTATGGCTATTGAGCACAACATCAGGTAAGACAACCTTACCCTCAGTAACCTTTATTAATGTCGCCAGTGATAGAGTAATCATCTGCTAGCTACCTCATTATCAGACAGCGCTAATGACTTTTGTTTTTCATAAAAACGACTAACAATTGCACGCTCATTATAAGGTAACTTTTGTGTACCGATAACATCACCGTTTTCATCATATTTACCTACAATGATATAATCTTCATGGCCTTTGCCTGCTAACAATACAATATCGCCAACTTTTGCTTTATTTAGGGTATTCAATACTGCTTGCTCTCTCTCTAACACTACCGTTATTTTGTCGGCTTCTGGATCCGTAAAACCAGCAATGATATCACTGGCTATTAACTGAGGGTTTTCTCGACGAGGGTTATCATTTGTAACGACCACAAAATCGGCTTGTTTTTCTGCTGCTTTTGCCATTAAAGCTCTTTTGCCTTTATCTCTATCACCGCCACAACCAAAAACAACATAAAGATCACCTTTACAATGTTGACGGCAAGCTTGTAGTGCTTTTTCTAACGCATCAGGTGTGTGGGCATAATCAACCACGGCAGTAGCAAAATGATTAGCGCTAGTCGCTTCCATACGTCCCGAAATAGCACTAACTTGGGTAACTAAGTCAGGTATATCGTTTAACGAAACACCTTGAATAAGTAATACACTGATCGCCGCTAATAAGTTATCAATATTAAAGTCGCCTAATAATCGACTCGTAATTTCAATACACCCTAAGTGACTATCGAGTGTAAAAGAAATCCCCTGATTATGGTGATTAATAAACTTGGCGCGTACGAAGTGCTTAAAGGTACTTAAAGTGTTTATATTATTTATGCTTTCATCTCGGCTATATAACCAAATGGCCTGCTGTTTTGGCCAATTATTTAACCATTGCTTTGCTTGTTTATCATCAAAATTAACCACGGCGACTTGATTGCTATTAGCGGTAAATATCTGTTTCTTTGCCTCACCATAACTTTCCATAGACCCATGATAATCAAGATGATCTCTGCTTAGGTTAGTAAATACGGCAATATCAAATAAATCGGCTTGGACACGCTTTTGTGATAAAGCATGCGAAGAGACTTCCATTGCTACATAGCTAAATTTATTAGGGTTAGTATGCTTATTATTAAAGCGGTGAAATAACTGATGTAATTCACAAGCTCCGGGGGTAGTGTTTTCGATCGGATGTAAGTTATCTAAACGGCCTGCACCATTAGTACCAATAACGGCACAAGGTTTATGTTGGGCATTAAGCATTTGAGCTAAAAGCTGACTAGTTGTCGTTTTACCGTTAGTCCCGGTAATACCCACTATCGTCATATCGTCTTGTGGCGCTTGATAGTAAGCTTTAGTTAATGAAAACAAATACTGATTAAGTTGATAGAACTTAACAATGGCTACGTTTTGATGGCCTTTATCGTCAATAGATTCATCGCGTATACTCTCAGCAAATACAAGCTCGCCATGTTCACGCTTATTCTCACATTCCGTAAGAACTAACTTAGCTCCTTGTTTGATTGCGTTTTCAATGTATTTCCGTCCATCTTGGTCGTGACCAATGATGGCACAGAACACATCACCTTGGGCAACTAATCGGCTGTCGTTATGAAGATCACCATAAAAGCCTGATAAATCGATTGAACAAGGTAAATCATTGTCGCTGTCATGTTGATTAGTAAACGTTTTATGATGAGAACGAATACTCGCCTCACTATTTTGTAAATAAATACCAAACGGGGCTAAACAGCTAATAATATTTTGTGTCGCTGGTCTAAGCATTATGCTCTCCTGCTACGTTTTTTTTGTCTGGCGATGGGCTATTTATATGTTTACGTGCTGTTCTAGGTTTTTGTGCGTCAGGGGCAATATTAAGTACACGTAAGGCACCTTTCATTACTCTTGAGAATACAGGTGCAGCGATATCTCCACCATAATAAAGATCTCCAGCCGGCTCATTAATTACGACAACGACAACTATTTCAGGGTTTGATATTGGCGCCATCCCAGCAAAAAAACCAACATAATCGTTACCATAACCTCCTGCAACGGCCTTAATTGACGTACCTGTTTTACCACCAACACGATAACCATCAATTTTAGCTTTTGGCACATGCTCATCAACAACCGCTTCAAGCATATGCGTAACAGCAAGACTACTTTCGGCAGAAAATATTCTTTCTTCATTTTCAGGGTTACTTGCTTTTCCATCGGATTTAACAATCGTTAATCGACGCTTTATTCCACCATTCGCTAGCGCCATATAAAAACGCGTTAATTGTGCGGGAGTAATCGCGAGTCCTGCGCCCCATGAAAGCGTCGCTAATTCAAAGCTAGACCAACGGCTTCGATCATGCATCATACCTGCACTCTCGCCAACTAAATTAGTGCCTGTATCTTCCGAAAATCCTGCATCGAAAAACTTAGTTAATAAATAATCTTTAGGGACTGATAATGCTAATTTAGTGGTACCCATATTCGAAGAATGAATTAAAATTTCTTCAATAGAAAGCTTACCTCGGTTAATAGGATCACTTACTCGTCTTCCACCCAAACGCATCCAACCTGGACTAGTATTAAGGACTGTATTAGGTTTAACGCTACCAAATTCTAATGCGGCTACAACCGTTAATGGCTTCATTGTTGATCCCGGTTCATAAATATCGGTAATCGCACGGTTTCTAAAACGGTGAATTGCGGTATTACGACGGTTATTTGGGTTATACGATGGGCTATTTGTCATGGCTAATATTTCCCCCGTATGAATATTAGCAACCACTACCGAACCCGATGTGGCTTTAAATGCTTCTACTGCCCCTTTTAATTCTTTATAAGCAATCGCTTGAATACGTTGATCTATGCTTAACGTAATTTCTTTTGCTTGCTTCGCTTCTTCAACTGAAATAATTTCAATTTTTCGACCTTTAGCATCTTTTCTAAAGCGTTTTTCACCGCCGGTACCGGTAAGTAGGTCGTCATACATACGCTCAATCCCTTCAATGCCTTTATCATCTACATTGGTAAAACCGATAAGATGAGCACTAATTTCACCTGTGGGATAAAAACGCTTAGACTCTTTACGTAAATGTATACCAGGGATTTTTAATTCTTTAATATAGCTTGCCATAGCCGGCGATATTTTACGTTCAAGGTAAATAAAACGTTTACGTGGATTTTTTACTACGCGGGCTGTCAATTTATTAATGTCTTGATTCAGTACATCGGCTAGTGCTTGCCAATGCTCAGTCATCGCAAGGGCATTATTATCCATAATAATTTTGGGATCTGCCCAAACAGTTTCAACAGGTACACTGATTGCAAGTTCAGCACCATTACGGTCAACAATTGAGCCGCGTTGCACCGTATTAGCCGCGACTCTTAAAGAACGTAAATCACCCTGTTTTTTTAACATTTCAGGTTCAACAATTTGAATATAGGCCGCTCTAGCCATTAATACAGCATAAATAAGCCCAACAACAGCCAACACTAAATAATAGCGCCAGGGTGCGGTATTGAGTGGGTTATTTTTTTTGGCTGCTTTTTTATTCACACCGTTCTCATTCTTATTATCTTCGTACTACTATTTATTACTGCTGACGCCTTTGGATTGTTAACTTCTCTTATTCCAAGTTAACAATCACTTCGGCATTACCATTAGGCCGCTTCATTTCTAATAACTTTTTTGCTTTACTTTCAATCGTACTATGCTCGGCTAAGCTATTTTGCTCTAATAACAAATTACGCCACTCAATATTTAATTCATCTTTTTTTGACAACAACACCTCAAGTTCACTCGTTGTTTGTCTATTAATATGGCTGTAATAAATAACGGCAAAAGCAGAGAAAACGACAAAAAATAACAACAGATAAGTTACGATATAGCGAACAATATCTTGCCAAATATCACAAACTAAGGCACGCGCAGCCATAACTAATCAGTATTTCTTACTAAGCGCTCAGCAATACGTAATACCGAACTACGAGAGCGTACATTTTCTTCTACTTCTGATTGGCTTGGCTTAAGCCTACGACCAACTAAAGCAAATTTTTTGCCTTTATTTAATTCTTCTTCACTAATAGGTAAGCCTCTCGGTACTTTTTTACCTTGCGAATGTTTTTTCATAAACTGCTTAACTAAACGATCTTCAAGAGAATGAAAGCTAATAACCACAAGACGTCCACCTTCAGCTAATACGTCGAGTGAAGCGGCAAGTACTTTTTCAATTTGCTCTAACTCACTATTAATATACATACGAATAGCTTGGAAGCTTCGTGTTGCCGGGTGCTTTTTAATTTCTCTTTGAGGGGCTGTGGTTTTAATTAATTTAGCTAATTGGCTAGTTCTTGTTAGCGGTGATTCTTCTCGCGTATCTACAATTGCATTAGCAATACGCCAAGCATGCTTTTCTTCACCAAAAGTACGTAACACCCAGGTAATATCTTCAACATCGGCAATAGCGAGCCATTCAGCCGCTGTTTGCCCTTTACTTGTATCCATACGCATATCAAGTGGGCCATCTTTCATAAAGCTAAAGCCACGCTCAGCTTCATCTAATTGAGGAGAGGAAACACCTAAATCAAGTAATATGCCATCAACCTTACCCGTTAATTCATGCTTTTCGGTAATATGAGCTAATGAAGCAAAGCCTTCATGCTCAATTAAAAAACGAGGATCATCTTTAAATTTTTCAGCGGCAATAATAGCGGTAGGATCACGATCAATGGCAATTAATCGGCCCTGTGAAGATAACTTAGAAAGGATTAATGATGAATGGCCGCCTCGGCCAAAGGTACAGTCAATAAAACAACCATCACCCGTAATAGCTAAGCCATCAACCGCTTCATTAAGTAATACTGATATATGAGAGGTGTCTAGTTCCATGGTATTTTTTGTAACCTTTATTCGCGTATGTATTGACGCACTTATTTTTATAAAATGGGAGGAGTCACTAAAGTGATAAATCGAGTAAACGTTCTGTCAATTCAATTTCACCCGATTGTATTTTGCTAATGCCTTGCTGCATTTGTGCTTGCCATGCTATGTCATGCCAAATTTCAAATTTTTTCAATTGCCCGACAAGCATGACATTTTTGTCTAAACTAGCATGCTGTTTTAATGGACCATTTATTAATAACCGCCCATTTTTATCCATTTCGCAGTCGCTGGCATTACCTAAAATAACTTGCTGTAATAAACGCTCTTGCGGGTTCATACTTGATAAGTTACATAATTTCAGTTCAATTTCTTCCCATTCAGGAAGAGGATAAAGTAGTAAGCATGGATATTGAATGTCAACGGTACAGACCATTTTTCCTTGGCAATCAGCAAAGAGCTCATCACGATACTTAGTCGGCATCGTAATCCTATTTTTACTGTCAAGCGTAATCGCGCTAGTGCCTCTAAACATATAGGGTGTTACTTCACTCTTCTGAATGATAAATAAGCTAGTGATTGATAATGCGATTATAAGATCCACATATATCCACTATTTTCCACATTGATACAGTTTAGTGAAAAAAGCAGCAGACTGTCAAGTAAGTAAATTGAAAAATAGACCTGCAAACACTGGCTACGAAGTCAGTAAAATTAAGGCGATTAAGGAAGTTAATGAAATTGTGGGTTTTTGTGGGAGAAGATCCCAAAAAATAAAATTTGAAATGATTAAAGCGATGACTTGAATTCAGAAACAATAAATTATTATCAATGGTGACCATAGAAGCGGCGGGCTCGATTTGGCTTTTCTTCTAAAAAAGTAAATCGAGCTTTTGTTAGCCGCTATAAAATAAAAAATATTAAAGTCTATTGATCTTTTATCGTTAAATTTCGTTCGAGATAAAAGTGTTTTAATCGAAGCGTGTGGCGTGTAGTGATTCTAAGCAAAGACTCTTCATACAGTATTTGTTGGACATTTACAGCACTAACGCTTTTTTAACGTAGAGTAACCATATTACAAAGGCTCTACTTGGTATAAATATCCAACAAAAGTATGTGAAAAATTGGAAAGTTCACAGGCCCTAAGGTGTTATCAGGGATTATCTTAAGGGATTAAAACAAATTATCCTCTATAGTAAACAAGGTGTGACTACCTGATTTAATTGTCGCTAATAATGATAAACGTCTAGGCAATAAGCGGGCAAAGTAATATCTAGCCGTATGCAACTTACTTTGATAAAAATCTTCACCATATTCATTTAGTTCATCATCACTATTGGTTAGACCGTTAAGCTGTTCCAATGAAACTTGCGCCATTTTAGCCCAAATAAAGGCCATCGCGGTATAACCAAAAACATGTAGATAATCATTTGCCGCTGCGCCGATTTCATTTAAATCATCCTGTGACTTAGTCAGTAATAATGACGACACATCGTCTAAATCTTTTAAGGCATTTTCTAAAGGCTCAATAAACTCCCCCATCGCATTAGCGGTAACCATATTACCTTGTTGCGCTTTTATGTAATCTCTCACCTCTTCAATGAATATTTTTATCATCGTACCTTTTGAGCCAACAACTTTACGCATTAATAGGTCCATTGCCTGAATACCATTTGTCCCTTCATATATTTGAGCAATACGTGCATCACGTACTAGCTGCTCTTGTCCCCATTCGCGAATATACCCATGACCACCCAATACTTGTTGCCCTGCGACTGTACTTTCAAAACCTAGGTCGGTAAAAAAAGCTTTCGCAAGTGGCGTCATTAAGGTAGATAAAGTCTCGCCTTTTTTTTGTAATTCACCGGTACCGTAAGTTGCATAATCTAATTGTTTGGCTATATAACAACTTAATGCGCGAGAGCCTTCATTAAAGGCTTTCATAGAAAGCAGCATTCGTCGTACATCACCATGCACCATAATTGAATCAGGCTTACTTGATAATTCGCTTGAGGATTTATTTAACGCCTTACCTTGTCGTCTATCTTTAGCATATTCAAGGGCATTTTGATAAGAGCGCTCAGCCGCCGCCATGCCTTGTATACCTACGCCAATGCGCTCAAAGTTCATCATGGTGAACATGCAGGCGAGACCTTTATTTAATTCTCCAACGAGGAAACCTTGTGCCCCATCAAAGTTCATGACGCAGGTTGCCGACGCATTAATGCCCATTTTATGTTCAATAGAGCCGCAGCTGACTTTATTTTTTTTACCTAAATTACCATTTTCTGCAACGATAATTTTTGGTACTAAAAAGAGTGAAATCCCCCTTGGCCCATCAGGTGCATCGGGTAATTTAGCTAAGACTAAGTGAATAATATTTTCAGTAAGATCATGCTCTCCACCAGTAATAAATATTTTACTACCCGTTATCTCATAACTACCGCCAGCTTGAGGTAACGCTTTTGTTTTTATAATGCCAAGATCTGATCCTGCATGTGATTCAGTAAGACACATAGAGGCAGACCATTCGCCACTGTATAGTCGAGTTAAATAACGTTCTTTTAATTCTTCACTACCGTGTTTTGCTAATGATAAAGCTGCGCCAGCTGTGAGAATAGGGTATAAAGCAAAAGATATATCTGCACTGCAGAGCATTTCTTCAACAAAGGCACTGACTATTTTAGGCATCCCCATACCACCATAGTTAATATCTCCACCAAGGGCACACCAACCACCTTGAGCAAAAGTATTAAAAGCCTCTTTATAGCCTGGTGCTGTTTTTACTTGGCCACCTACACCTTCACTATTAAGGCTAAAGCTCACACCTATTTCATCACCTTGCCTTGCGATAGGGGCTATTTCTTGTTCTGCAATTTTTGCGCATTCTTGTAATATTGCTATGGCTGTTTCTTGGTCAACCTGTTCACTGAGCTGTGGTAATTGTTGCCACATTTTATCGGCATTAAAAACCTGATAGAGTAAAAAATTCATATCAGTTAATGGTGCTTTATATTCAGCCATGGTGACCTCTTTTTTTAATTTAGAATATGTTTATAGTATCTTTAGACTATATTTGAATTAATGTATATTAAAAACACAATTAAAACGCTTGTTTGAATATAGTATAAATCATAGCAATGTAAAGATTTATTCATCAATATCTATATATTTTTTTATTTATATAAAAAGAAGCCTTAGCAGTAAAGTTTTATATTTCTCCGAGAGCAAAGCTGACCAATTTTTATTATCTTAAAAATTAAGCTAATATAATATTTAGACTTTATATTTCTTCTATACTAATTTATTCAATTGACTTCATTGCCAATACCTTTAATGGACAACGTAACTAGCGAGTAAATATAACGTGACTTTAAACTTATCTTATTCTTTTTTTAAAAAGCACAACCGCTTACTAACCATGGCTATTTTGTTATTATTTACGGTTAACGGACAAGCTGAACAAGTAAGCTTTAATAAGAAGAAGGTAGATAATGGCTATAGTTTTCAATATCAATGGCTTGATCATAACGCCAGAGCACAATCGATTAACTTCTCCTTAAATCAAAAGGGACTGTTTGAACGCTTTAGAAATTTTAAGACATATCAAAGCCGTTACGCACAAAAAGCAATTCTAAGACGTATAAAAAAGCATATGATGCGAAACCCTATTTCTGGTGTACAAATAGTGTATCGACAACAGCAAGATAAATTTTTTATTGAAGCAAAAGGTTTAGATACAAATAAAGTCGCAAAAGCTTACCAAACAATTACAACTATTGAGAATAAGATAACAAATGAATATTTAAAAGACTCTTACTATCAACCCTTTATTGATCATCAACACAACAGCGGCATTAAGGTAGACCATGTTAGTATTGCCAATGATTCAGTGGGCGATTTAAAGCCTTTAAAACCAATCATTTTAAACCATGTTTCTATTCAAAATATTAGAGAGGTAACCAATTATGTATTGGCTTTTATACAGAGTATTCCTTATAACACGTTAGAGTCTCGTATTACGTCTTCTGGTGCCGGCTTTAGTCCGCCACTAAAAGTTCTCTGGGAAAACCAAGGTGATTGTGACAGTAAAATGGCTTTAACTGCCGCATTACTCCGTGCTTTAATGCCCCGTATTGAAATGGTTTTAATTTATATTGATGGTCATGCTTTTATTGGTATTAATATTCCTGGACAAGGAAAAGAAGTCAGTATTGAACATAATAATGTGAGATATTTATTAGCTGATCCGACAGGCCCAGCACTGCTCCCCTTAGGTGCGCTATCGCCAGAGTCTGAACTAGCAATTAATCAAGGTCACTATGTTGCAGAAGACTACCATGAAGTTTCTCAATAGTAATTAATAAGAGGCTGTGAGTGTATTTCTATTAACTCATTTTATTCATGTCATGAGCTAACGAGAAGATATTTTTATAACCATTCAACACCATTAAGTTACTACGTTAATGCGTGTTAGGTTATGTCACGTAAGGCTAAAAATCACGGTATAAATGTTTAGTCCTTTAATCTATATCTGCCACTGTAGCTAAAAAGGTTAAGCTTGGTGCAAAAAAAGCGCTGCCTGTTTCTGCTTGCGTATATTTAAGTAGATGATCTGAGTTACCGTGAGCATCACCATAAATCATGCTTTTTAGCATTATTTCAAAAGGTTTAGGTGACTGACAATACGAAACAAAGAATAGCCCTTTACGTTTCATATCACCATAAGGCATGCTTTGCCTTAAAATCTCAATACTGTTGCCCTGATCATCTTTAAGGCTGGTACGCTTGGTATGCGCTGTTAAGGGTTTATCAGCACCATCATATTCAACGTTATCTAATTTTGTTCGTCCGTAAACATCTTCTTGTTCATGATCCGTAAGAGAATCCCAAAGCTTTAAGTTATGTTGGTAACGCTGGGTATGTAAATAACTCCCTGCAGCAAAGTTAATATCATCCTGGCCTTTAACTAACGCGACTTCTCGTCGATGTAAACCGTGAGGGTTTTCGGTGCCATCAACAAAGCCCGTTAAGTCTCTACCATCTAAAAACCTGAACGCTTGTACTTCCTCTGTTAACTCAACGCTATCACCCAGTAACTGACATACTTTATTACTAACAATATGGTTAACATCAGCACGATCACTTCTAATCTCAATATAAATATCATAACTGCTTATTGGCGCGACTCTATCATCACTGTGCATTGCCGGAAATGGAGCTAATAATGCAGGTCGGGATTTGGGATAAAACTCATCCCAATAAGCAGCGCCAATGGCAACAACACCAATAAGGTTTGCTTCAGAAAACTGCTCTGAATAATTTTCAAATAATGGAGGTAAACGAGAAATAGCGGCACGAATAAAGGCATTTTTATTATCTAACGCATTAAATAATAAATAATTTCCATGTAAGTTTGGTTCAGCGCAGATACCAAATTGTTCTCTAGCCATTTTACGTTCCTGTTAACATATTTAATGCTTAAACTTATATTGAATGTATTGTACACAATAAATATTGTCTTACCATGAAGTAGGAAGGAAAAGCTTAAAAAGGCAATAACTAAACCTTAAAGCGCCTACAACATTTACAATATCTACAAATAAGGAAAGTGATTTCATTACGATCTTTTTCTGACGCTGCACTACGATTCAATAAGACTCATTTCATCAATGAGACAATCTACCCAATCATTAATAACCAAATAATCTGGTTTATCTTTTAGGTATTCACTCTTAATAAACTGCTCAAGCTCTTTTGCTACTTGGGTTAGCTCAACAAATCCGAACATTTGTCCTGCCCCCGCCAATTGATGTGTAAGATGAGACAATAATTTAATATCACCCTGATCACGATAATGAATAAGCTTGTGCTTATCGTGCCTGATATTGATTTTAAACTCAGCCACTAAATCTGAAAAACCTACTCGAGCTAACCTTTCTTTTGCTTTTAGCGAAAGCTCTGCCGGAATTGTAGCTTGTTCAACGATATGAATGGGTTGCTCTGTCGGCAATACCATACCAGAACTTAAGCTTATCTCTGGCTTAGGATGAGTTTTAAAATGTTTAGCTATAGCACCAATGAAGTGATTTCTTTCAATCGGCTTTTTTAAATGTCCAGTAAACCCTAACGCTAAATATTTACTTACCTCATGGGACATAGCATTCGCAGTCAAAGCATAAATAGGACAGTTGTAACCTAAAGTACGTAATGTTTTAAACGCTTCAACACCATCCATTTCAGGCATTTGAATATCTAAAAGCACTAAAGTAGGTTGATGTTCAACACATAATTGTACGGCTTCTTTACCATTTTTAGCGACAATGACATCTAAGCCTAAACTCGCCAATAATCGAGTAATCAGTCGCCGGTTATCATCATGATCTTCTGCTAGTAGAATTTTACCTTTAAATAATACCTCATTGCTCTCGCATTCTTGAACTGAAACGAAAGGGGTAAGGTTTTTATCGTGACAACGCTTACACGGTAATGTTAAGCAAAAAGCACTACCTTCCCCTAATTTACTGGTTACCGCTATATTGCCAGACATTAATTTTGCGAGCTGCTTTGATAACGTAAGTCCTAAACCTGAACCACCAAAGCGCCTACTAATCGTGTTATCTGCTTGAGTGAAAACTTCAAAAACTTGAGCTAGCTGATTTTCACTTAAACCGATGCCGGTATCCGTTACCGTAAAAGTAAGTTGATCATTAAGCCAATTAACCGTCAGCGCTACTTTGCCTTTCTCTGTAAATTTTATCGCATTAGCACATAAGTTAAGTAATATTTGCTTTAATCGTAAACTATCAATTTGAATAATAAAAGGTAAAGGAAGTGAATGTTCTATTGTAAAAATCAAGTGCTTACTCTGCGCTTGATTTTTAAAAGTACGTGATAAATTTTGAATTAATTCACCTAAGTCTAGTGGTTGATTTTCTAATTCAAATTTATTGGCTTCAATACGGCTTAAGTCTAAAATATCATTAATTAGTTCAAGTAAATGTAAGCTATTACCGTGAATAACTTGAATATCTTCTTTGACTTTATTCTTATCAATATCATCATAAATTATCGACTCTGCATGACCAACAATAGCGGTAA
>Ga0308012_10000250_pt1 | contig 34348 bp, 31 predicted proteins | sample Neamet179_FD_203133 | JGI IMG/M metagenome (GOLD analysis project Ga0308012, IMG submission 203133) | Marine microbial communities from water near the shore, Antarctic Ocean - #179 | ecosystem: Environmental > Aquatic > Marine > Unclassified | place: Southern Ocean | collected 2014-07-25 | reverse complement strand
AAGTTTTAGAAACTCCAAGTCCAACTTCTGTCCACATATCTGTATGTCCGTTCCCATGCATTTCAAAATAATGTCCTGCTCCCCAACTATTAGTAACTGTATATTTTGCAGTATCAATAAAATCATGGAAATTATACCAAGCATGTCTTGTGTCAAAATTTGTACCAGCAGCAGTATCAATTTCTCGAGCAGCATTCAAAACTGATGGATGCAAATGATTAATAATTACATGAGGAATACAGCCGTTTGTATGGCTCACAATGGAATCATAAAGTTGCCAGCTAGTTGGTTGTGTACCATTGTCTATACCGTGATTCCCAATAATTGGTAAACTGGTTGGCATAAGATCTCCTCCATGAGGTACTACAATAATAATTGGTAAATCTCCCGCTATATATTCAATATAATTATTTGCACCAAAATAAGATTGTCCAGGAATATATTGTGCAGATAAATTTATAGAAATTACACATAGAAGAATACAGGTCGATATTTTCTTTAGGAGGTTCATCCTCTTTAGCTCACCTTTATTTTAGAAGCAACTTCTTTGGCTCTCTCAACTAAAACTGAAGTATCTTCATTTCCATATGCTAAAGCAACTGCCATTCTTCTATAAGGTCTTGTTGTTGGTTTCCCAAAAATGGTAAAGGCTGTATTTTTAAAATTTGCAGCTTCATTTAATCCTGTAAAGGTTGGAAAATTATTATTTTCTTTATTTGCTAACACTACAGCTGAAGCACCATTCTTTATCAGTGGAATATCCAAAACTGGAATTCCCAATATTGCACGAGCATGCAATTCAAACTCTGTAAAATTTTGTGTTCCAGCCAAAGTTACCATTCCTGTATCGTGTGGCCTTGGTGAGAGTTCAGAAAAATAAACTCCCTCTTTTCCAACAAAAAATTCTACCCCCCAAATACCGCTACCACCAAGTGCTTTAGTCACTTTATTCGCTATTTCTTCAGCCTCTTTTAAATGTATGGCATCCATAACCATTGGCTGCCAACTTTCTTGATAATCACCTCTCTCTTGCCTATGCCCTATTGGTGGGCAAAAAAGCGTATTACCATTATTCTGTGTAAGGGTTAAGAGTGTTATCTCATAATCAAAATCAATAAAAGCTTCTACAATTACTTCCATCAAATCGCCTCTTGAACCCTCAAGGGCATAATCCCAAGCTTTTTGAATATCAGCCTCTGTTTTGATAACCGATTGCCCTTTCCCAGAGCTAGACATTAGTGGCTTTACAACACAAGGAATTCCTGTAAATGCTACTCCTTCTTTTAGCTGCTCATATGATGTTGCATATTTATATTTAGCGGTTTTTACGTCTAAATCAATAGCAGCCAAATCACGAATTGCTTTACGGTTCATGGTGAAATTTGCCGCTTTAGCTGATGGGATTACCGTAAAGCCTTGCTTTTCATATTCATAAAAACGCTCTGTTCTGATACTCTCTACTTCAGGTACAATAAAATCAGGATTGTGTTTGGTAACTATTCTATCTAATTCAGCACCATCCAACATATTAATAACTTCAAACTCATGCGCCACTTGCATAGCAGGAGCGTTTTCATAATTATCTACTGCAATAACATATTGCCCTAATCTTTGCATAGCAATTACTACTTCCTTCCCTAACTCTCCTGAACCTAATAATAGTATCTTATTTCTCATTTTACAAATGTAAGAAGATTTACCATTTTGAGTAAATAAGATGTTATTTTTTCATCTATCACAAGCATAATTATATTTAGTATATTTGTCCGAAAATATATTAATCATGATGAAAATTATAAAAACTCTTACTTTAGTTTGCCTTACATTAATCTGTTTAACAGCCTTTGCTCAAAAACCTAAATGGGAAAAAGCATCTTTTCAAGTTTCAGGAAATTGTGAAATGTGCAAAACAAAAATTGAGACAGCTGCAAAAGGAGTTGAAGGCGTCAAAACAGCAAAATGGAATGTTATAAACGGAAAAATGAAAATAAAATTTAATCCTGCAATTACAAATTCTGACAAGATACAACAAGCAATAGCTAGCATTGGCTATGATACTGAAAAACACAAAGCAGCTGATGAAGTGTATAACAACCTACACCACTGTTGCAAATACGAAAGAGAACAATAAAATTATACCTATGAAAAAAACATCAATGATTATTCTAGCAATTCTAACTACTTTAGGATTTGGCTACGCACAAACTACTGCTACTGATTTTACTACTAATGATTGTAACGGAACATCACATACGCTATTTGATGAATTAGATGATGACAAAGTAATTGTAATCGCTTGGGTGATGCCTTGTGTTTCTTGCGCAACTTATGCAGGATATGCATCAGATGCAGTCCAAACTTTTGCAACAAGCCATCCTGGTAGAGTGAAATATTATATAGCTGATGATTACGCTAACTCTTCATGTTCATATTTAGCAGGATGGGCTGCAAATTATAATCTTATAACTGATGCAAATTTCTCAGATGCCTTATTAGATATGAGTGATTATGGGACAGACGGAATGCCAAAAATTGTTGTTCTAGGAAAAAATACGCATACAATATATTACAATGAAAACGATAATAAAACTAACCAAATTGGAGTAGAAAATGCAATAACACTTGCTCTTGCTCCTTCAGTTGGAATTGATGAGCAAGCTAAGAATAATTTAAACTTGACAGCTTTCCCTAACCCTACAACTGGAATAATTAATGTGGAGTACAGCAGCAAAACACCTGTTCAGTTTGACGTAATTAATATGTTGGGCAAAAATGTTTTTAGCCAAAACACCAACAATACTGAAAAAACTACTATCGATTTAAGCAACCTAAACAAAGGGATTTATTTCTTACAGATGATTACAGACTCAAAAACAACAAGTCTTAAATTTACTTTAAATAAATAATCAATATGCGTTTAATTGTACTGGCTATTTTTAGCTTATTGTTTCAAAGCTTTGCTTTTTCACAAGGATGTTGTTCAGGTGGAGGAAGTAACCCAATTGCAGGCGGAACTGCTACTGGAGTATTGCAAAAATACCAAATGGAGGTATCTCTAAATTATCAAAACAATACCTCTAGTACATTTTTTGAAGGAACAGAAGAAGTTAGTCAAGAAGGAATATATGATAAACTTAGTAGTGAATACCTATTTTTAAGAACAGATTATGGAATTAGTAAAAAGTTAACTCTTTCCTTAGCTACAGGTTATCACTTAAATAAAACGTTAAGCTATAAAGGCCAAGACACCAGTGCTAGCTCATCAGGAATGGGAGATATAATTATCTTTCCAAGGTATGATATTTACAATGAAACTAAAGGCAACATCCGTTCAGAAATTACTTTAGGAATTGGTCTTAAAATACCTATCGGCTCTCATACAGATACTATGGAAATAAGACCAGATATTTGGGACTTAATACCACCAACTATTCAGCTTTCTACTGGTGGTACGGACTTGATGTTGTATTCTTTCTTTTTCAGAGAATACAAAAAACAAAAATTTAGACTTTTTGTAAACTCCTTATACATCAGAAAAGGATATAATTCATTAGATGAGAAATTTGGTGATTATACAAGTGTGTCCTTATTTGCCAGCAAAACATTATTTAGAAAATGGGGACTAACCACACAACTAAAGGGAGTAAGCATTGGTCAACTACAAATAAACCAAGCAAAAAAAGATAAGTTTGAGTTGGATGAAAACTATTTTGAAAAAATAACATGGGAAGAAAAAAGAGATGCTACTGGAAGTGAAAAATTGATTTTCATACCTCAAATAAGTTATTCTAAAAATAACTTTACATTTTTTGCAACAAGTGAAATTCCACTTTATCAAAACCTAAAGGGAGTGCAATTCGCATCTGAAAACCAGTTTACTGTAGGAATCAATTATCGTTTCCTTACCAAAGAATGTGAACCTGAATTTGAGTTAGAGAAATAGACTTTATAAGTCCCTCATAAACTGCTTAGCAATATATTTTCCTAGAATATCATATTCAATATTCACTACTGTTCCTTCTTTAAACTCATGGAAATTAGTATGCTCATGCGTGTAAGGAATAATGGCTACTGAAAAAGAAGTGTCTTTGGAATTAACAACCGTTAAGCTTATCCCATTTACACAAACAGAACCTTTCTCCACTGTCATATTATCCGATTCCTTGTGCTTAAAGGTATATACATAGGAACCATTTTCTTTTTTAACCTCTACGCACTTTGCAGTTTGATCAACATGACCTTGTACCATGTGGCCATCAAGCCTGTCTCCTATTTTAAGGCACCTTTCTATATTTACTTTACTCCCAACTTCTAATAAACCAATATTGGATTTATCCAAAGTTTCTTTAATAGCAGTAACAACATATTCATCACCATTAATTTTAACTACCGTTAAGCAAACTCCATTATGCGCTACACTTTGGTCAATTTTTAATTCTGAAGTAATAGTCGACTTTAAGGAAATATTCACATTGCTTCCTTCACTTTCAACTTTAACAACCTCAGCTATTTGTTCAATAATTCCTGTAAACATCTTAATAGTCTATTACTTGTTCTTCCATTTCAGGCATTTCTCTTTCCACATAATGCTGAGTTCTTAGTTGTGGTTCAAAGCCGGCCTCTTTTATACATTCTTGAATACTGTTAGCCGTAAACCTATGAGGTGCTCCTGCAGCCGAAACTACATTTTCCTCAATCATTATTGAACCCATATCATTAGCCCCACCATGTAGTGTAAGTTGTGCTGTGTCCGCACCAACAGTAAGCCATGAAGTTTGAATATTCTTAATATTTGGCAACATAATTCTACAAATCGCTATCATACGCATATACTCATCAGCTGAAGTGTTATTATTAATACCCTTCACTCTTTGCAATAGCGTTCCATCATCCATAAATGGCCAAGGAATAAAGGCTAAAAATCCGTTTTCTCCTTCAGGTTTTTGAGCTTGCACCTCTCTTATTCTTACCAAATGGTCAAAGCGTTCTTCTATGGTTTCAATATGTCCAAACATCATAGTTGCTGATGTGGTTAAACCTACCTTATGGGCAACTTTCATAACATCCAACCACTCTTGCCCAGTACATTTTCCTTTTGAAATTAAGCGCCTTACTCTATCGCTTAAAATTTCTGCCCCTGCTCCTGGCATACTGTCCATTCCGGCTGCCTTTAGTTCAGTTAACGCATGCAAATGAGTATGTCCTCCAATTTTACAAATATGAGCTACTTCAGGGGGTCCAAGTGCATGTAATTTCATGTCAGGATAAAGAGCCTTTAAATCACGGAATAATTTTGTGTAATAATCTAACCCTAAATCTGGGTGATGCCCACCTTGTAAAAGCAATTGATCCCCACCATATTTTATAGTTTCTTCAATTTTAACTTTATAGGTTTGCATGTTAGTTATGTATACTTCTTCATGCTTTGGATGACGGAAAAAATTACAAAATTTGCAATTAGCAGTACAGGCATTAGTCGTATTTACATTTCTGTCAATCTGCCAAGTAACAACATTACCAGGCACTTGCATTTGCCTTAATTCATTAGCTGTCCACATCAAATCAGCAGTAGGAACATTTTCGTATAAAAACTGACCCTCTTCTGCTGATAAAAATTCTTTTTTTAATGCCTTTTCAAGCAATAGCTTACTCTCCATAAAATTACTTAGTTTTGTAACCTCAAAATTACACAATATATGAAGACTATAATCAAAAAGAAACAAGCATTTTCTGCTGACGATAATTTAATTCTTTTATGCGATAAGAAAAGTAATTTATCCGCATTTACCCTTAGCAAGGATGAGCTTAATTATATCCAAAAGGAGCAAAAGGAAGACAAAGAAATTATCACTATTAATCAATACAACAGATTAATTTTTGTGGTAAATCCTAAAGCGGATAAAAACGTAAATAAACACCTTGAAGATGTTCGTTTATTAGGAGATAAATTACAAGGAATTCTAAAAGATGAGGATTCTGTAATCATTATTGATGTAAAAGGAAATCAAACTGAAGTATTAGCAATTGCTGAAGGAATGGCATTAGCAAATTATACGTTTACTACTCATAAAACAGACCCAAAACCAAATAAATTAACAACACTTTATTTATGTAATAAAGCATCAGAAAATGATACTGAGGAATTACAAAATATAGTAGATGCTGTTTATCTAACAAGAGATTTAATTAACGAACCTTTCTCTCATATGACAGCTAAAAATTTAGCTGATGCTGCTGTTATCTCAGGGAGGAAAAATGGAGTAAACACTACTGTTTTCAATAAAAAGAAAATTGAAACCTTAAAAATGGGAGGGCTATTGGCAGTAAACAAAGGAAGTATTGACGAGCCTACTTTCACGATTATGGAATACAAGCCAAAGAATGCAACAAACCAACAGCCAATTATTTTAATAGGGAAAGGGATAGTGTATGATACAGGTGGATTAAGTTTAAAACCTACTGCCAATTCTATGGATTTAATGAAAACTGACATGGGAGGTTCTGGTGTAGTAATTGGTGCTATGCAAGCCATTGCAGCCAACAAATTAGATAAATATGTTATTGCCTTAATACCTGCAACTGACAACCGCCCTTCAGGAAATGCTTATGCACCAGGAGATGTAATTACAATGCATGACGGAACAACTGTAGAAGTATTAAATACAGATGCTGAAGGGAGATTAGTTCTGGCTGATGCACTAAGTTTTGCAAAAAAATATAAACCTGAATTAGTAATTGACTTAGCTACTTTAACAGGTGCAGCTTCAGCTGCTATTGGGCATTACGGAATTGTAAGTATGCATGATGGATCTGAAAAAGAACATTCAGAATTAAAAAAGGCAGGAGCAACAACTCACGAGCGATTAGCAGAGATGCCATTTTGGTCGGATTATGATGAACTTATAAAATCGGAGGTTGCAGATATTAAAAACTTAGGTGGCCCTTCTGGTGGCGCAATCACAGCAGGAAAATTCCTTGCACATTTTGCTGATTACCCTTGGATTCATTTGGATATTGCAGGACCTACTTTTATAAAAGCAAAATACGGATACAGAGGAAAGGGAGCTACAGGAATGGGAGTTAGATTATTATATCAATTCATAAAAAATAGAGCCTAATGAGTAAAATTAAAGTAGGAATCTCAATAGGCGATTTAAATGGTATCGGCTTAGAAACTATCATCAAAACTTTTAAGGATAATAGGATGATGGACTTTTGTACTCCCATTATTTTTGGATCTACAAAAGTGGTTGCTATTCACCGAAAAGCACTTGAGATGCAGGACTTTAATTTTAATATCATAAATAAGACAGAAGACGCCCATCCAAAAAAAGCAAATCTGTTAAATATTTGGAAAGATGAAGTTGAAATAAATTTTGGTAAAGCTACAACACGCTCAGGGGAACTTTCTTTTGATTCTTTAAAGCAAGCAACTCAAGCTTTAAAAGATAAAAAAATTGATGTTTTGGTTACTGCTCCAATTAACAAAGCATCTATTCAGGAAAAAGTAAATGGTTTTATTGGGCATACTGAATTTCTGCAAGGAAATTTTGAAGGAGAATCATTAATGATTATGCTAAGTGAGGTAATGAGAATCGCTTTTGTCACTGGACATGTACCCTTAACAGAAGTTAAAAAAGCAATTACGACCGAAAATATTTATGCTAAAACTGTAAAATTAAATACTTCATTAATTCAGGACTTTGGCATAAGAAAACCAAAAATTGCAGTACTCGGACTTAACCCTCATGCAGGAGAAGAAGGCATGCTTGGTAAGGAAGAAAATGATATTATTACTCCAACAATAAAAAAATTAAAAGAGGAAGGTATAATGGCTTTTGGTCCTTATCCTGCTGATAGTTTTTTTATTAATAAAAATTTACAACAATTTGACGGCATTCTATCCATGTATCATGATCAAGGATTAACCGCTTTTAAAACCTTATGCTTTTCTGAGGGGGTAAACTATACAGCAGGACTAAATATAGTGCGTACTTCCCCTGTACATGGTACGGCATATGAAATTGCAGGTCAAGGTATTGCTGACGAACAATCCTTTAGGGAAGCCATATATTTAGCTTGCGATATTTTTAAAAAAAGAGCTGAGTTTCAGGAGTTAAATAAAAATCCTTTAGCTTTTAAAACAAGAAAGTAAACTTAATACGTTCAGAACGAATAAATTTGTATCTTTGCAGCCCTTTAAAATTCAGGTGAATGAATGATTTTAAAATAAAATTAGGAGCAATTAATGGTGGTGAAAACTGCTTTTCATTTGAAATAAAGGACCCGTTCTTTGAAGAATTTACATTGTCTGATGTAGAGTATGCTAATATTACAGCTACTGCTTTACTAGATAAAGAAGGAGATAGATTAGCGCTAACACTTACTATTGATGGTGAAATAAATAAGTTGCCTTGTGATATTTGTACAGATGAAATTTCAGTAGATATTACTGCTGAAACTAAAGTAATTATCAAAACAACTGATGAGGATTTAGATTCAACTGACGAGATATTTTATGTCAAAACAAGTGAAAATGCAATAGATTTAAAACAATTAATTTTTGAATTAATTATTTTAAACCTTCCAAATAGAAGACAACACGCTTTCAATGAAGACGGAAGTAGTAATTGTAATGAGGAAATGATTGATTTAGTAAATAAATATACAGTCACAGAAGAGAAGTCATCTGACCCTAGGTGGGATGCATTAAAAAAGTTAAAAATAAAATAGTAAAAGAAAGAAAATGGCACATCCTAAAAGAAAAATTTCTAAGACTAGAAGAGATAAAAGAAGAACGCATTATAAAGCATCAGCTACAACAATGTATTCTTGTCCTAATTGTAGTACTCCGGTACAATATCACAGAGTTTGTGAAGAATGTGGAACTTACAGAGGGAAACAAGCAATAGAAAAACAAGTATCTTTATAATTCTTTAATAGAATTTTGTAGTTTTAGCCTTTCTAAAACTACAGTCTATTTATGAGAATCGGTATAGATATTATGGGAGGAGATTATGCTCCTCAAAAAACTGTTCATGGAGCAATTCTTGCTCTAAATGAACTTCCAAATGATACTAAAATAGTTTTGTTCGGTAGGGAATCTGAAATTCTTTCCGAATTAAAACAATATAATATTGATGCAAATAATTTTGAAATTATTAATTGTAGTGATGTTATTGATATGGGAGAACACCCCACAAAAGCCTTTAAATCAAAACCAAATTCTTCTATTGCAAAAGGATTTGAATACCTAGCAAAAGGAAAAATTGATGGTTTTGCATCAGCAGGGAACACTGGAGCAATGTTTGTTGGAGGTTATTATTCAGTAAAAGCAATTACTGGGGTTTTACGCCCAGCAATTTCTACCTTAATTCCCAGAGAAGATGGGGGAGTAACTGTACTTTTAGATGTTGGTGCTAATGCTGATTGTAAACCTGATGTTTTGTATCAGTTTGGAATTTTAGGATCTTTATTCTCCGAACATGTTTGTGGAATAAAAGCGCCTAAGGTTAGTTTATTAAACCTAGGAGAAGAAAAAACCAAGGGGAATATGCTTACCCAAGCAACTTACAGCATGATGGAAAAAAATTCTGACTATAACTTTATTGGTAATATTGAAGGGAGAGATATCTTTGATTCCGAAACAGATGTAATTGTTTGTGATGGATTTACAGGTAATATCGTACTTAAAGAAGCTGAAGGAATTTATTCAATTATGGAAAAGAGAGGATTACTTGACGATTATTTTAAGCGTTTCAATTATGAAAATTATGGAGGAACCCCAATCTTAGGATTGAACAAAACTGTAATAATTGGACATGGGATATCAAATGAGATTGCTATTAAAAATATGATTACACTTACTAAAGATGTTATTGAAGCAGATTTAGGAAGTAAAATAAAAAACAACCTTAACTAATGGGAAAAATCAATGCTGCTATAACTGGAATTCATGGCTATGTACCAGATTATATTTTAACCAATAAAGAACTAGAAACTCTAGTTGATACTAATGACGAATGGATTGTTAGTAGAACTGGAGTAAAAGAAAGAAGAATATTAAAAGAAGAAGGCAAGGGAAGTTCTGAACTTGGAACGCAAGCAATAAAAGGGCTTTTAGCAAAAACAAACACTTCAGCTGAAGAGATTGATTTAATCATTTGCGCTACTGCTACTCCGGATATGGTATTCCCTTCTACTGCTTGTATTATTGCAAATAAAGTAGGAGCAAAAAATGCTTTTGCATACGACTTAATGGCAGCCTGTTCAGGGTTTTTGTTTGCATTAAGTACTGCCTCAAAATTTATTGAAACAGGAACTTATAAAAAGATAATAGTTGTTGGTGCTGATAAAATGTCATCTATTGTTGATTATACTGATAGGGCAACTTGTATTATTTTTGGTGATGGTGCTGGAGCAGTAATGCTTGAACCTACAGAAGATGGATTAGGAATTCAAGATGCAATATTAAAAACTGATGGTGCTGGTATGGAGTTTTTACATATGAAAGCTGGAGGATCTGTTAAACCTGCTTCACATGCTACTATTGACGCTAAAGAACACTTTGTTTTTCAAGATGGACAACCCGTATTTAAAGCAGCTGTAAAATCAATGGCTGATGTTTCAGAAGAGATTATGGAGCGCAATAATTTAAGTGCTGATGATGTAGCATGGTTAGTTCCACATCAAGCCAATAAACGAATTATTGATGCTACTGCCAGAAGGATGGGAGTTGGGAATGAAAAGGTAATGTTAAATATTGAAAAATATGGTAATACTACTAACGGAACAATCCCTTTATGCCTATGGGAATGGGAAAATAAATTGAATAAAGGCGATAATATTATCCTTGCTGCATTTGGAGGAGGATTTACTTGGGGCTCAATTTTTATAAAATGGGCTTACGATTCAAACAAATAATTACTTTTGTATTATAAATAAAAATTAAAAAATGGACTTAAAAGATATTCAAGAATTAATAAAATTTGTTGCAAAATCAGGAGCAACAGAAGTAGATTTAGAAATAGATAATATTAAAATTTCTATAAAATCTCCTTCAAAAAAGAGAAGAGGTGATGAAGAAATGACTACTTTTATTCAACAAGTTCCACAAGATGTAGCAGCACCAGTAGTTATGACTGCAGCACCAGTAGCAAGTTCACCTGCTCCTGCAGCAGATGAAAATGAAAACTACATTACAATTAAATCGTCAATGATTGGAACATTTTACCGTTCTTCTTCACCTGAAACTCCTTCATTCGTAAACATTGGAGATACCATTAAAGAAGGGGATACTTTATGTATTATTGAAGCAATGAAGTTATTTAACGAAATTGAATCAGAAGTATCAGGTAAAATTGTAAAAGTTTTAGTTGACGACACTACTCCTATCGAATTTGATCAACCATTATTTTTGGTTGACCCTTCCTAATTATTCTTAAATAATTGATTATGTTTAATAAAATCCTAATAGCTAATAGAGGAGAAATTGCACTTAGAATTATCCGTACTTGTAAAGAGATGGGAATAAAAACAGTTGCTGTTTACTCTACTGCTGATAAAGATAGCTTACATGTCAGATTTGCTGATGAAGCTGTTTGTATTGGCCCTGCTGCTAGTTCAGAATCTTATTTAAAGATTCCTAATATTATAGCGGCTGCTGAAATCACTAATGCTGATGCCATTCACCCTGGATATGGATTCTTGGCTGAAAACTCAAATTTCTCAAAGATTTGCAGTGAAAATAACATCAAGTTTATTGGTGCCTCACCATCTATGATTGATGGTATGGGTGATAAAGCCTCAGCAAAAGAAACAATGAAAAAAGCTGGAGTACCTACTATTCCTGGTTCTGTTGGAATTATTCCTGATTTTAAAACTTGTAAAAAACTGGCTGTTGAAGTTGGATACCCAGTAATGCTAAAAGCTACTGCTGGTGGTGGAGGTAAAGGAATGCGTTTAGTCTGGGAAGCTGAAAATTTGGAAGATGCTTGGAACAGCGCTAGACAAGAATCAAAAGCTGCATTTGGTAATGATGGAATGTATATGGAAAAATTCATTGAAGACCCAAGACATATTGAAATCCAAATTATAGGTGATCATACAGGAAAAGCAGCTCACCTTTCCGAAAGAGATTGTTCTATTCAAAGAAGACATCAAAAATTAGCTGAAGAAACGCCTTCTCCATTCATGACAGAAACATTAAGATCTGACATGGGAGAAGCTGCTATTTTAGCTGCTGAAGCTGTAAAATATGAAGGAGTAGGCACAGTAGAATTCCTAGTAGATAAGCATAGGAAATTCTTTTTCATGGAAATGAATACACGTATTCAAGTAGAACATCCTATAACTGAAGAGGTAGTAGATTATGATTTGATTCGTGAACAAATTAAAGTAGCTGCTGGTATTAAAATTTCAGGAGAAAATTACTATCCTCAATTGCACGCAATTGAATGCAGAATTAATGCAGAAGACCCAGAAAATAACTTCAGACCTTGCCCTGGTTTAATCACTAACTTTCATGCACCAGGTGGTCATGGAATAAGAATTGATACACATGTATATGCGAATTATATGATTCCTCCATTTTATGATTCTATGATTGCTAAAGTAATCACAGTTGCACAAACAAGAGAAGAAGCAATTGCTAAAATGGAAAGAGCGTTAGATGAATTTATTATTGAAGGAGTAAAAACAACCATTCCTTTTCATCAGAAATTAATGAAAGATAAAGATTTCCGAGCTGGAAATTATACAACCAAGTTCATGGAAACATTCGAAATGTAAAATAAAAAAGCCCACTTCTCAGTGGGCTTTTCTTTTGCTTTATATTATAATTACTCAACTATAACTTTTCGTACAGTAGTTCCTTTTTCAGTTACAATCTTTAAAAAGTAGATTCCTTTAACAGCAATATCAATTGTTTTGCTTTCAGTAGTTAAAAGATGCTTTCCATCCACAGCATATACATTTATCTGTTTAATTATCAAATCACTTTTAATATTAATTATACCCGCTGAAGGGTTTGGAAAAATTAATACTTCAATATTAATCAATTCATCAATAGCATTAGTACCCCCTAACTCTCCCCATCTTTTTTCAAACTCCTGCAAATAAATATTAGCAGTTGTCGCATCATGTATAATTAGTGTATTCTCGTCAGAATTATTTTCTGCATTACTACTCCAATTATGAGAACCTGTTAATATTGTTGGATCGGAAGCAATTGAATTTGCATCTGCAATAGCGTATTTGTGATGAAGAGAATTAGTTACTCCTTGATGTGATCTTACATTTACACCTGCGGCTACTAAGTTAGAAAATTCACTTCCATTAATATTTTCTTGCTCAACGATCCCCCTTACGTTTACCCCAAATTCGCTATCTTTATCAATTACAGCTAGTCCAAGATCATCTCGAGTAAAGCCCAAAAGCCCAAATTCTAAGCTATAATCCACCTCACTAATAAATTCTAAAATATGTGAGGTTGTTTGGTCTGATGGAGAGAAATAGACCTCAACATGTTTTCCATTAACTTTGAAATTATGTGGCGTATTATCTAATTTACTATCTCCAAAGGTTCCTCCCCACATTTCTTCAAATTCCAACGTATATACTTTCGCAATGGCCTCATCCTGAATGAAAATAAGATTGTTGTAATCATTAAATAAATTTGAAGGATTTGTCCAATTTGTTGAGCCACCCATTACCCAAGAATTATTAGTCGAATTTGCATCTACAATAATAAATTTATTATGCATGATTCCTGCCGGAGCTGGGTCACGATACACAATAGGAATATTTGGATGCAAACTACTTAACATTGTATTTGTAACATCATCATCAGCAATATAACGCACAGCAACACCTCTATCATATGCATTATTTATAGCAGTACCAATAGTAGCATCTGAAGCATTATAGACGCAAATATCCAGGGTATTTTGGGCTAAATCCATATATGCTTCAATGGTATCATTAAAAGCAGTAGTAATATTTTGAGCATCAACACCTGTTGAAACACTCACATCAACAGAATGATTAAAATATGGACGAATAATTCCTGAAGAGTTTGAAGCAGTTGAATATACCCCAATATTAGAAAATGCAGTGTCTAAGCCATCAACTGAATAACATTGAACATAATAGAAGGTAGCAGGAGAAAGTCCTGTTAGACTTAATGTATGGGAAGTTGTATTTCCTCCATTATTTACAGGAGTTCCTAATGAAGTTGTTAACCCATAATTACAATTAGTAGTAGAGGAATCTGAAACGCTCCAAGATAAATCAAAAGATGAAGTTGTAATATTTGATTGCATAACAGATGAAGTAAATATCAAACCGCCTGTTTGTATAATGTCAGCTGAATCTCTTGGAAGAACCTGATAGCCATCATTTGCAGGGGTTGAAAAAGTGTATTGTGAAGATATTCCTATTAATGTAACTGGCCCCATAGGAATTAAAGAATTTTCAAGCGGGCTACCAGCTCTTATGTATACTTTCCCTGTTTCTGCATTAGAAGTAAAATCATGTGAACCTGCCGTAAAAAGTGACCCTCCACTATTAAAAATTACATTGTTAATCTGAATTAATTCTGATTCTGTTGCTTCTCCAATTTGAATAGGTGTAACTAACTGAGGAGTTGATAAATTTCCTATACTATTAGTAATACTTGAATTCACAGGAGTCATTTCCAGAAGCCCATTATAATCAACTAAAACACCAGTAACTGTAACCTCATCTCCTCTTACGACTCCAACTAAAGTAGTTGGGTCATATAATGCTACCCCTGCAGTTGCATCTTCAATATAGCGTATCGGACCAAGTTCATCTCCATTAGTTACAATACCGGTAACTGTTACAGTTGCTCCTACTCCTTGCGTTCTAGCTGTTGCAATATCCGTTTGAGAGAATCCTACTATACTTAGTAGTACAGCACTCATTAATAGTATTCTTTTTTTCATTTCTTTTTTTATTTTTTATTAAAAACTAAATTTTGCTGATAGATTCATCCTTCTTCCTAAACCAAAAAATACACCTGCCGATTTAGCATCAAAATCCTGATAATTTGCATTAAAAGGGTCATTATTTTGAGCGTCTGAAATATACATTTCATCTAATAGGTTCAATACACTAAATCGTATATTTAATTTATTCTTTTCTGATAATTTGAACATATATCCACAATGCAAATCAAATATTTGATATGCTGGAATTTTCCAACTTTCTCTACCAGCATTAGCTCCATTTAACGACAATGGATCAAAATCAGCATAGTAATTATCAAAATAGGTACCTCTTAACTTTATATATGATTCCCGTGTTGGCTCAAATCTTACGCTTAAACCATATTGCGTTTGAGCAGCATCACCAACATGCACCCCTTCAGCATCAAAACTTGCAATTATCTCATTTCCAAAATCATCAGTAATCGGATTATTATTATCATCCAAAAAGCGTACTGTATCAGAAGATGTCCATTTCCAATCCCCTAAAGACAACAGCCCTTCTATGCTTAAATTATGTGTAAATTTATATGCAAAATCCATTTCAATTCCTTTATGCAGAGCATCCATACCATTAATATTTGCTTTAAAAGGCACATCATCAACCATTACAGTTACACCTCCATTAGCGGGTTTATTTTGCCAAACTGTATAATACGCATTCACATTTGCTGAAAATGATGAAGATCTAAATGAATACCCACCTTCTATTGCCTTTACCTCTTCATTTTTAATATCTCTAAATAATCTATTATCATAATCGAATACATTATTGAATCTTGGAGCTTTGGAAATATAGCCTAAATTAAAAAACACATTATTATATTCATCTAAATTTACATTTGCTCCAGCCTTTATTGTGTATCCTCTAATCCACTTCCAATTAGTTTCTGCTAATTTTGCTTCATCAGAATTCATAGTGTAAGATTTTCCATTATGCCAAATCGTATCTTCCACCATTGTTTTATGTGCACCAATTAGATTCCCATCATCATCAAATTCTAATTCAGTAGCAACAGATGTTCCTAATGCTTCAATATAAGTAGTGTCATCTAATACCAAATCTTTCTTTTTAAAATAATCTATGCGCTTATAAGCTGAATTAGAACCAGAAACATTAATAAATGCAGAAAGTACTCCATTACTGTATTCTCCTTGTGAGAAAATGCCACTCCATTTTACTATTCCATCATTATGATACCCAAGCTTATCTCCAACTTTTTTTACCTGAGACTCTTGTATTCCGTTAGCATTATCAATAGCATAATCTGCTCCTAACAAATCATATGCCTCTCTATAATGCTCTCCTTTATAATAACGCATATCTAATCCTCCAGAAAGAGAAATTTCTTCAGTAGGATTGTAGTTTAATGTAGATAATCCGCCATACCAATAATGATTATTAATTGAACTTCTAAGATAAGTACCTGCCTTATTTTGTGAATCAGAATAAAGTGCGTCTATATTATTCACATTGGCATTATAAGCCTCTTGCAAATTATACTGTCCATCAGTATCGTAATTAGATGAATTTCCACTTAAACCAGTTCCTCCTCCATGCCCTATTGAAGTATATAAAATATTTGAAACATAAAATTTATCATTCACTGTCCAAAAATCTCTTAAAGAAAATTGTGGTTTATGATAATAGTTCTGCTTTGTATTTAAAGTTTCATTATTATGCATTGTATCTCCGCTTGCATTAATAGTCCATCTGTCTAAATAGCCCCAATGTTTATTATAGGCAATTCCTTTATTATTTGTTCTATCAGAAAAATCAGATGTATCTCCTAGAGATTGTGAATAATCTGAATCATATGTTGCTATATCACTTTTATATGATCTTTGTCCGTGTTTTTGTGGTGCACCCATAGCTGATAAACTAAGGATATGATTTCCGAGTTCCTTCTGTATTTTAGCATAGTAAAAATATCCTTCACTCCAAGTCTCATCAACAAATCCATTTCCCTTTTTATAAGATCCAGCTAAGGTATAGCCCCAACCATTTTCTAATCTGCCCGAATTATAACCCAATGAAGTTCTTAATTTCCCAAATGAACCCACCTCTTGCTTTATTGTACCTCCTGCCTTATTTCCAGTTCCTTTTGTTAAAATATTCATTGTACCACCAACTGACGGAATAGCAATTTTTGAAGCACCAAGACCTCTTTGCACCTGAATATTAGATGTTACTGCATCCAATCCAAACCAATTGCTCCAATAAACCCAACCATTTTCCATGTCATTGACAGGAATTCCATCAATCATCACAGCAACATTTCTTTGGTTAAATCCTCTAATAGTAATTCTTGCATCACCATCACCACCACCGCTTTGTGTAGCATACACTCCCGGAGTAGAATTTAAAACCATAGGTATATCTTGAGAAGCTAATTCTTCATTAATTTTTTTCAGTGGAATAGTTGAAAAAGCAACAGGAGTTTCTCTATCTCGAGCAATATCAGCTACTACCTGAACTTCACTTAACAAAATAGTTTTAAGCTTAAAATCTAATACTTGTGGTTTATCATTAATAGTCACTGTTTTGACTAGCTTTTTATACCCCACATACGAAATCTGTAAACTTCTTTCCCCAGCTGGCAAAGAAATAGAATAATTACCATCTACATCAGTAGCAGTACCCATTCCTTTACCATAAATTATAGTTGCTCCAATTAATGATTCTCCCGTATTTTTATCAAACACTTTTCCACTAAGTATAGTTTGAGCTTTAGACGTAAAACTTAGAGTCACAATTAATAATAAAATGCTAATTTTTTTCATACTGATTATAATTAAAAAATGCTGATGTTTCCATCAGCATTTTAATGTTTTATTTTATAAATTAATTAATAACTAATTTATTTTCCTTCAATCTTCCATCCGTAAATTCAATGGATATAATGTAAGTTCCTTTAGGTAAATCAGAAGTTGAAATAGACTGGGTATTTAAACTCATAACCTTTCCTCCTAAAATATTTGTTACTCTAATAGTTTGAATTTTTGAGTTTGAATTTATTGACACAACACCTCCCTTAACTACTGGATTAGGATACATTACATAAGAAACATCTGTTTCATTTATTGCTGTAGCATTACAAGCTGTATTACAATCAGACAAAGAAGTATATTGTCCTGCTCCATTTCCTGGATCAAAACAACCCGTTACTGGATCACAATCCCACGAATCTGACGCTGTACTACAATCACAAGAATGCGATCCCATTCCACTATACGTTCCATCAGGCAAAGAATCATATTCCAATGTAGGATTAAATAATATAGGGTTTACTGATACTCCTTGTTTTACAGATGCCTTTCTTACTAAAGTTTGTCTTTTTGTCCACCATGTCCCTCCATTAGCATCTGTATATCCAGCTGATGCATCATCCGTCCAAGAACCACCAGGATCTTCTCCTACTTTACCAAAAATATCAATAATACTCCCTCCTTTCTCTAAAGTCATAGCATCATCACCATTAAAATAAAATGGCGTTGGATAGAGTCCGCTACCGTGTATCCCAGATGCAGTATAAAATGCTTGGTCAACAGGTAAAGACCAATAAGTTGACACCCAAATAGAATCTGTTTGTCCATTTCCAACAGCAATAGCTTCTCCTGCAGCAATTGTACCACTTAACGGCCAAGAATCTGGTCCTGAAGTTGCTCCATTTCCGTATCTATTAATTGTATAAGTTGACAAATCAATTGTTGCATTTGTTGGGTTATAAATCTCAATAGCATTATTATTTCCTGGTCCTTCAATATATTCTGAAATAAATAATTCAGAACAATCTTGAGCATTAACGCTTATTGCAAAAAGCACACTAACGGATAGTAAAAATTGTTTCATAGTTTTTGATTTTAATTAGGTGCTAATTTACACATTCAATTCAAAAAATTGGTTTTAAAATATAAATTGTTTTACTATCTTTGAGCAATTAGAAAAGCCAACAATGAGTAAAAACATAAATTCCTTAGAACAATACAAAATTGAATATGCAAAAAGTATTGAAAATCCAGAAGCATTTTGGGAGGAAAAAGCAGAACAATTTTCTTGGCAAAAAAAATGGAACAAGGTGCTTTCTTGGGATTTTACTAAACCAGAAGTAAGCTGGTTTGAAGGTGGAAAATTAAATATTACAGAAAATTGTTTGGATAGGCACTTAGAAAATAAAGGTGACCAAACGGCTATAAAATGGATTGCCAATAATCCTGATGAGCAAAGCAGATGTTTTTCTTACAAAGAATTGCATACTGAAGTGTGTAAATTTTCGAATGTGCTAAAAAATAATGGAGCAAAAAAAGGAGATAGGATATGTTTATACATGCCTATGGTTCCTGAATTGGCAATTGCAGTTTTAGCCTGTGCCAGGATTGGGGCTATACACTCAGTTGTTTTTGCTGGTTTTTCAGCAAAATCATTATCTGACAGAATTAATGATGCTGATTGCACAATCTTAATTACTGCTGATGGCGGATTCAGAGGAGAAAAAATTACTCCCCTAAAAGACATTTCAGATGAGGCAATGGATTCTACTCCATCAATAAAAAGATGTATTGTTTTAGAGCGCACAAAAAGCGAAATTTCAATGAAAAGCGAAAGAGATGTTTGGTGGCATAAAGAAATGCAAGAAGCAAACTCAAATTTCTCTGCCGAAATTATGGATTCAGAAGATCCTCTTTTCATTTTATACACTTCTGGTTCTACCGGAAAACCAAAAGGAATTCAGCATACAACTGCTGGTTATATGGTGTATACTGAATATAGTTTTCGGAATGTTTTTCAATATAGCGAAGGAGATATTTATTGGTGTACTGCCGATATTGGCTGGATAACAGGACATTCCTACATTGTGTATGGTCCGCTTTTAGCAGGAGCTACAACAATAATGTTTGAAGGAGTGCCAACTTGCCCAGATCCTGGTAGGTTCTGGCAAATTATTGAAGAAAATAAAGTAAATATATTTTACACAGCTCCAACGGCTATTCGTGCTTTGGAAGCAAAAGGAATGGAGTTTGTAAATCCTTATGATTTATCCTCACTCAAAGTGTTAGGTACCGTTGGAGAACCTATCAATGAAGATGCTTGGCATTGGTACGACAAAGAAATAGGGAAAGGGAATTGCCCAATAGTAGATACTTGGTGGCAAACAGAAACTGGAGGAATAATGATTTCTAATTTAGCAGGAGTTACCCCTTCAAAACCAAGTTTTGCAACGCTTCCCCTTCCTGGAATACAACCCTGCCTAGTAGATGAGAAAGGAAAAGAAATTGAAGGAAATAATGTAGAGGGAAGACTCTGCATAAAATTTCCTTGGCCGTCAATGGCGCGTACCATTTATGGTAATCATAAAAGATTTAAGGCTACTTATTTTTCAGGTTTTGAAAATAAATACTTTACAGGAGATGGTGCCTTGCGTGACGAAAATGGGATGTATCGAATAACAGGAAGAGTAGATGATGTTATTATTGTTTCGGGACACAACCTAGGGACAGCTGAAATTGAAAGTGCAATGGATGAACACGCTAATGTTTGTGAAACCGCTATTGTTGGCTATGCCCATCCAATAAAAGGAAATGGAGTTTATGCATTTGTTATTTGCCACAGCACACCTAATGATGAGCAGGCCTTGCGAAAAGAAATAAATGCATTAGTACAAAAGAATGTTGGAGCTATTGCTAAAGCAGATAAAATACAGTTTGTTAGTGGGCTACCAAAAACACGATCAGGCAAAATAATGAGACGAATATTAAGAAAAATTGCAGCAGGGGAAAGTGATGATTTAGGAGATATTAGCACACTTTTAGACCCATCAGTAGTTAATGAAATCAAAATATCAGCACAATAAATTATTTCTAAATTTGTTTTGTATTTTTACACTTTTAAATTCCAAAAATGGCAGATAGTTTAATCATAATTCCAACCTTTAACGAGAAGGAAAATATTGAAAAGATAATTCGTAAAGTATTTTCTTTAGAAAAATTATTTCACATCCTTATTGTGGATGATGGATCGCCTGACGGAACAGCAACTATTGTAAAGAAATTACAATCCCAATTTCCAAATCAATTACACATTCAAGAACGCGCAGGGAAGTTAGGATTAGGAACTGCTTATATTCACGGTTTCAAATGGGCACTTCAAAGAGACTATCAATTTATCTTTGAAATGGATGCTGATTTTTCACACAATCCTGATGATTTAATCAGGCTCTATAACGCGAACTTGCTTGATGGAGGAGAATTAGCTATTGGCTCCCGATATGTAAAAGGAGTTAATATTGTAAACTGGCCAATGTCACGTTTACTCATGTCCTTTTTCGCATCAAAATATGTGAAAATGATTACAGGAATGCCTATTCATGATTCTACTGCTGGTTTTAAATGCTACAAAAGATTGGTTTTAGAAACTATAAATTTTGACAAAATTCAGTTTATTGGCTATGCTTTCCAAATTGAAATGAAATTTAAAGCTTGGAAATACGGTTTCAATGTTGTGGAAATACCTGTTATTTTTACAGATAGAACAGAAGGAAATTCAAAGATGAGTGAAGGTATATTCTTTGAGGCTGTAATTGGAGTAATTCAAATGAAAATAAAAAGTTTCTTTAGAAACTGGAAAAGATAAATAATGCTCACACTTATTAAAAATGCAAAACTGGTAAATGAAGGACAAGTTTACCGAGCAGATGTATTGATTGAAAATCAAATAATCAAACAAATTTCTAACGAAATAACAATTGAGGCTGATTATACTATAGACGCTAAAGGCTTGCACCTTTTACCTGGCGTTATTGATGACCAAGTTCATTTTCGTGAACCTGGCTTAACGCATAAGGCTAATATTTATACTGAAAGTAAAGCTGCTGTTGCTGGAGGTATTACTTCCTTTATGGAAATGCCAAATACCAATCCCCAAGCACTAACGCAAGAATTATTAGAAGATAAATATGTAATCGCATCCGAAACTTCAATTGCCAATTACAGCTTTTTTATGGGAGCTAGTAATGACAACTTAGAGGAAGTACTTAAAACTGACCCTAAAAAAGTAGGAGCAATAAAAATATTTATGGGCTCTTCAACAGGGAATATGTTGGTGGATAACAGAACTGTTCTGGAAGAAATTTTTAAAAAATCTCCAATGTTGATTGCTGTACATTGTGAGGATGAACAAACGATACAAGAAAATACGATACGAGCAAAAAAGGAATTTGGAGAAGAAGTTCCCATTAGTGAACACCCAAACATTAGAAGTGCTGAGGCTTGTTTCAAATCCTCATCAATGGCGGTAGAGTTGGCAAAAAAACACAATACAAGGCTACATGTTTTTCATCTTTCAACTGAAAAGGAAATTTCACTTTTTGACAATACTCTACCTTTAGCGCAGAAGCGAATAACTGCTGAGGTTTGTATCCATCATCTTTGGTTTGATGAAAGCAAGTACACTGAAAAAGGAACTCTTATAAAATGGAATCCTGCGGTTAAGAAAGCAAGTGATAAGGATGCTTTATTCCAAGCTTTACTAGATGATAAGTTAGACGTAATTGCAACGGATCATGCTCCTCATACTTTGGAGGAAAAAAGCAATACTTATTTTAATGCTCCATCAGGAGGACCGCTTGTACAACATGCTTTACCCGCTATGCTAGCCTTTGTAAAACAAGAAAAAATAAGTATAGAAAAAGTAGTAGAAAAGATGTGCCATAATCCTGCTATTTGTTTTAAAGTAGAAAACAGAGGCTTTATTCGTGAAGGCTATTTTGCTGACCTAGTATTGGTTAATTTGGATAAACCTTGGGAAGTTACTAAAGAAAATATTCTTTATAAATGTGGTTGGTCTCCATTTGAAGGAGAAACCTTTAATGCTCAAATTACACACACTTTTGTGAACGGACATATTGCTTATGAATATGGAAGCTTTGATGAAACCAGCAGAGGAATGCGACTAACATTTGACAGATAAAAACTAAAAAAGGCACCCAAATGGATGCCTTTTTTTAATTTTTCAGAATAAGAATTCTTATTCGTGATCGTGTCCTTCATGATCTCCATGAGCTTCTTCAGCGGCAGCAGCATCACCATGACAAGAACCATCACAAGTAGCATCACCACAACAACAAGCAGCAGCTTCTTTTTCATGATCGTGACCATGAGCTTCAGCAGCAGCAGCAGCATCACCATGACAAGAACCATCACAAGTAGCGTCACCACAACAACAAGCAGCAGCTTTAGGCGCACAACAAGAATGATCTGCTAAACAAGTACCACCTTCAACTTGGCATCCAACAGCTTCAGCCACTTCTTCAACAGCAACATCAGTAGCTGCTCCTTCAGTAGTTGACGCACCACCACAAGCTGCAAATACAGAAAGTGATCCTGCAACTAATAAATACATTAACTTTTTCATCTTAAATATTTTGTTTGATTAATAATTGGGCAAATATACATCTTTTGCTTGGTTAAAAGCTATGTTTGTAATATGAAAATTCTATCCTTTATATTCTGTATGATTTTACTAAGTTGTGGAGCTCCAAAAACGGAAATTCCACAAGATATTTTATCCGAAAATAGTTTTATAAGCCTATTAAAAGATATTCACTTGGCAGAAGCAAAGTTTGAGCTGCATAAGACTAAAGTAATGGAAAATGCAAAAAATGAACTTGCACATAATTACAGCGCTATCTATGAAAAATATGCCATAACAGCAGATGATTTTGATAAAACGCTTGACTATTACGCACAAGATCCTGAGCAATTAGAAAAAATTTATACTCGCGTTTTAGAACAGTTAACAAAGGATAGAACTATTTTAGATCAGCAATAAACCAAGCAGCATATTTTTTAATAGTCGAATCCATATCAGTAAACTGAAAATTAATCATTTTTTCAATTTTTGAAGTACTGTAAGCACTACTTGTCATTGCACTATTAGCTGTTTCCCTAGTTAATAATGGTTTTTGAGCCGTAAAAAAAGCACGAACAGCATCTACACGCCAAGCAATGTCTTTTAGCAATGGTGTTACTTTAATAGTTGCTTTAGGTTTGTTTAAGGCCACTGCTATCCTGTCAAAACAATCACGATATTTTAGGTTTGCACCATTTACTATAAAGCGTTCATTTTTAATTTCTGAAAACAATAATTGCAATACTGATTCAGCAACATCATTAACATCAACATAACCAGTGCTACCTTGAGTATAAAATTTTAGCCCTTTATGTATCTTCTGAAAAATTTGCGAACTTCCTTTTGTCCATTCGCCAGGACCTAATATTACTGATGGATTAACAACAACAACATCTAGGCCTTCATTACTTGCTCTCCATACTTCTTGTTCGGCATAATATTTACTTAAGGCGTAATTACTATCTAATTTAGTAATCTTAAATTGACATTCTTCATCCACCATACCTAAAGTAGAATTGCGTCCTAAAGTAGCAATTGAACTAACATAACCTACTTTTTTAACATCACTTGCTAAAGCAACATTCATAACATTAGCTGTACCTTCAATATTCACTTTTCTAAGTAAATCAGCATCACCATCATAAAAAGAAACGATAGCAGCACAATGAATGAGTTTCTCGCAACCTTGCATTCCTTCTGTCAAAGAGGGGATATCATTTACATCACCTTCAACCCAATTTATCTTTTCAAACAAAGCATCCGCATTATAAAAAGAAAACACACTTTTACAAATACTCAAAGAAGAACTTATTCTTTTTAAGGCTTTAAAGTCCTCACCCTTTTTAGCTAATTTTAATAAAACATGTGAGCCAACAAGCCCAGTACCTCCAGTAACAAATATCATAAAGCAAAGATACATTTTAGTTGCTATTTATTAGTTTTTGGGTGAGAGTTTTAAGCTGCCTTGTACTTAGTTATTAGAATATAAATTAGAACCTTAGATTTAATAATTTAACTATTTTTGAGGAAAATTATTTAAGATGAACTTTGTAGAAGAATTAAAATGGAGAGGAATGATACACGATATCATGCCCGGTACGCAGGAGCAATTTGAGAAAGAAATGACTTCAGCCTATATTGGTTTTGACCCTACTGCTGATTCTTTACACATTGGGAGTTTAGTTCAAATTATGATTTTGGTACATTTACAAAGATGCGGCCATAAGCCGTTTGCCTTAGTTGGTGGAGCTACTGGTATGGTTGGCGACCCATCAGGGAAAAGTAAAGAACGTAATCTGCTAGATGAAAAAACACTAAATCATAACTTGTCTTGTGTACAAAAACAATTAGAACAATTTTTGAATTTTGATTGTGGTGCAAACTCAGCAGAGGTAGTTAATAATTACGATTGGTTTAAAGAATTTAACTTCTTGGAATTTATTCGTGATGTAGGGAAACACATTCCTGTTAACTATATGATGGCTAAGGATTCTGTAAAAAGTAGGCTAGAAAGCGGGATGAGTTTCACTGAGTTTTCTTATCAATTGGTACAAGGGTATGACTTTTACTGGCTTTGGAAAAACAAAAATTGTAAAGTTCAATTAGGAGGGTCGGACCAGTGGGGAAATATAGTAACCGGAACAGAACTCATAAGAAGAAAAGGAGAAGGAAAAGCATTTGCTGTAACTACTCCGTTAATTAAAAAAGCAGATGGAGGAAAGTTTGGGAAAACTGAATCAGGAAATATTTGGCTAGATAAAACGAAAACTTCCCCTTACAAATTTTACCAATTTTGGCTTAACTCATCAGATGATGATGCCAAAAACTACATTAAGATTTTTACTTTAAAAAGTCAAGAAGAAATAAAGCAACTGACTACTGAGCATGAACAGGCGCCTCATTTAAGAGTTTTACAAAACGCAATTGCAAATGAAGTAACAACAAGAGTTCATTCTGCTGAAGATTTGGATATGGCAGTTAAAGCATCCAATATTTTATTCGGAAAATCAACTGCTGATGATTTGAAAAGTTTAGATGAAGAAACTTTCCTTTCTGTATTTGAAGGCGTTCCTCAGTTTGAAATAAGCAAAACTGATTTAGCCTTAGATATTTTGGATATAGTTGCTGAAAAGACTCAGATTTTCACCAGTAAAGGAGAGGCAAGAAGAATGATAAAATCAAATGCGGTAAGTATTAATAAGGAAAAAATTACTGAAGATTTTAAGCTTGCTGAAAATAATTTACTAAACGAGAAATACATTTTAACCCAAAAAGGAAAGAAGAATTACTTTTTGATTATTGTTGTTTAGCCATTTTCAAAGCCTTTGCTAATTCATTGTTTTTTTTGCTTCCGAACATAATATTTGTTCCGTTATTCAGGAAAATCTTTACTCCTTTATTTCCGCTAACATTATAAGCTTTTCCTTTAAATCCATATTTAATTCCCCAACCTCCATATTCTTTTAATGGGGAGTATTCCAATGCCTTAAATTTATCAATGTCTTCCAGCTTAATAATATGAGATTTAAAATGGAAAGGGAAAAACTGAAAGTGTAAGCCTTCAGCGCTTACCTTTAACCTTAGCTCAAATAAGTAAAACAAAAAAGGAATAGCAAAACCGATTATTATATAATTAATATTAATTGCATTTTCGTCAAAAGGTCCAAACGAAATAATAGGGAATGACAATAAAATAACCCATAACCACCATTGTGTAAATTTCTGATTTTCTTCAAATAAGTAGTTCATTACTTTATTAGTTTTAATGCTTTAATAATACTGGTTGTTGGCAATTGGCAAGCCTTATTTTCACATACATAAATTATAGTGCTGCCCTGAACATATTTCTCTTGTAAAAGCTCCATATTACTTTCCTTAGTACTTCCTAATATTAATTTGTTAGGATGATATTCTTTATTGAATTCTAATGCTTTTTTATGAGCATCTTTACCCACTATAGCAACTTCATAATAAGGCACAATTTCTTTTAACATCAAGCTCGCATAGTTAGCATAACCAGAAGCATATTTTTCCATATCTGGTTTTACATTATTTGCCATAATAATGGCTTTTAGCTTGTACTCCCCTTTATCCAAAAGTGTACCCAAATCGTACAATACATTTGCCATTACTGAATTAGAAGCAGGAATTACATTATCATTAATTTCCATTTTTCTTGCTACTAACTCTGGATCCAAACTTGAAGTGAAATAAAACATCCCAGAATTTTTATCATAAAAATATTCTAGCGCATAGTTTACTAATTGCTCTGCTCTACTGAGCCAAATCTCATCAAAAGTAGCTTCATACAAACTAATAAATGCAGAACTCACAATCGCATAATCCTCCAAATACGCATTAATTGTGGATCGACCATCTTTATAAGAATGCCATAATTTACCATCTGCTTGCATTTGAGTATCTGCAATAAAATTGGCATTTTTTAACGCCACCTCCAAATGATTTTTTTTGCCAAAAGTCATATAAGCATCTACATATCCTTTTAACATCAAGCCATTCCAAGAGGTTAAGGATTTATCATCTAATCCTGGGCGAATTCTTTTATCTCTCTCGTTCATCAATATCTCTTTCCAAGTAACAATCTTACTTTCTAATGCTGCAATTGAAATTTTATATTTTTTGGCAATTTCTTTCTTAGTTTTCTTTCTAAGCAAAATATAATTTCCATGCTCCCAAAGTCCTTTACTATTTACATTATAATAATCCTTAAAAATATCGAAATCCTCACGGATAAATAATTTTAATTCTGTTTCATTCCATACATAAAACTTTCCTTCCTCTCCTTCACTATCAGCATCAAGGGCCGAATAAAAAGCTCCATTTTCTGCCATTAACTCTCTTTCTACAAAATCTAAACTCTCAAATACTATTTCCATGTATAGCGGTTTTTTAAATTTAAGATATGCATCAGCATACAAACTAACCAACTGCCCATTATCATATAGCATCTTTTCAAAATGAGGAGCTTTCCATGATTCATCTACCGAGTATCGAGAAAATCCACCTCCCATTTGATCATAAATACCTCCAAAAGCCATCTTGTCCAATGTCAGTTCAACATGATCAAGTACTTGTTTATTGTTAGCTAAGTGTCCGTATTTCAGTAAAAAATTATAGGCATTTGGCATAGGGAATTTTGGAGCTCCATTACTCCCTCCCTCTGAATTATCAAAGCGTTCTGCCCAAGGGCTAACCATGTTATTTAAGTCCTTCCAGGTAAAATTAGCTTCTTCAGTATTTAAGCCAATATTTTCCACTTGCTGAATCCCTAAAGCAAGTCTATCTGCAAATTCAATAACTCTATTGGGTTCAGTTTTATACGTATTTGCAAGTCCTAAAATCTGCTTTTTCCAATCTTCTTTTCTGAAATAAGTACCGCCCCAAAAAGGTTTTCCATTAGGCAATGCTACACAGTTCAGTGGCCAACCTCCTCTTTGATTCATTAATTGTACAGCCGTCATATATACTTGATCTACATCAGGGCGTTCCTCTCTATCCACTTTAATACAAATAAAATTATCATTCATGATTTTTGCCACCTCAGGGTCTTCAAAACTTTCGTGCTCCATAACATGACACCAATGGCAAGCGGAATAGCCAATGCTTATCAATAATAGTTTCCCCTCTGCCTTTGCTTTATCCAAAGTTGCTTCATTCCAAGGATGCCAATCCACAGGATTATGCGCATGTTGTAATAAATAAGGACTTGTTTCATGCACTAAAGCATTAGTATGTTTGTGTATTTTTTTCACAGTTTTAGTTTCTTGTTGTTGACTATTGCAGCTAAAGGTTAGGAATAAACCTATGCCTATTAGATTAATATATTTCATGGGTTATTGTTGAATTTTAATGCGCCTTTGCATAATTTGCAAAGAAATGAGGAATCGTTTCAATCCCTTTTAAATAGTTGAAAATACCGTAATGCTCGTTAGGCGAATGAATTGCATCCGAATCCAAACCGAAACCTAGTAGTATAGATTTAACTCCTAATTCAGCTTCAAACAAAGCAACAATAGGAATAGATCCTCCGCTTTTAACGGGCACTGGTTTTTTACCATAAGTAGTTTCCATAGCCTTACTTGCTGCCAAATAAGCAGGAATATCAGTTGGGGAAACATATGGCTCTCCACCATGATGAGGGGTAACTTTTACACTCACACTTTTTGGAGCGATACTTTTAAAATAGTCAGAAAACAAAGTCGTAATTTCTTCATCCGATTGATTAGGAACTAATCGCATAGAAATTTTCGCATAGGCTTTTGAAGCAATAACTGTTTTTGCACCTTCACCAGTATATCCTCCCCAAATTCCGTTTACATCTAAAGTTGGGCGAATTCCAGTTCTTTCCATAGTAGTATATCCTTTTTCTCCATGAATATCAGACAAATCCAAAGCTGCTTTGTATTTATCTAAAGAGAAAGGAGCTCTGGCAATATCAGCTCTTTCCTCTACTGAAAGTTCTACTACATTATCATAAAATTTTGGTATTGCAATATGATTATTTTCATCCTTCATTTTTGCAATCATTTCACATAGAATATTGATAGGATTAGCTACTGCCCCACCATATAATCCTGAATGTAAATCTCTATTTGGTCCTGTTACTTCCACCTCAACATAGCTTAATCCTTTTAGCCCTGTTGTGATTGATGGCGTATCGTTTGCAATAATTCCAGTGTCAGAAATTAAGATAGCATTACAAGTTAATTTTTCTTTATTTTCTTTTACAAAAAGACCCAAATTGTCAGACCCTACCTCTTCCTCTCCTTCAATCATAAACTTCACATTACAAGGCAAAGTATTAGTATTCATCATCAGTTCAAACGCCTTTACATGCATGTAAAATTGTCCCTTATCATCACAAGCCCCTCTTGCAAAAATCGCTCCTTCAGGGTGAGTATCTGTTTTTTTAACGACTGGATCGAATGGTCCGCTAGTCCATAATTCTAAAGGGTCAGCAGGTTGCACATCATAATGACCATACACCAAAACTGTTGGTAATTTTTCATGAATAATTTTTTCTCCATAAACGATAGGATAACCTACTGTCTCACAGACTTCAACATTATCTGCTCCTGCATCTTTCATAGCCTTTGCTACCGCATCCGCACAGTTTAGCACATCCGCCTTATAAGCAGGATCAGCTGAGATAGATGGTATTTTTAAAAGCTCAATTAATTCATTGATAAATCGGTCCTTGTTGTCGTTTATGTAATTGTTTATGTGTTCCATTTTATTTATTTTATTAAGATTTCTCCAGTCATATCTGTTGGAGTTTCTACTTCCATTATTTTAAGTATTGTAGGAGCGATATCTCCTAGTTTTCCGTTTTTTATATTATTAAATCCTGAGTTGAGAGCAAAGCAAGGCACCATATTTGTACTATGTGCTGTATTAGGAGTTCCATTTTCATTTATTGCAAAATCTGCATTTCCATGATCGGCAATAATGATAAAAGCATAATCATTTTTCAATCCTGCTTCAACAACTTGCTTGGTGCAATTATCTACTGTTTCTACTGCTTTTACAATAGCATTGTAATCGCCAGTATGCCCCACCATGTCCGGATTTGCAAAATTCAAACACACAAAATCAGTTTCCCCTTTTTCTAGTTCCGCAACAATAGTTGCTGTAACTTCAGGGGCGCTCATTTCGGGTTGCAAATCATAAGTTGCAACTTTTGGAGAATTGACCATTAGCCGTTTCTCTCCAACAAATTCCTTTTCTCTACCTCCTGAAAAGAAAAAAGTAACATGAGGATATTTCTCTGTTTCAGCAATCCTGATTTGAGATTTATTGTTTTGCTCCAAAACCTCACCCAAAGTATTTTTAATATTCGCTTTATTGTAAATTACATTCACCTTTTGGTAAGAAGAATCATAATTGGTCATGGTAGTGTAATTAAGATTTAGGATGTTCATTCCAAAATCTGGCATATTAGCTTGTGTAAGTACAGTTGTAATTTCCCTACATCTATCTGTTCTAAAATTAAAACAAATTACTGCATCATCTTCTTGTATTGTCGCTGTCGGATTTCTGTTTTCGTCTACACTAATAATTGGCTTTATAAATTCATCTGTAATTCCATTATTGTAAGAGTTTTGGATACTTTCAGTAAGATTTTGAGAAGATTCTCCTATTCCGCTTGTAAGTAAATCGTAAGCTAACTTTACTCTTTCCCATCTTTTATCTCTATCCATTGCGTAATACCTACCACAAATTGAAGCTATCTTAGCTCCAAACAAATTTTGTTCCAACTGTTGGATAAATCCTTTTCCACTTTTTGGGTCGCAATCTCTACCATCCGTAAAAGCATGAACAAATACTTTTTCAATTCCAGCATTACTTGCTAGCTCACACAATTTGTATAAATGATTTTGATGAGAATGAATTCCTCCATCAGAAACTAAACCAATTAAATGAAGTGCTTTGTTGTTCTGCTTTGCATAAGCAAAAGAGGCTTTTAAATTTTCCATTTCAGCAATGGAATTATCCTCACATGCAATATTAATTTTTGCTAAATCCTGATACACAATTCTACCAGCACCAATGTTTAAATGTCCTACTTCCGAATTCCCCATTTGTCCTTTAGGCAATCCAACATGTTCACCAAAAGTCTTTAACTCACAACTAGGATAATCTTCATACAATGAATCAACAAAAGGAGTACTTGCATGATGTATGGCATCCGATTTGGTTTTATCGCCATGTCCCCAACCATCCAAAATAATAAGTGCTGTTTTCTTTCCCTTCATATATAAGGCAAATATAGAATTTTAGTTGCTTTTACTAGTTTTTAGCAGCCTATAAAAGAAACTTATATAAAGTACATGAATAAAGCTACCATAGTAGATGAAATAGTTATACCGCTACTAATTGCAATTAACGATCTCTGATAACTAATTCCAAAAATATAAGCCGCAATCGTTCCAATATAAGCCCCAGTAACAGGAAGTGGTATCATAACAAAAACCATCAAGCCCCAAACCCCGTACTTTTTTATTATAGTTTTAGTTTTAGTTCTTGCTCTTGAAGATAAATAAATTGCCGTTCTTTTATATAATGGATTTTTCCAAAGATGTTTATTTGCGAGTTCGATTGCTTTATAGAATATTGGGAAAACTAGCAAGTTTGCTACTAGCCCTACAATAAATACTAGCATAATCGGCAATCCAACTAGCTCACCGTATGGTATTCCAGCTCTCGCTTCACCAAAAGGAGAAAAGCTAATTAAAAAAGTAAATAAAATATCCTGAAACATGTAGAAAATTTAAGACTGCAAATGTAACTGGATTGCTTTTAAAAAACGTTTAAAATTTATTAATTAAAATAAATATCTTACTCATCCATTGCCTTATAAAAACTATCACGCATTTTCTGATGAATTTGGTTGTCTTTTCCTAAGCGTTCAGGATGGAATTGAACGGAAATCATAAAAGGATGTGCTGATTTTTCCATTACCACTGCTTCAGGTAAACCATCAAAGGAGCGAGCAATAATTCGTAAATTCTCTGAAATATCTTTAAGCCCTTGATGATGCCAAGAGTTTACCATAAAGGTATCTGTACCGATAGGGAAAATTAATGAACAGGTATCAATAATTGCAATTTCATGCATCACCTCTCCATTGTTGCGGTGGATAACTGTTGTACCAATTTCTGATGGTATATCGCCATAAAGCGTTCCTCCACTCGCCACATTCATCATTTGCATTCCTCTACACACACCGATTAATGGAAGTTTATGTTCCAAGGCAAAATTGAATAATTTACGTTCAAGCGTATCTCTTGAAAAATTGATAGTCCCGCAAACTTTCTGATTTATAGTGTCATTGTATTGTAAAGGATTAATATCCTCACCTCCGGTTAAGATAACACCATCCGCCAATGCTAAAATACTATCCGTGTTTTTAATAGTGTAAGCATCTAGGATAATCGTGTTGTCATCTTCTATCCATTCAACATAATTTGAATATGATTTAGATAGAATAATTGTTTTTTGTTGCTCTTTTTGACAAGCAAAAAAAGTGAAGCTGCAAAGTAATATATGTAGTAGTAGTTTATTCATTTTAGATTAAAACTAGAATTAAAATAGAGCTTTTAATAAAAATTGGATTTTATTTCTCTATTTATAAGTTTCTTAATTGCTCCTCTTTTACTATTAAAATCCAAGCCCCATACATCATGATGTTCCATTGTGGTTTTAAGTACTTTTCTATCAGTTGGATTAATATATTGAACCTTTGTTGCCCAACTAGCTGCAGCATTATATCTTCCCATAAATCTTAAAACCAAATCTGCTTTATTAATATCTTCAGTGATTTGCCAATACCCCCAAGCCTGCATATATTTTGTGGCATGTGTTCGTTCGCCATTATCGGTGCCTTCTATATAAACAATATTATTTCTTTTAGTTAATTTTTTAAGCACAACATCATATTCCCCTGAATTTTTCTCGTAAGACCCTTTTTCGGAGAACACCTCTTTTTCTCCATTCTCATATTTTATCATGAAAACATCTGATTTATCTACAGTATATGTTGGTCCTTGAGAATTTGATAGTTTTTTATATTCAATATTATCTGTATTGATCCTGAGAACTTTAGCTGAAATTTCTTCTCCGTTTTTTAATATAATATTATCCTGACCAAACCCAATCATAGGCAAGCAAAGTAATATAAGTAGTAGTTTTTTCATAATCTAAGTTTATTGTTAATCTATTGTTTTAAAGCCCTCAAACTTAAGAATTATTTTTCTACTACTTCCCAATTAGACTTATAATCACAGTTGTATTTAATCACTTTCATTTTTATGACGTTGTGATTAATTTTTATATTGAAAAATAGTGTGTTTTATTAAACACCCTAAAAATAGAATTCATAAAATGAATGAAAAAAATCAAAAATTGCACGAAAACTACACCAAACTGCACATTTTTTGCATTATCTCGTCACTTTCCCACTCTTTTTCAATATTAGGAGTTCCCATAATTTCTTCCATCATTTTTTCTTGTTTCATACCAATTTCCCAAGCATCAGCATAAGGAATATTAGTAAAACTAACCATGGAATAAAGTGGAATCCATTTATCAGGATATAAATTTGCAAATTTCTTTTCTATTTCTTTCTGCAGTAAAAATTTAGGGTCAGCTGTTTTATCACGCATTACAATAAAATTCTGCATAGACAAATCCTGCAATCCATCACCATTAGGTTTTCTACATTTAGAATATTCAGCAAAGCAAGATTTTAAGTCATCTCCATGCTTATCTAATAATTCATCTAAAATTCTGCAATCCTCAAGACTAGCATTCATCCCTTGTCCGTAAAATGGTACCGTTGCATGAGCAGCATCACCAATTAACACGGCAGTATCATTTATATGCCAAGGATAAGTTTTTATAATCCCTAACC
>Ga0308012_10000249_pt1 | contig 34361 bp, 25 predicted proteins | sample Neamet179_FD_203133 | JGI IMG/M metagenome (GOLD analysis project Ga0308012, IMG submission 203133) | Marine microbial communities from water near the shore, Antarctic Ocean - #179 | ecosystem: Environmental > Aquatic > Marine > Unclassified | place: Southern Ocean | collected 2014-07-25 | reverse complement strand
ACTGTATTTGAGTATTAACCTACTTTCCTATGCATCTTACTCAGGTATTCAGTTTATAAAAAGCGATGTGTTTTCGGTCGGATACTTCGAAGGTGTCGTTTACAACGAGTTCCCGAGCTAACTACAAACTAACTAAATGCTAACTACATAGTCATGTTAACTTTTGTTTTTTTAGCAACTTTATTTAATAAAATCATTGTGTTTTTTCAGCAATGTTCTCTGGAATCATTGGTTGGAATATATCACCATATAAACTGTGTAAGACCATGTTTTCTTGTTTTTTTGATACTTTTTTAATCTCTTGCCAGGGTACTATGTATAGGGTTTGTGGTAACTCTTTATTGCCTTTGATAAAGCTTGTGGTTAACTCTACTCTGTCTACTGGCTCTGACACTTCTTGCTCTTTGGAGTCAGTTGTTTCAGCCCAAACCGTATTTATGTTGAAAAAGGTAATTAAGGTAGCGAGTAATATGTTGTTTTTCATTAGTTTGATGCTGCCATTGTTGCTTGTAAATTTTCTAGCCAATCTTCAGTTGCTTTATCTTTTTGTTCTATGTGAGATAAATAAAGCTGATAATGTGAAATAGCGGCTTCGATATCTTGTAAATACACATCGTAAATTAATGCAACATTATAATGAGCGAGCGCATAATCAGATTTCTGGGTAATTGCTTGCAAATAATAAGATTTTGCTTGATTAATATCACCTTGTCTTTGAGCTAGGTAACCTGATAAATTTAGCGCCTGAGGCATTGTACTATTCTTATCTAAGGCATTTTTTACATAACTATCAGCTAGCGCTAAATTCCCTTTTTTCACTTGAATTAACGCTAAATTTGCCCAAGGTCCTGAAAGGTTAGGCTGTCGTGTGCTCATTTCTAGAAACAGTTGTTCTGCCTTGCCTAAATCTCCGTCGTTGAGCGCTATAATGGCGTCTTGATAAATGGCTAATTCTTCGAGGGATGATTCCGTAGTGTCATTTTTTTGGTCAGCAGGCTTACTTGATGTTGGGTTGTTACTGCAACCTAAAATCACCAAAGCAACTGCCATGCACAAATAAATCTTAATGTAATACATTGATGAAGTCCTCTATTTTAGGCGCTCGTTGATATCTAATAGGATATAGCTTTTGCAGTGCTTTATGGCTTTTATCTACCCATTGGTCAAAGATGCCATCTTTGGTGTATCTCAAGTTTACTTCATAAAACTCAATCGCTTTTTCTTCAAAAGGAAAAGCCTGATCTTCGAGTAAGAATAGGTATTGCTCTTTTTGATCAGCGTTTAAGTGCTTAGGTACTTCAGAGTTTAATAGCGCCTGACTAAAGTCATTATAAATAGTTGCAATAGCGTAAGTTGATTCAGTCGCCGTATCGGCAACCCCATAAGAAGAAGCGCGAGCATAATAATTAACACTGCCTTGCATGGCTTGCTTTTTAAGCTTCAGGTTTTTCTTTAAAGGGGCTTTTAGCTGAAATTTATTAAAACGTTTTTGTTCTAAACGTGCAATAGCGACTGCAGCACTTGATGCAATCAAATGTGTTCGTTCGCTTTTAACATCGTTTGGCGATTTCTTATCAACCGACAAAATTTGCTTTTGCCAATATATACTTTTACTCTCGGACTTTTGCTGGGTATATAGCTTAGTTAACGTGTACATAGATTCCATATTTGCCATATAAGGCTTAGGGTAAGTACGTACATACTTTTTTAATGATCTAATTGCGGACGTTATATCATTATCTTCTTGATATAAGTCTGCTGCTTTAAGTAGAGATGCCATTTTATAGGCTTGACTGTCCTCATTTGCCGAAAGTTTTTCTAACTCTTTAGCGGCGGCTATATTTTGCTTAGAGTTAAGATAAGCAATCGATAACTTTTTAGTGACATCTACAGAACTTTTATGTTGAGGGTAGAGGAGTCTAAAGCTTTTAATATAATCAATGGCCTGTAACCATTGCTCTGACTGCATAGACAATGCAATAGCGTCATACAGTCCCGTTGCAGCGGTTGCTGTTTTAGGGGCCACTTGTGAAATTCTAGCGTAGTGGTCAATGGCTTGTTGCACTTCTTTCATTTGAGCAGAAGTATTACCTTGATAGAAAATGGAAAGAGCTAAGCCTTCTGTTGCGGCTGCTCTGTCTTTTGTGGATATTTTCATATTTCTTGCAAGTGCTTGGTAGGTATTTTCCGCCGCTAGATACTGTTTAGTTTGAAAATAGGCATGTGCTTTTATCAAGTTGATACTATTGATAGCTTGGCTATTTTCATTACTAAAAATTAACTCTGTTAATAACACTGCATCATTATATCGTTTGTGGCTATAAGCTATATCACTTGCACGAGCAATCAGTTTAGTGGTGCGCTTATCTGCGGGGTATTGTTGCGCATAAAACGTTGATAAAGATATTATTCGATCCAACCAAATTACTTTACTTTCAGCATTGTCAGAACGTGAAAAAAGATTATCTGATAAAATAATACTCTGATAAGCAGCCTCTTTATTGGTAATGGTTTGTTCGTCAAATCCAGCAAGTTTGTAATAAGTAAAGGCTAAGTAATTTTTTTTCGCTTGCGAGTACAGTGACGCCAATAAAAAATTAATATTATCTTGGCGGGAGTAACTGGCAAAGTGTGTCAGGTAGTTTTTATACCAGTGCTCAGCACGGGTAAAATCATCAAGCTTATTCGTTTTTTGATATTGCTTATGGTATGTAGCCGTCTCAATTAAAATATTTTCTTTTAACGCTAAACTTATCTTGTCAAAGCGTTTTTTATAACGATATTTTTTCTTAGCCCAATACGTGCTGCTAGGTTGATAGTGTTTATAAAAATCTTCAAAAGCCAGTTTTCTTTGTTCAACAAATCCTGATTTTTTCCAAATATCGACAATTTTCAGTGATGCTTCTGCGGAGAATTCGGAATTAGGATAATAGCTTATATAGCTTTGCAGGGTGTCTACTGCATCATTAAATCGTTGTTGCTTAAGAAATGATGTACTTAAGTTTTCATAAATATAATATAAATTATTGATCTCATCTGTTTGTTGAAAATACTGGCTAAGTGGTTCTACTCCACCTAGGTAGGAAAACGATAATCCCATTGCCCTAAAGTATTCGTCAAATAAGCTACGTTCTGTTGCGGTTAAATCACTGTATTCTTGAAAGTCGTTCAAGTTAATTACTTGTACAAAATCATCAGCTGCTTCTATATAAAACTCTTGCTTAAATCTTGCCCAACCGCGTTTATACAATGATTTCTCGTAAAAAACAGCGTTGTTTTTAGCAATGATTATGTCAGTATATTTATCTTCTGCTAGTACGTACTTTTTCGAACTAAATGCCTGTTCCGCTAACCTAAACTGTGCTTCCAAATAATATATCGATTTAGGGTATCTTTCGGCGAGTTTTTTTAATGCGGCATGTGTTGCATCGTAATCATCTTGTTGATCATAAGCTTTAGCTAATTGATATAAGGTAACATCATTGTGTTTGGCATCAGGGTAGTCAGATAATGACGTTTCTAATAATTCTATTGTGCGGTTTAATTTATCACTCGCAAGTTTTTCTGCGGTATTTTCTTGTGCAGAGTTTGCTAATAATGCTTCTGATAATTTAAATTCAATTGCGGCTAAACGATTTAAAGCATCGGCACGTGATAAATCAGATTTGGATGCATTGGCTAAGTAATTAATGTAAGCGTCACGAATATCACTTTCTGTTGTTTTTACCTCTATTACTTGTTCACTCTTAGAGATGTATTCAATGTCACCAATACTTTTTAGGGTTTTTCTTTCGGCCTGTTCACTATTACAAGCACTGAGCAATAAGCTGATACTTAAACAAAGTAGTATAGGTAAGCGAACCAAAGTTGATTTTAGCAGATTATTCGGCATTATTTTTCAACCGTATTATTGTCATATAGTCTGGCTAAGCCATACCTAGATTGATTTAAATAGCTCTGAAGTTCAGACACTCTTTTTTTCATTATGCTTTTTGCCATTTTAGTCGTAAGGTTTTGATATTGTGATTTTACTTCTTTAAATTCAGCACTTACCTTGTCATTGTTTAGTGTCGTAACCCTAGAGGCGCAGTCTAAGAAGCTCTGCCGTTGTTTAAAGTAATAATCGGGATAATTCTCTGAAAAATCTATGTTCATATCTTTAATGTTCATCTGGAACGAGTGTTCTGGTTGTTCAATTAACTCGGGTAAAAGTATCGGCGTATTTATTAACATTGTTAATTGTGATATTTTTTTTTGGTAGTAAAACTCTGCTTCAGAGTAACCTGCTGAGGCGGTATCAAGTTGCTGTGTTTTTTCATAAAAAAATGGCATAAGTAAATACGCTTCGTCGACGGGTAAGTCATCTTGTTCTACATTTTTTAGATAACGTGTCGCATGTAAAGCCCCTATATAGTCGTCTTGGTGTGCAGCTGTTAATGCAATACCTAATAGAGCTTGATTACTATAGCGACTATGTAAACCGACATGCTGGAAGCTTTTTCTCGCATTACGATAATAAGATTGATTCAATAACGAAAACCCTAAAGTTATATGTAATCGGTCAAGCATATTATCTACGGTGGTAATAGAATCTACATCAGTATTTTGTCTTTTTATTATGTTTTTGAGTAGCCTATGGCCATCACTCCACCAGCCTTGTCTGATATTTGCTAAAGCAATATTAAATTGTGCATTGCCGTAGTGTGAGGAGGAGAGAGATATTTTTTGATAAATGTTTGTTGATAAATCATGTTTACCAAGTTTTTGTAATGCGATCCCTTTCATCAATAATGCGTGATCATACTGCGCTGTCGGTAAGGTTTTTATGTCATCTTCAAAATTAGCAAGGACGGCTGGCCATGCTTTACGCGTAAACTGAAAGTGGGTAGTTAAATAGTTCAGTTGCTCGTTGATTATATCATCATTCTGCTGTCGAATGGTCTGCATTATTTTGCCGGCGTGTACATAGACGTTATGGTCGAGTAAGACGTTAATAAGGGTAATGGTGTAAGGGCTATCGTAATAGCGGGATAATAATTTTTTATTTTTTATGATTAAGGCGATAGCTTTGACAGAGTCTTCTTTTTCAATAGCAGCATTACTCGCTTTAGTTAAAGCTTCTAACGTATTAAAGTTTTCCCCTTTAAATTCAGGACTGTTAGTGAGTGCTTGATAAAATTGGTATGTGAAAGTTTGATGTGATTTGTCGACCGCATCGAGCTGTGTTTCATAATCATCAACTCCCACTTCAAATGCGAAGCTACTGTTACAAGTGAGTATATAAAGGCTGACAACCGTTAAAAGAAACAGTGATAAAATTTTAGGTAACATTGAGGTTTTCATTAATAAGTCTTCTATTGATGTTGTTGATGTTAACAGCATCATTTACGATTAATGGTTAAATTTATCATTAGTTTATTGTTAACTTAGTGTTGGCTTATGCTTGGCTTATTAATAGGTAATTCGCGAGAAAACCAAGTTATACCCAACAGCCCGAGATTATACTGGGACTTCAACAAAGTTAACAATTAATTGATGTAAAATAACTCAAAAAACAGACCAGTCCGCATAAATATTTACTGTCCCTTGCAGGTTAAAATTAACAAGTTCTGCGCTAATTTTAACTACAATAGCCAACTATTTAAACGGAATGGTATTATTTAAGGCTTAAGCTTAACAATAAACGATTACGATAATTGGTAAGTAAATAAACCTTCTTCGGTTACATTTACGTCAATATGCGTTATTTCTTCGTTATTTGATAACTTAGTTAAACACTCAACTGCCATTTCAGGTAAGAGTGTACGTGTTAATATATTTTCAATATTACGTGCGCCGGTATCAACTTCTTGGCTGCGGGCTAAAATGTGTAACATCACGTCTTCATCGTAACTAAAGGTCGCGTTGTAATGTTCTTTCACACGTTTAGCAATACGATTCATATTGATTTTACATATTTTAAGTAAGCTCTCATCATCCAGAGGGTAATAAGGAATAACTGTGGTTCGGCCAAGAAATGCAGGTTTGAAGTAATTCAATAATTGCGGTCTGAAATTATCTAATAATACTTCTGGATCTGGCAATTCTTCACTTTGCGCACAAATAGCACGAATATGCTCTTCACCCGCATTTGACGTCATAATAATAACAGTATTTTTAAAGTCGATATCACGACCTTCACCATCTTTGATGGTACCTTTATCAAATAAGTTGTAGAAGATATCTTGTACACCAGGATGCGCTTTTTCCATTTCATCAAGTAAAATTATACTGTGTGGTTTTCTACGTGCTGCTTCAGTTAATACACCACCTTCACCATAGCCAACGTAACCAGGAGGAGAACCAAGTAACATAGAAACTTTATGTTCTTCTTTAAACTCAGACATGTTAATTGTTGTGATGTTTTGCTCTCCGCCGTATAACTCATCAGCAAGTGCAAGGGCAGATTCTGTTTTACCGATACCACTTGAGCCAACCATGAAAAACACACCAACGGGTTTGCGTGGATCTGTTAAACCAGCGCGAGATGTTTTAATACATTCAGCGATAGCTTCAAGGGCATGGTCTTGACCAATAATACGTTTTTGTAGCGTATCTTTTAGCGACATAATTGATTTGATTTCGTTAGAAACCATTTTACCAACAGGAATACCTGTCCAGTTAGCAACAACTTCAGCAATAGCTTGGCTACCTACGTTAACTTGAATCATAGGATCATCACCCTGCATTTCAGCTAATGTATCCATCAATCCATGTAACTCTTGTCTTGTTGCAGCAACTTCTTCAGGCGTTAATGTCGCTTCAACTGGTTTATCGTCAGCTTTATTGTCATCTTTGCTGTCAGCTTTTGGGGCATCAACAGCGGGCTTATCTAATGTTTTTTCAATTTTTTTCTGTAACGCATGAATATTAGCAACAATATCTAACTCTTTTTTCCATTGTGCTTCTTGAGTAATCAATAATTGTGAAAGCGTTTCTTGCTCAGCAGTAAGCTCATCAATGGTTTCTTGATGATCTCCTAAAGTAGCTTGTTCTCTCGTTAATGACTTAATCGTAGTTTTTGCTTGAGTAATATTACGACGTGTATTTTCAATCGACTCAGGTGTAGCGCTTTGACTTAACGAAACACGGGCACAGGCTGTATCTAATAGACTTACTGATTTATCAGGTAACTGACGAGAAGTGATGTAGCGGCTTGATAATTTTACAGAATCAACAATAGCTTCATCCATAATTCTGACGCCGTGATGGCTCTGTAACATGTTAGCAATGGCGCGCATCATGTTAATAGCTTTTTCTTCGCTTGGCTCTTCAATTTTAACGACTTGAAAACGACGTGTTAACGCGGGGTCACGTTCAAAGTATTTTTTATATTCAGCCCAAGTTGTTGCGGCAATGGTACGTAACTCACCACGTGCTAGGGCAGGCTTTAATAAGTTAGCGGCATCGCCTTGACCTTCTTTACCACCAGCGCCAATTAATGTGTGTGCTTCGTCAATAAACATGATGATGGGTTGAGGTGAAGCTTTAACTTCAGAAATCACTGATTTTAAACGATTTTCAAATTCACCTTTAACACTTGCACCAGCTTGTAATAAACCTAAATCAAGTGAACGAACGCTAACACCTTTTAATACATCTGGAACATCACCAGAAGCTATACGTAATGCAAATCCTTCAATAACTGCCGTTTTACCAACACCGGCTTCACCCGTTAAAATGGGGTTGTTTTGACGGCGACGAGTGAGGATGTCGATGATTTGACGAATTTCTTCATCACGACCTAAAATAGGATCTATTTTTCCATTTTTAGCATCTTCTGTTAAGTTAACAGTAAACTTATCTAAAGAAGGAGTACTGCTTGGCGCGCCAGGTACAGGTGCACTGTTTCCAGAGGTATCACCCATCGCAGTTGATAAAGACTCTGACGTTGAGCCAACAATTGAACGTGTTAATTCACGTAGAGATTCAGGTTGTATTTTCTTTAATTCGCCTGATAAAGCGCCGGTTGATTGACGTAAAGTATCATCAAGCATTAACGCTGTTAATATGTGAGCAGACGTTGCAACATTATGTCCGTATTCTACAGAGGCAAGCATCCAGGCATTTTTACTCACATCGACGATATTCGGTGATAGTGCGGGAGCGCGTGTATTACCGCCTTTAATACGATCTAATTCTTTATTTAAATCTTGGTGAAGCTTACCTAAATTAATATCGTATTTCTCTAAAATAGCCAAGATATCACTATCTGGAACTTCCAGTAATTTTAATAACCAATGCTCTATTTCAACATTATAATGAGTACGTGAAAGACAAAGCCCTGCAGCTCCTTCTAGCGCATTTCGAGAGGTTTCATTTAACCGTCCTACTAATGCTTTTAAATCAATTGTAACCATATCTATTCCTTAGTTTACTTCACTATGATGTAAGTTTGTTAGCTATAACAAACGCTTTTTATTATTGTTGTTTATCTTACGTCGATTTCCTATATACCTGTTACCATTCAAGATGCATGTTTCAGAGTGCTTGAGCGATTTCAATTCAAGGCACTGTGATGAAAGAAGGGTTATTCAGGAGAATAGCTCCTGCATTCTCTAACAATACCATCCGTGTAGCGTCCTTCAAAATCACAGTAACGACGAAGTGATATTGCTCAAGCCCTTCTTCGATGGGTTTAAAATAACTTTAGACTGCGGTAAATAATCAAAACATAGAATGACTATGTTTAAATTATTCTCCTTGCCTAAAGTCATTTTAATTCCCACTGAAATACGGCACTTTGAATGGTAACGGGTATATATTCTCTTCAATTTGCTCTATTAATTTAGGCTAAGCTACTTTAGTAAATTTTATTTTACCGAAATAGGTATATCAATGACCATATTACCTCGCTCGGGGCACAGATTTTTACTGGATAAAAAGCTAGTCCAACCAAGAATAGGTCTTTCAGAATTTAACATGCCATTTTCCGAATCAGAACTCGCAGTAGGATCTTTTCTGCCGAGAGAGCCCATATTATTTTTAGTGTCCACGTCTTCTGTCGAGTCGGTATTTTTTGTCGAGCCAGTGACTGCTTTCGCTCCCATGCTGGTATTATTGGGTAGGTCTTTTTTTAACATGCGTAAAATAAAACTGTAATCTTGTTCAAAACCTAAATAAAGACGCACAATTTCATCAAGGGCTTTTAAGTAAGGGGTATGAGGCGTAAATTTTTTCAATTGACTAGCCGTTAATGGCCCAAGAATAATATTGATTTTTCCTTGAGCAAAATACCCCTGTTTACCTAACATGACGGTTCTGCCTAGTTGATTGTTTTGACCTTGGGCTCCACCAATAGGCAGCTTGGTTCTAACATCATCGATCAAGGGTTGCCATTGACCAACAAATTCTTTAATTTCAACAGGTAAAGAGAAATGGCTTTCAATTATTTGTTTAAGGCCTGTGGCACTACGTATTGAACTACTAAACAACCCCGCATAACGAAGTAAGGATTCATCTTTGGTATATAGCCTGTTTTCTAGGTTGGCGGTGCCTAACCCGACCAAAGATAACAACATCTTGGTAAAATTATCTGTTTTGGGTTTGCTTGTTGTTTTTTGGGCTAAACGGGTGCGCTCGTACTCTAATGGAACATTATATTTTCTTGATGATTGAAGAAATAAAGACGCGGTTCTGTGATTAAATAAGTTGAAAAATTGCGCAATCGTCTTGTCTTTAACTTTTGCACGTTTTAATACCGTCTCAGTATAGTGGTAAGGTAATACGCCATTACTACCGGTTAGACCAATGAAGTTAAGCTCCATACTCCATTGATTATTATATATATTGTTTCTATATAGTGGTTCAACTGATGATAGTTCAGCTGAGGGGAATGATAACGATTGTTTGGTAGTAAATCGAATACATTCAGATTGTGGAGGCATAAAAGTGCCTACAGGTTGAATTGCAGAGTCTTCAACTAGTTCACTGTAGTTATTACTTCGCTCAATAATCCTAACCGCTTGTTTAAAAGAAAACTGGTAAGGATATTGTGCAAGTTTATCAATTACAGCAGTATTTTTTCGCCAGCTCGCGGAGGACATTTCTTAAGGTAGCCTTCTTTATTTTTTGTTGTTATTAATAGTCGGGTAAATGAGTTAATTGAGCAGTACAAACCAAAAAAGTGCTCTAATAGTGTAGAAAATAAAAACACACTACTGCCACTGAGCGATGAGTCGTCAATATTTACTGTGATTTCAATGCCCCTACACATAGCCGTATGACCATCAATAGTAAGAGGTGCACTTATGGATTTTGCGTGTACATGCGTAATCGATTCAATTAACGTACGTGTAACTGCCGAGCTTTTAAAGTCATATAATCGTAATATTTCTTTTAATGCCAAACAAGCATCATTACCACCAGTGAGTGATAAAAAATTCAAATTGAGGTGCGAGATTAATCGCCACCTGGCATGATCTCTTAATGGAGGCCTAACAACTGCTGTAGGTTGCATGAGATAACGAATAGCTGAACAAGGCGGAGCACTGTCCGTACATTGTAATTGTGATTTACCAGGTGAATAGGGTAATTTTTGTGGCAAATCCCTATTACTACAGGTTGTTTCGATAGTGAGCGTATGATCATCAGGTACATTGGGATTAAAAGATAAATCCACTAATGATAAAAATACATCAGTGCCTTCATCTCTATCAAAATTATCTAATTTTGCATTACGACGTGCAGCAAACCAAAAAGCCTGAGAATCACTGTTTTGCTGTTCGTGATTCATACCATAAAAAGGCAGATAATCAACATCGTCACCGTAATAAGAAGCAGCTGTTACTTTATCCACACTATAAACTTCATAGCCAGTTGAACGACGAGAATCAGGCGTTACTTTATATTCGTGATGCTTATGATCCAACTTAATTGGATCTGCACTGTGCTTAAATAAATTAACCACGGGTGTACAACCTAGATTAAAGGTATCTTTTGAAATGTTATGCTCAAGTTCAACATTTGTATCATTGAGGTAGATATAAAAATCGAGTGTGTCGGTGTTATGCTCAGCTAATTTTTTAGCAAGCCCTACTATATCGATGAACATAAATTTTTCAGGAAAGGCAAAATACTCCGTCAATAATCGATAGCCGGTAAATGACGAATCAGGGTAGGGCAACATGCCTTCACAAGATTTAAAACCAACAGGTTGAATGGCATTGACACCAAGGTCGAGTGGTTGCTTGTCATCTTCTGAAACGGCCAAAAACACTCTATTACAATCATTAAGCAACATTTGATACAACGGATTAATGTGTTGCGTTTGCCCTTTTAAATAAAAGCGTATCTTATCAACAGTTAAATCTGAGAAGTTAATATCTTCGGTAAATGTTTTTAATGACACCTTAAGTACACTTTCAGCACCTCTTATTTTTTCAGCACCCGGAGTAAAAAATGGTTTGGCCATTAAGTTAACCGCGGTGATTTCAATAGGAAGTAACGGTACTTCGTAACTGGTGGAAAATCGACAGTTTTCACCTTGAAACTGCGTCGTTTCTAATAAGGTACCGCTGGCAATATTATAAGTAGAGTCTAATTGCTCTTTATCCGCCTCAAACTGCACAATAGACATGGAGGGGATAGGGCGCTGATAATGAGGGTATAAAGTGCTAAGTAAAGCATCACTTATTTCCGGAAAATCGTCTTCCAATTTGTGCTGAATACGGGCATTTAAAAAGGCAAAACTTTCGATTAATCGTGACACATGAGGATCTTCAATGCTGTCATTGTTAATGCCTAATCGAGAGGCGATTTTAGGATGTTCTTTAGAAAATTCAGCCCCAAGTTGGCGTATATAAACCAACTCTTTTTCATAATAGGGTAATAGCTCATCAGACATGGTTAAAGTTCCTTAATATTTAACGAGCGAGTAACAGAATCAAGCATAGAGTCGTAAACAACAACTTCTGGCAATGGATCGGCATAAATGACCGTATTAATTCTAAAACGAAGCGTTCGGTCTATGCTCTCTGCATTTTCGATGAAAGTAACTTTGACAGATTTAAATCTAGGTTCGTAACTTTTCAAAGTACTTTCTAACTCAGTAATAAATTTTTTACGTAGTCCTTCATCCATAATATTAATAGTGGCAAGATCTGGCAGTCCATAATTAAAAAGAGACTTTTCAACTTCAATTAAGTCACTACTAGGTTTTATTAAATGAAAACGCGTATTTAACAGTGACTCTAAATCTCTTCGAATACTGGCTCGTAATTGTTTTAATATTTGGTGATGCTCTAATTTTGGCTCTACTTGGCTTTGTGGATCATCATCAAATAGACGATCTAAAATAGAAGGGCGTAATTTTTTATCTTTTGCAATACGTGCCATGGTTATTTCCTATATGCCGTTAATTCAGTCACTAACTCTAACTCTGAGACCATTTGGTCTAGCTGATAATGTGGCTGTATATGGATAACACATATAAATTGCCCAAGTTTATTAGGGTGTTCTTTTACTTTAACATCACCTGATTTTAAGGGGTACTTTGCTTGCTCTACCCAATCTAAATCGATATTACCCGTGGTATATTTCATTAACCATTGTCTGATGTGATCTTCACATTCGCTTGCACTAATAAATGAGCCTATTTTATCTCGAACCATGAGTTTAACAAAGTGAGATATCCTAGAGCCACATAATACATGCTGTAACATTGATGAGATCTGTGCGTTAGTTGTGGTATCTAACATATTGTATGTTTTAGGTTTGTGCATCGACTGGTTATTATAAAAGGTCGTGTAGGGCGATAAATAACCTTGGCACAATGGAATAAAACCGAGTTCACTAATGTTTTTTTCTACTGCGTCGGTAATAATAACGTCGGTAGTGGGTTTAAACGCAAGTTCCGTTGCGTCGGTAGCATGACTGTCTACGGTTAACTCTTTAAATATACCACCGGCAAGTTGATCTCTAGGCGCGCCTCTGATGTGTCCAAACCATCCAATGTCTGCAAACTCTCTAATTAAGATACAACCAAAAGCATAACAAGCGTTGCCCCATAGGTGATTCTCGCCATTACCCGCGTTGTGCTCACTAAAGTTCAAGCCTTTATAGCTGGCCATGGTTGTTTGATAAGGTCTACGCATTAGAATTTTTGGTAAGGTTAAACCGACAAACCGAGTATCTGGCGATTTTCTCAATGCGTTCCATTTAATGTATTCTGGTTGGCTAAATATTTTTTCAAAATTTACCGGCACACCCAAGGAAGCAAAGCTATCCATACCAAATAAGTCACTCGAGGCAGAGGTGATAAAAGGGGAAAAAGCCGCTGCGGCAACTTGGGCCATACCTGCTAAAGCAGAAACATCATCAGTAGGGTGTTCTTTACTTATCTTGTGACTAATTTCATAGTCACCAATAATAGCGCCATACGGCTCACCACCGGGAGTGTCGTATTCTTCACTATATATTTTTTTAAAAACCTGGCTTTGATCAAACTCCATGGCTTTATTTATATCTTTAACCACTTCGGTCCAGCGTATATCTAACATTTTAATTTTGATAGTACGACAACTGTCCGATTGTTTTACAAGCAGCCACAAACCACGCCATGAAGCTTCTAATTTCTGTAGCCTCGGGTGGTGAAGAATTTTATTTACTTGCTCATTAATTTGTTGATCTAAATCTGCAACGAGAATTAACAATGCACTTTTTACTTTACGTGCAGAATTAAATTTACTCTTATCAACAAAGTTCTCAATGCAATATTGCAACGCTCTAGCATCATCTGTTTCACTGAGAAGTTGAGATAAGTTTGTTATATAGGGAGCTTGTTCTAATACAGAATCAAGTAATTCAGTATCAGCAGCGAGAGGAGATTTATTACTCATTAGTATTGGGGAATATGCCACGTTAAATGTTATTGTGTAAAGCTGTAAACGTGTCACGCTCTATAATTGATTGTGAGATTAAGGAAATAAATAATAGTGATTTTTTACTGTATGCCATCATAAATATTAATGACGTTTTTACAGAAGAAAAAGGTATCATCAATCGTTTATAATTGTAGGCAAAAGTATCAACCTGCATTATCTATTCCCTTAAAACACAAGTAATGCTTTTAGGACAGAGAGCCCTAAAAGCATTACGTTGTATTACGCTATTAATTCGCTAAATTATCCAGCACTTGGAATCTTAGCAACTAATCGTAAAGAGGCACTTAACTCTTCCATTTGTAACCATGGGCATAAATGCGCAACAGCACTGTAAACACCGGGTTGACCTGGTACTTCTTTAACTTCTACTTTGGCATCACGTAAAGGGTATTTAGCTTTCATTTCAGCGCTAGCGCCTTCAGTACCATTTACATAGTTACTAATCCAATCATTTAACCATGTTTCAGCATCTGAAGCTTCTACGAAAGAACCTATTTTGTCACGAGCCATTACTTTTAAGAAATGAGCAATACGACCCGTTGCCATGATGTAAGGCAAACGCGTTGAAATAGCATAGTTTGCTGTTGTATCAGGATCATCAAACGTTTTAGGTTTTTGCGTGGTTTGTGCACCAAAAAACACCGCGTAATCGGTGTTTTTATAGTGACAAAGTGGTAAGAAACCTAGTTTACTTAATTCAGCTTCACGACGGTCAGTAATGCCAATTTCAGTCGGACACTGTTGATCCATATCACCATCATCACTTATAAAAGTATGACTTGGTAAACCTTCAACTTTACCGCCACCTTCTGCGCCACGAATACTTGTACACCAGCCATTTTCAGCAAATGATTTGGCTAAAGTAACGCCCATTGTATAAGCAGCATTCATCCAACAGTAACTTTCGTGTTTGCCTTGAAGAGATCTACCTTCTGAATCAGTGTTACCTTCTTCATAATTGAAAGCTTCAATTGGGTTTGTCGCTGCACCGTAAGGTAAACGAGCTAATACACGAGGCATAACGAGTGAAACAAATCGAGAGTCGTCACTGTCACGGAAACTACGCCATTTGATGTACTCAGAGGTATCAAAGATTTTTTCTAAATCACGCGGTTTAGATAACTCAGCAAATGAATCAAAACCAAACATCTCTGGTGCTGAAGCGGCAATGAATGGACAGAAACCAGCTGCGGCAACATTAGACATATTAGATAATAAGTCTACATCGTTAGGGTGAGATGAAAACTCATAATCACCAATTAAAGCAGCGTAAGGTTCACCACCGGCAATACCAAATTCACTTTCATAAATCTTTTTAAAGGTTTGGCTTTGATCAAATTCAACAGCCTTAGCAAGATCTTTCTGAATTTCTTTTTTCGTAACGTTTAAAACACGAATTTTTAACTGTGAACTTGTCTCAGAATTCATCACTGTGTGATGTAATCCACGCCATGAACCTTCAAGCTTAGTAAACTTCTCAGCTTGCATAATGGCAGAAACTTGTTTTGATAATGCTGCATCAATCGCGTCGATCGCAGAATTGATAGTGACAGTTAAGTTTCTATCCCAAGTTACGGTACCGTTTAAGGCTTCTTTAGTCAGGTTTTTTAATAATAATTCTGTTTCATCTCTAGACGTTTGTTTAGTCGCAGTGATGGCTTGTTCTAAAAAGCTAGCTTCAACTGTTTCACCAGCTGACGCTTCTACTTCATTTAAATTTTCTGCAGACATTATTTATCTCCTTCAGTACTGTCGCCGTCAACGCCAAGCTCACCAGATAAACTAGCTAATGCTTCATTGTTGTTTAAAATGTTTTCTAAAAGGTCTTCTAACTCTTCAGAAACATCAGCTTTACTTAATAAATCACGTAATCTATTACGTGCATCTAATAGGTTTTTAAGCGGTTCAACTTGGTCAACAATCTTATGTGGTTCAAAATCATCCATATGATTAAAATCAAGATTAACAGACATATCACTACCGTCGGCAGCTAACGTGTTTTCGACTTTTAAGTTAAGCTTTGGTGCAGTTTTATCCATTACGTCATTAAAGTTATCACGATCTATTTGTGAGAACTTTCTATCTTTTAATGCTTTTTTATCTTTGGTATTATCACCAGAGTAATCGCCCATTACACCCATAACAAAAGGTAATTCCTTTTTAGCTACAGCGCCGTTAGACTCAACATCATACGTAATGTGTACGCGAGGTTTTCTAACTCTTTTTAGTTTGTTATGAACACTTTCAGACATATTTTCTCTCCAGTAAAAAATTTATTAGGTTGGTATTTACAATTTTTCTATACTAATTTTTCTATAAAATTTTCAATATTAAATAGCCAGCAACACAAATAGGTTAACTAACTAATATTCATCTTCTTGAACATTAACTCCGGTAAGGGAGCTATAAGTCTCTCTTGAAGAGGAGTCAGGAATAAGTTCCTTCATCAATTCTTCAAGCGGCATGTTACCCCATCTAACCGACTTTGTTAGTAAAAACGAAATCGGTGAGTGTGGCTCTGTTTTCTTAAAAAAATCAGCAATAATAGTCAATTGTTTGAACGCATCATCTCTGGAATTTAAGGCCGTAGTAACAGGGCTTTGCTGTGTAGAAGTTCTGCTTGTTGCTTGCTCACTAATTTGTTCATCATCGCCTTCTGCATTAACTTCGTCGAAGTCTGCAACAAGCGGCAGTTTAGCTTTTGCTAAGTGATTAATAACACCTTTTGCCGTTTCGAGTAATTCAATGATTTTACTCGTAGGCGGAGCTTCTGCATGACCACAGAATTCAGTTAATAACGTATCAACAGATTTGTATTCGGTTATACATACATTGATAGCAGTAAACAAATCAGCGTAAAATTCATTCGAAGACAAGTCTACTGCTTTCTCAATGGTAGCTACTGAAAAACCGTTTCTTTCTATTTGATTTTCTTTTTGGCTTTCATCTGGCAGGCGACTTACATCAACAGCCTGTTGATATTGCCATAATGAATAAGCTTCGGCTTCGGTATCTTCAGTAATTAATGAGTTACGAATAGGACTTAATAATATGCCATCCGCACCCTCACCATTTAATCCTGCAATAGGTGCAACACGAGTTTCAATCCCGTCTTCATCTTCTTCTGGATATAAGCCCTGTTCCCAATATGTTTCAATAAGTTGTCTTATGAGGGAAAAGCCTTCTTGAAGCCCTTGAAATCCGGCTTTACGAACTAAAGCTTCTGTCAACCAACATGCAATTTCCAGATCTTTAGCTTGCGTGGCAATAACTTTAGGGGCTAATACAAAAATTTTATTCCAATGTTCTTGTGCTTCAGAGCTATCGCCATCAAACATATTGTTGCGTTCAGCATCACGTGCGGCGCGCCGAGCATCTTTTATTTTAGAATAGTCAGAATCAAAAGCGGTATCTTCCCGAAGGTCATTTCCAACGCTAAGCTCTCCTTCAATGGGAACAAGTAAAGCTGAAATATCAATAAGTGCAGAAGAGGGCATGTAGTCGTTAATCCGTTTTATTATTGTGTTGAGTCCATCAGATAAAGAAGACTATTATGGAATGGTTTCATTTGCAATAGTCTGTTTAACGAAATATATAAAGCCAAACATCACCTAGTCCTTATTAAATATAGGCTGTAGGGGGTATTTGTCATAAATCCTTTCAGTTAAAAAATGTTAAAAAAGAAAATGTCTATAACGACTCTATCATATAAGGGTTATAAAATAATTGAACTAAAGGTCGAATATTCCTTTTAAAAGACAGTGTTTACTATGTTAATATATATAGCTTTTAGTATTGATAATCTGTAACATAAGTCGTCACGTTTAGCCGTGAAGTTTTATAAAAAGTCTGTTACACGATGAATAACCTAAGTTAAACAGGGGGTATAATTTACCTGACTATAGCCTTATGGTTAATCCAGGAGGTGTACCAAATAATACGACTTCAGCTAATTAAATACAAATAATGAGAACATGATGTTCTTTGATTAATGATGAGGTTCCTTTCAGGGAATGATTTTATGACAATTGAAATAAGTATTGTTAACTCTCCCGACTTGGTTGATGTAGCTCAAATTACACAAACATTTCCTGATGAAGGCGGCACGCTAGGACGCGGAAGCAATAACTTTTGGGTTTTAGATGACCCAAATAAATATATGTCTTCAGTTCACGCTAAAATAACGCTATTGGGTGAACAATATATTCTTACCGACTTAAGTACTAACGGTACTTTCATTAATGGCGCTGCAGAGCCAATTGGTAACGGTAATCAAATAACATTAAAGGAAGGAGATCATTTTACCATAAGTGATTACGAATTCGTTGCTAGTTTGTCGAATAATAAACTAGCGAGCGATCCGTTTTCATCAACCACTGCTGATGACCCTTTTGCTGATTTTGATACTCCTTTTTCAAACCAAAACGACTTTGATGCCCCTAGTACAATAAGTCACGACCCTTTTGGCTCAGATTTTAATCAAAGAGAACCTGTCGGTAATTTATCCTCGTTTGATGAACCGCAAACGGATCCATTAGCATTGCTTAATACCCCCTCAACTAGCAATGATCCTTTTGCTAGCTCATTAAGTAACGAAAATAGCTTTGCACAACAAAACAATAACAATGACGCTTTTACTGCGACAACAAGTACAACGATTGCAAGTGATAATGTAGCGACCGATGCCATTAATTGGCCGTCAGCCAATCAAGATGCCAGTTTAATTCCTGATGATTGGGATGATGAAGACTTGATGTCTGACTTCGCACCTACTGCAGCAGCTCCGAATACCGCATCACCTTTTTCAACACCTGTAGCTGAGCCGGCACCAGCAGCGCCTAATCCCTATACTGCACAGGTTCAATCTGCTGAGCCAGTATCAACAGCTACACCTAATCCATTTTCGGCACCGGCTCAATCAGTTGCGGCACTGCAAACCGTCTCACTAACGCCTGCACACTCTGTTGAAACCAGTACATCAACAATTGTTGAAGCAAATCACAGTGCTGAAGATTATCAAGCACTTCAATTAAAAAACCAACAATTGCAACAAGAAATCTCACTGCTTAAACAACAATTAAAACAAGTTAGTTCATCAGAAAATAGCAATACTAAGCATGTAATTAGTGCAGAAACTCAAAGTGTAGTGAATGCAATGGGGTTATCTCGTTGGAATTTAGACGATAAAAAAGTGGCTGAAATAAATGAAACAGTAGGGCATTTAATGCGTGAAACCATGCAAGGCATGATGCGCGTTTTAAAGTTCAGGAAAAAAATTAAAGAAGAGTTTCGAATTAACGTTACGACGATCCAATCAGTTGAAAATAACCCATTAAAATTTTCGGCTAATGTTGATGACGCCATGGAAAATATGTTCATCAAAGAAAATAACGCATACAAGTCACCTGTCGATGCAGTTAAGGAAGGTTTTCAAGGTATTGCAGAGCACCAAGTAGCCGTAATAGCTGGTATGCAAGCCGCATTCAAAGGCATGATAGATCGTTTTGACCCAACTAATTTAGAAAGTCGCTTTGAAAAATATAAAAGCAGCAGTTTATTAAGCCTGGGTCAAAAAGGTAAGCGTTGGAATGCTTATAAACAATATCATCAAGGATTAGTTGACGATATTGATGACTCATTTCAACATTTATTTGGCTATGACTTTGTACAAGCGTACGAAGAGCAAATGCAACGGTTAATTAGCGAAAGGCTTATAGCTCAAGATAACAATAAAAATAATAACGAATCAACTACTTAATAGCCGGATAACTCATGATTAAATCTATACTCAATAACGTTTTACGCTTAAGCACAATAGCAATAATGTTTACTTTAACCGCTTGTACTTCAATGAATAGCAAAGTAGGAGGTTTACTCGACCTTGATACTGATCTACAAATAAAGTTCATTGTAAACCATGACATTAATTTAGATGATCATAAAGTAGCATCGCCACTGGTTGTAAGAATGTATGAACTTAAATCAACAAAAGCATTTGAAGCGGCCAACTTTATAGATTTATATGAAAGAGATACTGAAATCTTGGGTAAAACCATGATCACAGAACAGTCATTGAAGCCGCTACAGCCTAATGAAAATAGAACAGAGAGCTTTGTTTTAAGTAAAGGTACTAAGTTTGTAGGCTTGTATGCAGAATTTTTACAATATGAAAACTCTAAGTACAAAGTGATCATACCGGTAGCAGAAACTAACCTTGTCAGCTCAACAGCAAAAGTAGTATTAACTGAAAATAAAATGGTAGCGCAGAAATAAAGCGTGTTAGCTTAACTCTCGTTAAGTCAAACCGATATAGGTTTTATCGTTTTAAAAGACATTTTTTTATGTGAAGATGTCAATGGAAGAATAATAATAAAGTAGCAGGATATTATGTCATTAGATAGTAAGGTAGTTTGGTCTGAAGGGATGTTTTTAAACCCTCAACACTTTCAACAACAAGAGCGATATCTTGAAAAATTTGTTCAAGGTAAATGTTCCGCAATGGGCGCTTATGCTTGGGGTGTCAACCAGTTAGATTTAGATCAAGATTTACTCAAATTAGGCAAGCTTTCTTTAATTAAAGCGGCGGGTATTTTCCCTGACGGTACGCCTTTTAGCTTTCCTGAGCATAATGAACGTCCTGATGTTTTTGAAGTTCCAGAAAATACGGCTAACCAAATTGTTTATCTTGCTATACCGGTAAAACGCCCTGGTGCTTTAGAGATTTTAGCAAACGATGATGCTCAAGGTTTGGCACGTTATTATTCTACAAACCAAGCGATTAGAGACGTTTCTTTTGAGGGTGGAGAATCGTTAGATATATCGGTAGGTAAGCCTAGGTTACGTTTATTACTCGGTTCAGATGACTTAAGTGGTTATGCCACCATTGGTTTATTTAGAATTGTAGAAACCAGAGAAGATAAAAATGTCTTACTTGATGAGAATTTTATTCCATCGTGTTTAGACTGTACCATGACTCCTAAATTATCGGGCTTCCTTTCAGAATTAGTTGGGTTACTTCATCATCGTGGTGAATCTATTGCGGGTCGTATTGCTGATACGCAACGTGGCGGAACGGCAGAAGTTGCAGATTATATGATGCTGCAAATGATAAACCGTTTGGAGCCACTTGCAGAACACTTATCAACACTGCAAACATTACACCCCCTTGAACTCTATACTGAATTAGTACAAATGGTGGGTGAATTTTCTACCTTCGTTACCGAAACCAAACGACCGCCAAAATTTTCAGCTTATTTACATGCTAATTTACAACAAACTTTTACGCCTGTGATGTCATCACTTAGACAATGCTTGAGCATGGTTTATGAACAAACTGCTTCGTCTATGCCATTGATCGAGAAGAAGTTTGGAATTCGAGTTGCACAAATTACCGATAGAAGCCTGCTTACTTCTGGTGTGTTTGTATTAGCAGTGCGTGCACAAGTGCAAGAGAACACTTTACGTAATCAATTCCCAGCAACGGTTAAAGTAGGCCCTGTTGAGCGTATTCGCCAACTTGTTAATGCTTCCATGCCTGGTATTCCATTAAAAGCTCTGCCTGTAGCACCTAGACAAATTCCTTATCATGCAGGGTATTGCTATTTTGAACTTGAAAAAAACAACGATTTCTGGAAAGAATTGTCACATTCAGGAGGCTTTGCCTTCCACATTGGTGCTGACTTCCCTGAACTAGAACTTGAACTCTGGTCTATACGCCAATAATTCAAATACAGCAAAGGAATGACGATGCCAGATAATCAAGACAAAACAGTATTTAGACAGCCCGTTAATCGTGGTGACGGTACGGTCGTTAGACCTATGCCTGGAGGACGTGCACCTAGTAATGCTCCGCCGCCTTCGCCACAAGACTTTCAACCTTATCAGCCGCAGCCACAACCAGTTAATCCGGTTAGTCAGCCTCGTGATACAGCGCCACAAGACTTTTCAACTATCTACGGTTTAAACCCGTTAGTAAATGCAGCGTCAACCTTATTAGCTGTGTTTTCAAAAACACGTGAGTCGCTTAATCACCCGAATGTAGGCAGTTTACATCAACAGTTAGACCGTGAAATTAAAGCTTTTGATATCAAAGCACGAAATGCTGGAGTTAAAGAAGACACCGTAATGATTGCGCGTTACTTGCTGTGTACCATGTTAGATGAAGCAGTACTAAACACACCGTGGGGCGCTGAAAGTGCATGGACCCAAAGATCGTTACTTGCCACATTTCATAAAGAAACTGCCGGTGGAGAAAAGTTTTTCGCCATTTTAGACCGCCTTCGTAACAGCCCCGCTGAGAATATAGACGCCCTAGAACTCATTTATATTTGCCTCAGCTTAGGCTACGAAGGAAAGTACCGCGTCATCTCTCGTGGTCGCGATCAACTTGAACAATTACGTGACGATATTTTTTATATCATTAGAAGTTACAGGGGTGAATATGAGCGTTCGCTTTCTCCTTGTTGGCAGGGGTTAGCCAGCGGTAGAAGTTCACTGTCTAACTATGTACCTATGTGGGTAGTAGCCAGTGTAGTTGTTGGTTTAATGGCCTTGACTTATTCGGGATTTCGTTATTGGTTAGACCAATCTTCAAGTGTAGTAACAGAGCAGTTGGTAGAAATTAAAAACCAAAACACGCCTGACGACGACAAAAAACTGCCTACGGTTCAAACCGCGCAGTAACACACGTAAACATATCTGAGTATTCAATGAAAAATATAATCACATTTTTTACAAGTAAAATTTTTATCGCGATTATCGGCTTAACTATTCTTTCACTATTGGTATGGTTTTTTGGACCTGCGTTTAAGTTTGGCGAAAACAATACGGCTCCGCTAGCTGAAGAAAGCACACGTTTAATGACCATTATTGTAATGGCTTTACTTTTTGTGCTTAACCATTTGCGTGTGAAATTGAAGGAAAAACAAAGTAATAATAGCCTTGTAAATGATTTACAAAGCGCTCAAGACGAGTCTCCGGGTGATATAATTTCTGGTCAAACTAGTGACGAAATGACTCAAATGAGTGAGCGGTTTACGCAAGCATTAACGACATTAAAAAAATTAAATTTTAAAGGCTCAGGCGCTAAATCAGCATTATATGAATTACCTTGGTACATTATCATTGGTCCGCCGGGCTCAGGAAAAACTACCGCTTTGGTTAATTCTAGTTTAGATTTTCCTTTGGCTGAAAAATTTGGCAAAGGGGCACTGCAAGGCGTAGGCGGTACACGAAATTGCGATTGGTGGTTTACTAATGACGCGGTGTTAATAGATACCGCAGGGCGATACACCACCCAAGACAGCCATAAAGTTGTAGATAGTTCAGCTTGGGAAGGTTTTCTTAAATTACTTAAAAAACATCGCAGAAGAAGACCTATTAACGGTGCGATAGTCGCGATAAGCTTACAAGCACTGCTAACACAAACAGAAGAAGAACGTGCTAAACATGCGAAGGTGATCCGCACACGCATTGATGAATTGATGGAAAAACTAGAAGTTCGTTTTCCGGTTTATTTAATGTTTACCAAGTGTGATTTAGTCTCTGGTTTTACTGAGTTTTTTGAAGATTTAGGTAAAGATGAACGTGAGCAAGTACTCGGTATTTCATTGCCTGACTCACCGGTACCATCTCAAGCACCAGACTTTGATAAACTGTCATTAGAATACAAAAAAATTATCAAAGGTTTGTACCAACGAGTACTATTTAGAGTGCATAACGAGCGTGATATCAAACGCCGTAGCGCCATTCAAGCCTTCCCACAACAAATGGAAAACTTACAAGAAATGGTTGATAGTTTTGTGCAACAAGCTTTTGCGCAAAACCGCTTTAAATTGCAACCTTACCTGCGTGGTGTTTACTTCACTAGTGGTACACAAGACGGTACACCCATAGATCGATTAATGTCTTCGGTATCATCTAATTTCGGTTTTGCTACTAGCGGGCATAATGCTGCTAGTCAACAAGGTAAAAGTTACTTTCTGGGCAAATTATTTAAAAATGTAATTTTTACCGAAGCAGAATTAGTGGGTTCTAACCGCTTTTATGAAAAAGTCATCAAGTGGAGTCAACGCATAGCTTATACCACCATGACCGCAATATCTATTGGGCTTGTAGCCATGTGGGCAGGTGCATTTACTCAACATGAAACGTACATGAATCAAGTTGAGAACTATACCACTGAATATCAAGAACAAGCTAAAAACCAAAGTCGTTGGTCATCAGACATTCGAAATACACTGCCAACATTAAATGCCTTAGCAAAAGCGAGTATTGTATACGATCAAGACAATAGCCCTTGGTTAAACAACGTAGGCATGTACGACAGTGGTGTTGATGACGCGGCTAATGAAGCCTACAAGAGTCATCTTAAGTATTTGTTTTACCCTAAGCTGATGAAATACATTGAGATTAATTTAAAATCAAATTCTTCGAATGAATCGCTTTATAAAGCTTTCAGAACATATGTCATGTTTAATAAACTTGAACACATGAACAAACAACAAGTGCAAGAATGGTTTGTTACACAATGGCAAAATGATTTTTCAGAACAAACTGAAAATAAACAAGCGCTTGAGGCTCACTTAACTGCCTTACTATCGTTAACGCTTGAATCAGCCGAGTTAAATAAATTGTTAGTGAATACCACGAGACAACGTTTATTACGTATGCCAATTGAACAGCGAATTTATCAACGAATTCGCGGTAAAGCTGAGTTCGCTCAGCCAATTAATATGCTTACTGAAATGGGCGGCGCTGTCCAAGATAGTTATCGTCTTAATGAAGCAATAGAAGCAAAATTGACTATTCCAGTGCTATTTACCAAAGCAAGTTATGACGCGCTCGAGTTTTCAGCAAATTCAGATTTTATTGTTAGTATTGCCAGTGAACGTTGGTTATTACATGATGAAGCGAAACAAGAAGTCGCTTTTATTAGTGATGATTTAGACGCTATTTCACAGAAAGTAAAAGATTTGTACTTACAAGATTACAATAAATATTGGCAACAAATATACGACGCACTTAATGTGAAGCCTGTTAACAGTATAATGGAAACGAGTAATTTATTAGCTAGCTTTGCTGACCCCATATACTCACCTATCGTTGCCATTTTGAACGTAACCACAAGTAATACTCAATTATCTAACCAGACGGCGGCAAATTTATCTGATGATAATGAAAGTGGTATCACTGGCAAACTTGCCGGGCTTGCAGCCTCAAAAGTTGAGTGGACTACAGTAGATAAACGCTATAGAAGTCTTAACGTATTATTGCGTGAAACCAAACAACAACCGGCAGTAATTAATACAGCCTTATTAAAAATATCGCAAATGCAAGAGTTAGTAAATGGCATAAGTTTAGCGTCAGACCCTAACCGTAAGGCATTTAAAGTAGTAAAAAATAGATATCAAAATGGTACAAGTAATGCCATCACAGCAGTACATGCGTACGCTAAAAACATGCCTAAACCACTTCGCCGTTGGTTAACAACCTTAGCGGATGAAACGTGGCGCACGGTATTACTTTCTGCTCATCAACATATTAACAATGAATGGCGAAATACCGTTTATCGCCCTTATATGGACAGCATTGAAGGTCGTTACCCTATTGCGAAAAATGCAGATAATGATATCGCTTTATTTGATTTTGTCACTTTCTTCAAACCAAACGGTACCGTAGATACCTTTTACGAAGAAAACATAAAACCCTTTATTACTACTCGCAATGGTTGGAACAACAAAACCATTGATAAATACAATCTAGGTTTATCGAGTGCAACCTTAAAACAAGTTGCCAGAGCGTTGGAAATAAAAGACATACTGTTTAGAGGAAATCCAGAAACACCGTCGTTAGGTTTTAGTTTAAAGCCCAGTGAAATGCCGAAAAATAACGTTCAATTTATGTTAGAAGTTGGCACAAACAGAGTTACTTACAGTCACGGGCCTAAGTTTTGGAAAACTATTACTTGGTCTGCTGGTAGTGAACAAAGCCGTGTTCGTATCGTCTTTGAAGACTTAAATGAACAGCAGCACAGTGAAACATTTGAAGGGCCTTGGGCGTGGTTTAGGTTATTAGCCAAATCGCAATTAACAAAAACCAATGAATCGAGTACCTATTTAATTACTATGGCAATCTCTAATAATAGTGACGATGAACGCCAGTCATATGATGCCAAGCATAAAATTTCATATAAAATAAAAGCCAAAAGTATTAATAATCCTTTTGAGAAGCAATTATTAAGCTTATTTAAATGCCCAGAGAGGATCTAGTGAATAGCGACATACCTTTAGGGCTTTATGGAAAACTACCCAGTTATGGTGATTTTATTCACCGTAATTTACCGGGAAAGTTTCTTAATAATTGGGACGAGTGGTTACAAACTTTTGTTGCCAGTTCGCAAGAGCAAATGGGTGAGCCTTGGTTAGATATTTACCTTACAAGTCCAATATGGCGCTTTGTTTTATCCGCAGGTACTATGGATGAAAACCATTGGGCGGGAATAGTTTTACCGAGTGTTGACCAAGTGGGAAGGTACTATCCTTTTTCAATTATTATCCCGCTAGGGAATCAACTAAACCCGTTAGAGTTTATGTCAACAAATGGTCGCTGGTTTGCTCACCTTGAAGAGTTAGCTTTGCAAGCGCTTGATGGACAATGCTCACTAGAAGAGCTTTTAGAAAATGCTCAACATGAATCAACAATGGTACCGATGGCTTACCAAAAAACGGGTCAGCAATTAACGAATACTAACCAGCATATAAATTTTCAATTTGAAGAAGAGTTACCAATGAATGTGTATGCACATATGCTCGACAGTGTGCTCACTTCTACGCTAAACAGCTACAGTGTTTGGTCAACCATAGGCTCTGAAAATATACCACCTTGTTTATTTACTACACAAGGAATGCCATCAGCGCAACAATTACCCGCAATGATTGATGGTAATTGGGCACACTGGGGTTGGCCGCAAACTTACGCGGCTAAATAATTTTGCACAAATATACGTACAGCACGGATTATAAATAATGAACGATGTTACAATTAGACGCCCTGTAACTTGGGTAAGCGAAGGCGCTACCGATGTGGGTACCGTACGACCTTTAAATGAAGATTCATTTATCTGTCAACCAAATATTGGCTTATGGACAGTAGCCGATGGAATGGGTGGGCATGACGGTGGTAGTGTTGCTAGCCAATTGATTGTTGAGGCATTGCAAGAGCTTAGCGCCAAATTAAGCCTTAATGACTTTGTTAATGATATAGAACAGGCGGTTAAAAGTGTTAATCAGCAATTAATTGAATATGCTAGAGCAGAACTCAATGGCAGAATTATTGGCAGTACCTTTGTCTCTCTTCTGATTAAAGGCAATGTAGGGGTGTGTTTGTGGGCAGGGGACTCTCGGTTGTATAGATTTAGGCATGACAAACTCAGTAAACTGAGTCGAGACCATAGCCATGTAGAAGAATTATTAAGTGAAGGTTTGATTTCCGAAGAAGAAGCAAAAAACCACCCTGAAAGTAATGTTATAACCCGCGCTGTCGGCACATCAGAACGTCTAGATATTGATGTTGATGTTTTCGATATGATGGTGGGCGATCAATTTTTACTGTGTAGCGATGGTTTATACAATGCGGTAGAAGACCCAGCAATAGAGCAATGTTTGAGAGAAAGCAACTTAACGACTTCTGTTGAGAAATTAATTCAAACAGCATTAGATAACAGAGCATCAGATAATGTTTCCGTTATTGTCGTTAAAGGCATTCATCAACATGCTAATGCCAATGTATAAGCGTAATGGAGTTCGTATTTCATCATGAGTAACAATCAATCAGACAATGATGAGATAATAGATAAAGCAGTTATGTCAAATCAAAAAAATGAAGAAAACACCGCAGACAAAACGGTTTTTAGAAAACCGCTATCCCCTAAGTCCGACGTGCCTAGTGAGCAAAGTACAGGTGAACAAAGTATTAGTGATCAAGCAGGCATTATCGTGCCTTCTTATGACGAAAATAATAAGTCTGAAATAACGGTCGAAGACAGAACCGTATTCAAAAAAGAAATATCTCAAAGTAAATCACAACAGATAGCTAAATCTGTAGCACTCGCGAAAGCAAAAGCTGCCGAGATAAGACAAAAAGCAAAAATTAAAACTGAAAAAGAATCTTTAGCCGCTGCGCAGCAAGCGCCAAAAGAAATAGCTCAGCAATCAGATGATCGCACCGTATTCGCCCCAAGAAATTTTCCTGCAACACCGGTAGATGATGCGGCTATTGCAGCTGATACAGCACTCGAAGTATCGCCAAAAATTGAATCTGAGACAACGGCAGCGTTATCTTCTCCTGTCAATGTAACAGATAGCCCCGATTCGGATAAAACAGTTTTTGCTAAACCAATATCGCAGCAAATAGCACAGCAAAGTAAACATACAGTTCAAGATGATGACGCCACACGCTTTAGTCCAAGTATTCGCCACAATGAGGCCAACTCTGAAGGTAACAGCGCTACGGAAAACGACGGTAGTGCCTTTGATTTAATTAACAGCTCTGTCACTGTTTCAGAAGAGGCTATTTCAGTAAATACATTTGCAGAAGGTACAATTTCAGAAGGTGCTATTTCAGAAGGTGCTATTTCAGAAGGTAATAGTGAGCACCCATCACCAGAAAGTACCAATAAAGCAAAGCCTGAAATACTTAAAGGCCGATTTATACTAGAATCTATTCTAGGTATTGGTGGCATGGGGGTCGTTTACAAAGCCAAAGACTTATTAAAAGTAGAAGCGCAAGATAAAGACCCTTACGTTGCGATTAAAGTATTAAGTGAAGAATTTCGTACTCACCCTGAAGCGTTCATCTCTCTTCAGCGTGAAGCTAAAAAAGCACAACATATTGCCAACCATAATACGGTAAAAGTGTACGACTTTGACCGAGACGGTGATGTTGTTTTCATGACCATGGAATACATGGTTGGCCAACCACTTGATCAAATGGTAAAGCAATATCATGCCACCGGTTTACCGCCGAATGAAACATGGAATATATTGCAAGGCATGTGTTTAGCACTAATACATGCACACAATGAAGACATAGTACATTCTGACTTAAAACCCGGAAACGTTTTTGTAACCGAAAACGGTACTGCCAAAATTTTCGATTTTGGTATAGCTCGAGCAGTACAAAAAATTGACCGCAGCCACAGTGAGCAAGACCGGACTGTTTTTGATGCAGGAAACCTTGGCGCTTTAACACCGGCCTATGCAAGTCGTGAAATGTTATTAGGACAAGTGCCTGATGTACGAGACGATATCTATGCCCTAGGTTGTATAGCCTACGAAATGTTAACGGGTGATCACCCATTTACACGCTTACCAGCTGATGAAGCTTACGATAAAAAGCTAAAACCCAAACGTATACAAGGTATTAAAAAGCGCTACTGGAAAGCGATTGAAGCAGCACTAGCGTTTGAACGTAAAGACCGTATTATTTCTGTAGAAGCGTTTTATAAAGAAATTACCGAAAAGAAAAAATCGAATGCCGTACTGTGGTTTGGAACTATGTTAACTATTGGTGTGGCAGCTTTTGCTTATAATAAATACACCACGGTTGAAGTGCCACAAGTATCTCAAGCAGAATTGATGAACCAAATGGAGTTCAAAATTCGCTATGAAGTACTGCAGGAAAATATTGAGCGCTTTATTGCCGTACCAAGTTTTACCAAAGAATGGCAAATTTCACTTTGGGAAGAAATTCAGTCTATGGCAGAATTATTTCCTGAAAAGCCCACCCCGTGGTACTTCACTAAACGAGAAGAAATATATCAACTGTATTTACAAAAAGTGGCTAAAACGATTAACGCAGCTCAGTTCTCTCAAGCAAACATCTTAATTAACAATGCCAGCCGCTATAGTGATGATCAAAAATTACTCGACCAGTATAAATTTACGCTAGCGAATAAAATGGCTGAAAAAGAAGTCGCAGATAAAAAAGCTGAAACGGCACAACGTCTTGCTAAAATAGAGAGTAAGAAAAGAGCTGAAAAAGCCGCTAAAGTAGCTAAAGCCAACAAGGTAAAACAAACAGAAATCGCCACTAAAAAAAGCAATGTTAACTTATATAACCTTGCGATGGATAACGTGAACGAACAGTTAAGCTGTACACAGCGTTTGAACATGCGTGATTTTAAAATAGCGATTGAAAAATTAAGAACGTTAGACTTAGCGAGTTATAAAACAGCCGAACCGGTAATCACTAAAAATCTAGCCAATTGTATTGTAACCATGGGGCAAGTAAGCCCTGACTATGCAAGAGACGCCAAGCGATATGCTCTACTGATTTTTAATAACAACCGTGATATTGCTTCAGTGATTATTAAAGAAAAAGATGGTTGCCAGCTATCTATCGCTGGCTTAGGTTCTCGTGGTTCACGCGCCGTGTGTAAAGACACCTTAAAAACGGGTGGAACTGGCCCTACAATGGTTGTCATTCCGGGTACCGACAAAATAACTCCCTTTGCCATAGGTCGTTATGAAGTGTCACTGACACAGTATAATCTGTACTGTATAAACTCAAAAGAGTGTGATTCAATCGACGCTGACAGTACACGAGTACCCGTGACAAATATCAGCCTCAAAGAAATGAATAACTATGCCACTTGGTTGAGTAAAACCACAGGAAAAAATTATAGGTTACCCCACAAACGTGAATGGCTACACGCGACGAAATCAAAAAGCAGTAAGCTCGATTCTAACCGTAATTGTCAAATTAGCTCACGTGGCATTCAAAAAGGTGATGAATTAATTAAAACAACCACGGGTAAACAAAATAGCTGGGGTGTTGTAAATTATGCTGGTAATGCACAAGAAATTGCGTATATTTCTGGTAAACGTGTTGCTGCTTTTGGTGGCTCATATAAAACGGCCATGGACGAATGTACAAATGAAACCGTGAACAGTCATACTGGTGAAGGAGATGAGCAAACCGGCTTCAGACTGGTCAGAGACTTAATAGGTATTAATAATGAAAATAAGTGATGCTTCCACCCAAATAAGAGCCCTCACAAAAGCTCAAACACAGAATATAATGTCAATAAGTGACTACTTGCATAAGCGCAAGATTATATTAGACCTGCTTGACTCTGGTATTAACGGTATCAATGCTATTAATGCAATAACCGATAACAGCACTGTTAATGTCTCAGGATCACTGCCTGTATCACCCAGCGTTCAATTGCAGGATGAAGAAGATAAAACACAACCTTACTTTGCCGGTAAGGTTGACAAATATATGAATTTACTCAAAGGTGCTAAAAATAACGATTAAAAAACGTATAATTAAAGCACTTACAATTAGAGTACTTAGAACCCAAGTACTTAGAACTCAAGTATTTAGAAGTAAAGTACTTAGAAGTAAAGTACTGTATTTCAAATTAGCTAACACTTAACAACAACTTATTATTTAAACTAGAAGGTATATTTATGGAAATCGTTAAATTATTTCAAGCGGGCGGTACATTCATGTACCCAATTCTATTAGTTTTAGCGCTTGGTTTAGTTATCGCTATAGAGCGCTTAGTGTATTTACTAAAAACAGAAAAGGCGACTAACTTAGTATGGTCTGAACTTGTCCCTATGTTAAAAGCACTAGACTTTGAACGCGCGGTAAAGTTAACCTCTAGCATCAAAACACCGATTGCGAATGTACTTAACTATGGTTTTTCACGTCATGTAGATGGTAAAAACCGTGAAATTATTGAAGCGGCATTAGAAGAGGGCATAATGGATGAAATGCCACAACTAACTCAACGTACGCATTACTTAGCAACCCTAGCTAACATCGCCACGTTATTAGGTTTATTAGGTACTATCATCGGCCTAATTCAAGCGTTTACCGCCGTTGCTCAAGCAGACCCGGCAGAAAAAGCAGATTTACTATCGGCAAGTATCGCTGTTGCGATGAACACAACCGCTTTTGGTTTGATAGCTGCTATTCCATTGTTATTAATTCACTCTTTCTTAATCACTAAAACTGCTCACCTAGTTGATAATGTTGAAAAATCAGCACTTAAAGCACTAAATTTAATGGTTAGAGATTAAATGAAAAAAAGAGGCTTACAAGGTATACAACAAGCTGAAGAGCTTAATATCACCGCCTTTTTAAATTTAATGGTGATATTAGTACCATTTCTATTGATAACAGCTGTTTTTTCAAGGTTAACCGTACTTGAACTAAACCTTCCTGCACTTGATGCAAAAGGTGAAACATCTGCCAAGGTAAAACTTCAATTAGAATTGGTAATACGCGAGCACAGTTTTGATATACAAGACGCTAATTTAGGCCTAATCAAAAAAATTGAGCGCACACAAAAAGCGACCCAATGGAAACAGTTTACTGAAGCCATGGTTGCTATTAAAACTCGTTTTCCGGACGAAACCAGTATTTCACTACTGCTTGAGCCTGATGTTGATTATAAAACCATGATCAAAGTAATGGACAGGGTTCGCAGTGGCGATGTTGTTTCAGGCTTTGAAGTACAAACCGTGGTGTTATTTCCAGACATTTCAATTGGGGATGCCCAAGTAGTAAACTCAACAGAGGTTACGACTGAAACTACCGCCGCAGAACCTGACGCAGCGTCTGGTCAAGCAAGTGAACAAAGTGCCAAAGAGTAAATATTATGAGCAAGGCTAAATTATCTGGTCGTTCAAAACGTATGTCGAGTTTTGAAGGCCTCCATAAACACGGCGGATTAAACCTCGTGTCACTGATGGATATTTTTACTATTTTAGTATTCTTTTTATTGGTTAGCTCTGGCTCTCAGCAGCTACCTAGTAGTAAAGATATTACTTTACCAACATCGGTTGCCGATAAGGTACCCAAAGAAACGCTAATTATTAGTATCACTGCGACTGAAATATTAGTACAAGGTAAAAAAGTTGTCGATATTGCTAAACTAATGGACACCGATGAAATTATCATTAGTGAGTTAGTAAAAGAGCTTAATTTTAGAACCGAGAACCGCTTATATGCACAAGCAGATCAAAGCGAAGGGCAGTCTATTACCATTATGGGCGATGAAAATATCCCTTATCAGCTACTGAGAAAAATATTGGCAACGTGTCGTCAAACTAATTACACCAAAATAGCCTTTGCCGCCGTGCAAACAGCTAAGAATAAAGGGTAATATTCATGACAATGACAACTGCTACTTATGAAGAGTTAGCTCTTGCTTGGCACCCTGAGAGTAAAAATGATAAACCGTTTATCATTTTTGCCATTAGTTTTGTATTACTGTTTGCTTGCCTTGGTCTTTTTATGAGCTCTGTAGAGCTACCAAAAGAAACCAAACGCGCGAAAGTGGTGATACCAGAACGAGTGGCTAAATTTATTTTAGAAAAGCCCAAGCCAATACCAAAACCTAAGATCATCAAAAAAGAACCACCCAAACCTAAGGTGATTGAAAAAGAAAAGCCTAAACCAAAAGACAAACCTAAAGTTAAAAAACAGCGGGAAAAAAAGGTACAAGTCTTAACGAAGAAACAAGAGGAAGCCCGTGAAGTTGCCAGTGAAAGTGGTTTGTTAGCGTTAAGTAATGAATTGTCTGACTTAATGGACACTTCAAGCATTGACGCGATGGTAGGCAACAAAATTGTCCGCAATACAACCTCAAGTAGTGGAGCTAAAGCGAAGCGTGACTCTCTACTTACTGCCGATGCTAATAAAGGTAGTGGCGGTGTCGATTCAGCAAGTGCTGATAGTGTACTTAATGCTAGCCGTAGTCGAGTAACGTTAGACCAAGCACAAGTTTCAGCGGCGCAGCAGCAACTACTGGCGGCAAGGGCAGACACTACATTAGTAGAAGGGAAACCTGAAGCTGATAAATCGTCTGACAAGCCATTTAAACGTACGGGTAATTACCGATCAGAAGAAGACATTGCTTATGTTATGGATAAAAACAAAAGTAAACTACATGCACTTTATCGTAAAGCACGTAGAAGTAACCCTAGTATCAAAGGAAAAATTGTCCTAGAGATAACTATTTCTCCTGAAGGTACAGTGCTCGTTGTAAATATAGCTTCAAGTGAACTTAATGATAAAAGGCTTGAAGCACGTATTGTGGCAAGGGTTAAGCAATTTAACTTTGGCGCAGCAAATGTTAAAGCGGTTACGGTGACTTATCCGGTAGAATTTTTGCCGTCGTAAGGCCTAATAAGCCATAGATTAAAAAAAAGATAATAACGAAAGTTATTATCTTTTTTTGTGTCTACAATGCAAAAGAGCACGACTAGTGGGCAGCGTATTTTAATTTTATGTGACAAGCGATATAACTCAGGATGTTTTAATTGAAAATATCGAAAGTTTGTAACAATAATTTTACATTTTCAGTTAAAATCTCCGGGTATCATGTTAAAGTTCAAGTGGTAAGAGGTGAATAGATAACGA
>Ga0308012_10000248_pt1 | contig 34493 bp, 30 predicted proteins | sample Neamet179_FD_203133 | JGI IMG/M metagenome (GOLD analysis project Ga0308012, IMG submission 203133) | Marine microbial communities from water near the shore, Antarctic Ocean - #179 | ecosystem: Environmental > Aquatic > Marine > Unclassified | place: Southern Ocean | collected 2014-07-25 | reverse complement strand
AGGGTATTCCCCTTCAGTCAGTACTGGATAGTATCTGTTGCCAAACGGCCGCAGTGACTAGTTCTGCACCATGCCATTGATAGTGAACTCCATCAGACACTCGAACTTGGCGCTCCAAACCATGAGAGTCTGTCAAGTATTTCACCCAGACTCCAGATGGAGAGACAATCTCGCTTGCATCAACCCAGATTGTTCTTGGACGTGATGCAAAAATGTCTTTGGTTATAGCGTTTACGACACCAGGTAATTTTTTTAGCGACACTGGACGAAATGCTGGAAGGCCAACCCAGACGATAAGACGGCCGGGTCGAGATACTGAAGCAAGGATAGCCTCTACCCGCCTTTTGTATTCAGCCATCCATTCCGTTCCAGCGATAGTAGAAGGTCCCTTGTAAAAAGGCTGCCAATCATTTCCACCCATTGACAAAATAATTACGTCGTATGGTCTGTCTGAAATTTCATTTTGTAGATACGTTTCCCAGTCAAAGAACCAACTATTAACGATCCCTGTCGATTTTTTCACGTCTTCGAAGTACAAAATGGTTTTATCAGTTTTTGCTAGCTCCCTAAAACCGAGCGCAGGCCCACCTGCTATCGAATCTCCTCCTACATAGATACTTAGTGGCCTAGCTAGAGTTGCCTTCGGGAGCACCGAATAATGATTCTCTCTAGTCCAATAATAATAGAGCTCTTCAGAACCAATATTTAGACCAGCGCTCAGATCCGGCCATCTAATATCTGGAGCGCTCCAGCTTCGGGCATCTGCGGTCAACCCAAACATATTTTCCCCGCCGTTAATTAACTCTCTCTCATCCGCAGCTAAGTACGGATTGTCTTGAGTTGTTGTACCTGTGTTAGATGCTGCAGCAGAGCCCACTAGTCCAAAGGCGCCTAACCACACAGCAGCCAAAAGCCAAAGAATTTTAGGGTTCAAGACGTTGCAAGCCCACCGCTTAGATCAACGATTTCTCCAAGTTCATGCATTAAATATCGAGAGAGTCGCTGCCCCCCGAAAGTGCTCAAATGTACGCCATCGCTAAGGCGAGCATCCACAGTCTGTCCGTCGTCGGAAGTTAAATACTTCGAATATTCTCCATTTTCATCACTAAACAGCGCAGCTATTTTAACAAAATACACCTGCTCTCTCTTGAGAGCTTCTGCCTCATAAATCAAATTTAACCGCTTCATTTTGTCATCAAAAGCTTCTGACTTCATCGGCGGTTGGGGAACCCACATTACCAATCGGTTCGAACCTTTTGATACAAGATCCATGATCTCTCCGACTCTTCGCGAATACTCTTCTATCCACTCATTGCTAAAGGTCTTGTACCAGGCTGCCGGCGGCACGAACATAGATTGGCCATCATTTCCCCCAAACATCATCACCACTACATCCGGATCCTCTTCTAGCATTATTTCTGTCACACGAGTTGGCCAGTCATAAAAATCAGGGCGAACAAGACCGCTAGATAAAACCGGTTCCGACTCTGCTTCAATAACTTCTGAAGATTCAGCATAAGCAACTAATGTCTCACCAAAAAACTGAACCATCGAGTCACCTAAAATCCAGAGTTTCAAAGGGTTAGAAGAACTCGGACCGGGCGAAACTTCAGGACCCTCAATGAGATTATCAGCTTCATCCAACGCCGCGATTTGCTCTAGGCCATTGGCATTAGGTTCTAATTTTTCTGTATTAAGCCCTCGAGAATAAATGGCCGATTCCTTACTGGCCACGCTTTCGAAGTTTTCCACTAACAATTCACCTAGTGGCTTATCGGTTTTCTCAGTTTCTAGGAGACCATCTATTAGTTCTTGCGGCCTAGTCAAACCAATACTTCCCGCTAGTTTCTCTATCGGCGTCCACAAGGCTATCGAAACGGTCCGAGCTGTTCCCAAGGGTTTTAACTCTGCTTCTTCCAACAAGATTTTGGAATTAAGAAAGGAAGCAAGCAGCAAGCCCAAGAGTCCCCAAGCTAAAACTTTACCAGCTGGCGTACCGAGCTTTTTGGGTTGTTCTTGAGACACATCTACCATCACTACATTAGTTTTTCGTCATATCAGAACTGGAAATATATAAATGGAGCGACACCATCAGGGCCCAACGAGTCAATGACTACAAGGCCTAAGGCAAATAGGAAGGCCTGAGCTGGAGCACTTCCTTTATTTGTCTTCGCTTGAAAAGCCTCTCTTATCCCTTTAGCGACAAATTGCATTCCAATCGCTCCGAAGATCACTAACAACAAGGTACTTGTAACTAGTTCGACACCGATCCTGAAGGAGAAAAGTCCGCTTAACATACTTAGACCGTCACCTACCGACGGAGCCCTAAAAAAAATCCAAGCTAGGCATACAACGTGAAAAGTTATCATCCAACGAATTAGAGACAAGATCCGAGGGGAAAGAAGAGTTCTTATCTGAGACTCACTAAACCGTTCACTAATGAGCCGCTCCGCTATAAGTGCTAGCCCATGGATTAAACCCCAGACCAAAAAAGTTCCTTTATTCCCATGCCACAGACCACCCAAAATCATTGTCAGCATCAGGTTTATATATAATCTCCTACTCGTTCCCCTATTACCTCCTAGAGGTATGTACAAATAATCTCGGAGCCAAGCAGACAGCGTTATATGCCAGCGATGCCAAAAATCTTGCAGTGACTTAGCTCGGTATGGACAGTCAAAATTTTGAGGGAATCTAAAGCCAAGAAGCAACGCTACTCCTATGGCGATATCTGTATAGCCCGAGAAATCGGCATAAATTTGAATTGCGTAAGCGTACACACCGACCAGAATGTCTAACGAGCTATAGTTTGATGGATTAGCAAACACATCATCAACAATAACGTCTGCCAAGTAGCTAGAAATAACAACTTTTTTAAAGAGACCACCAAGAATTAGCCGATACGCAGCTGCGGATTGAAGATATCGAGGGTCTGAACGAGCAGACATTTGAGGTGCCATTTCAGAGGCGCGTACAATCGGCCCAGCAACAAGCTGCGGGAAAAATGACAAGTAAACAGCGAAGTCCAATAACGGCAGCGGTTCTATATCCTCTCTGCCTACGTCAATTACGTAGCTGATCGCTTGAAAAGTAAAGAAAGAAATACCAATTGGTAATGTCAGGTCTAATAAAGGCAGCCCTATATCAAAACCAACTTGTTTCAAGCGATTAGAAATTTCTAGAACAAAAAAATCGTAGTACTTATAGACACCAAGAAGACTTAAGTTGGCTATTACAGCAGTTTGCATCCAACGCCGAGCTAAGAGCTTTTCAAGTTTTTCACTTTCATCACGTATTTTCTTAGCACTCAACCAGTTGATTATGATCGAGGTACCAAGTAAGAAAACAAATCGCCAGTTCCACCAGCCATAGAAGACAAGGCTGGCAGCGAGGATAACTATTTTCCACAAAAATGGCTTTTGACGAGTCATCCAATTTAGGACGAACACGATCACAAAAAATATCAGGAAGGCAAAAGTTGGGAACAGCATGGTGGAATTTCAGGTACTCGCAGGCAAAGTTACCTGTCAATCAACGAAAATCAGGCACCATATTAATATGACTGAACTTTCCGCTACAACCTCAGAGGTCATAGACCGTTGGATTGACGCTGACCCAGACCCATTAACAGCCAATCGCATCGAAACGCTGCGTTCTGATAGCGAGAGTTTCGATAGAGCATTCGGGCAACCACTAAGATTTGGAACCGCTGGTTTACGAGGGGAAATGGGCCCAGGACCCGGTTCTATGAATCGAGTAGTCATGAGAGTCGCCGCAAAAGCAATTGCTAATCAACTTGTAGCCGACGGCCTTACTCAAAAAGGCATAGTTATTGGCTACGATGCTCGAATCGAGTCAGATTTATACGCCTTAGATGCCGCCAGAATTTTCCAATCAATGAGTATTGAGTGCTTGTTAGTAGAGGGGCCGATACCCACTCCAGTTCTAGCTCGGCTAGTCATAAGTCGCGAAGCTGGAGCAGGGCTGATGGTTACAGCGAGCCACAACCCGAGATCTGATAATGGATGCAAACTGTACTGGTCTGATGGCTTACAAATTCGGCCGCCCCTAGACCAAAAAATCCAACGACTAATGGACTTTCGCAATTTACCTAAGTCGAACGAACTTGCGATTCCAGAGCTAGTGAAGAAGATCGAAGCAAGAGTAGCGATTTCAGAATATTTAGGAGGAGTAATAGAAAGGACAGCTCACGCAACAGAACCCTTAGAATTCGTTTATACACCGCTGTGTGGTGTCGGAGCTGAGACTTTTGAGCTTGCGTTTGCTGTAGCTGGCCTTGCACCACCAATTATGGTTGCATCTCAACGAGAACCCGATGGGACATTTCCTAATCTTCCCTTTCCAAATCCTGAAGAACCCGGAACGCTCGACGAAGCTTTTATTACTGCAAACCATCATAATCTCGACTTGATTTTAGCAAATGACCCCGATGCCGATCGGCTCGGCGTCGCTATTCGAGATAAGAACAAGTGGCGTCAACTAACCGGAGATGAAATAGGTTTATTGCTTTGCGATTTTCGCTCTAGTGAAACCAGCGGTGCAAACCGAATTACTGCAAGCAGTATCGTCTCTTCTGATGCCGTCGCCGTTCTGTGCAAAACGCGAGGCATAGAACACAAAAGGACTTTGACGGGCTTCAAGTGGATAATGCTGCCTGTAGTTGAAGAGCCCAACAAAGAATGGATTTTTGGTTACGAGGAAGCGTTAGGGTATTCGGTCAATGATTTAGTTCTTGACAAAGATGGCATTGCAGCAGCCGTTGAATTTGTCCGAATGGCAGCCGGCTTAAAGGCAAACGATTCGGGACTTATTCAACGAATGGACGAACTAGCGTTAGAAATCGGAGTTTTCGAGAGCACACAGGTAAACGTAAGACTGCAAACAAATCAGTCGGAGAGTAAAATGATTACCTTACGCTCTAATTTGCCTGAATCAATCGGTTCAGAAGCTGTTACTTTTGTGGATGACTACCTGAACCGCGAAGGTTTAGGCAAATCAGATCTTTTGGTATTTTCTACTGACTTAGGTTCTCGTATCTGCGTTCGACCCAGCGGCACAGAACCCAAAATTAAGATCTATATTGAGGCACAGGATCTAAAGGTTTCAACGACTAGAGACCTCTCAAAAACTCGGCTTCGATGCAGAAAGAGACTAACTGTTATTGCCAATGATATTTCTTCTTGGTTTAGCTAGTTCTCAAGCTAAGTCTCCTGCTAGCTGCCTCAAATTCGTTTCAGGACGAGGGCCCATATGTGATATTACTTCGCCTGCTGCAATAGCTCCAAGCTTGCCGCACCTCTCAAGCTCATATCCTTGAGCGAGGCCATACAGCAACCCTGCTGCATACAAATCACCCGCACCAGTCTTGTCGACCACTTCACGCACATTCGCGGCCTCTAGGGATACAGTCTCTGAGTTGCTCGCTATAACAGATCCTGTTGGGCCTTTAGTAACTGATGCTAGAGAAACAATACTTGTCGCTCTTTGTATAGCTAGATTTAGATTCTCAGTTTCAAAAAGCGACAGGATTTCGTGGTCATTTGCCAGTAGAACATCGACATGGTCACTTATCAAATTAAGAAACGAATCACGATGGCGATCTACGCAAAATGAATCAGAAAGGGTCAAGGCGACTTTGGTATTCAAGTCAACAGCAGAAGCTGCTGCTTCCATAGCTTTTTTTGCCCCAGGTAGATCCCACAAGTACCCCTCCAAAAAGAGAATCTTAGCTCGTTGCACCAATGCTAGATCAACATCACTGGTGGTTAAACCGTTCGAAGCCCCCAGAAAAGTGTTTAAGGTCCGCTCACCATCGGGAGTCACGAATATTAAGCATCTACCTGTCGAGTCGTGTCTCGGCGCACGCGGCGTGTTGTGGAAAATTTTGAGCTCGGCCATATCCTTGGCAAAAATATCTCCAAGATCGTCATCAGCGACACGCCCGATATACCCGGCCGAGCCACCCAGAGAGCCAACTCCTATAACGGTGTTGGCAGCAGATCCTCCTGAAACAGTTTTACGCTCCGCTATCAAAGAGTACAGCTCTGCCGACCTCTCATTATCTATAAGGTGCATAGCTCCTTTTGTGACGTTGATGCGTTCAAGAAATTCATCATTTTGATGAGATAATACGTCGACGAGTGCGTTACCAAAACCTACGACATCTAACTGTTTGTCTGACTTATCCGTATCGACAACGCTATTACTCACCGAACTCACTTCCAATTCAAAAAATAAAATCCATATCCGTGCTCCACCTTAACGAGACATTAAATGATAGCCCGCTAGTGTCGAGCAGGTGACTCAGCAAAACCAATATCGATTGCCCCGCAATATTCGACCTTATCGTTATGAATTGTCTCTTGAACCAGATCTTCAGTCCGCATCTTTTTCAGGTTCAGTGATCATTCACGTTGAGGTGGAAGAACCAACTAACACTGTCGTCTTAAATGCTGCTGAATTGGACATCACTCAATGTTTCTTCGTCCAAGAGAACCGAATAGAAGCTTCAACTCTTAGTTTTGACTCTGAAACCGAGAGAGTAACAATTGAGTTCCCCGAAAGTCTGACAAGCGGCACGGCATCAATAAATTGCAACTTCGACGGCATTTTGAATGACAAACTTCGAGGATTCTACCGTTCTACATACTCTGATCAAGATGGCAAAGAACACACTATAGCTACAACTCAATTTGAATCGACTAATGCTCGGAGAGCTTTCCCGTGCTTCGATGAACCTGACTTTAAAGCTACCTTTGAAGTTGAACTTATCGTCAATTCCGATCTTATGGCGATTAGTTGCGGCGAGTTAACTAATTCCGTTGACCTTGGCGACGGAAGACGTAGAGATAGTTTTGCACCGACGATGTCAATGTCTACCTATCTTGTCGCCTTCATTATCGGCCATTTAGAAGCAACAGAACCAATCGATGTTGATGGAGTTCCGCTGCGAATAATTCATGTGCCAGGAAAGGCTGAACTAACAGGATTCGGCTTAGAGGCCGGCGCATTTTCGCTTCGATGGCTAGTTGACTACTATGGGATCGATTACCCCGCAGGGAAACTAGACCTTGTCGCTGTCCCAGATTTTGCTTTCGGAGCAATGGAAAATCTCGGTTGTGTCACATTTCGCGAAACACTCTTGCTTGCAGATCCGAGCAGATCAACACAAGCAGAGCTCACAAGGATAGTCGATGTGGTAGCTCATGAGATTGCCCACATGTGGTTTGGCAACCTCGTGACTATGGACTGGTGGAATGGAATTTGGTTAAAGGAAGCTTTCGCCACATTTATGCAAGTCGCAACTACAAATGCGTTCAAACCAGAATGGCGTCGTTGGGATAGCTTTAGTCTTGAAAAAGGAGCTGCATTCGACACCGACGCTCTCAGCTCAACAAGGCCGATTGAGTTCGAAGTTGTTTCTCCCGAAGATGCGGAAGGGATGTACGACATTTTGACCTATGAGAAGGGGGCATCGGTAGTCCGAATGCTCGAACAGTTTTTAGGTGAAAGCAATTTCCGTAAGGGTGTTAACAATTACCTGACAACACATTCATACAAAAACACTACGACTACCGACCTTTGGGATGCTCTCGAGGAGTCGACGAACACGCCAGTACGAGCTGCTATGGACAGCTGGATCTTCCAAGGTGGCCATCCAGTAGTATCAGTAGATAGCACTACTGACGGCATCCGACTCCATCAACGTCAATTTTCATATGCCCAAGAGCCAAGTAACAAACTTTGGCATGTTCCCATTATTATTAGAGCGCTCGTAAATGGCTCGTTGGTTGAGCAAAGGCTATTACTTGCAGAAGAGACAATCGAAGTAAGCTTTGACGCTAGCCCAACCTGGGTTATTGTGAATGCAGGTGGGCATGGTTTCTATCGAGTCAGCTACGACAACGCGCTTCTAGCTGACCTTTCTACTCGAGCCTTAGATGTAGCTTCCGCAAGCGAGCGCTATGGCCTAGTTAACGATACGTTTGCATCTGTTCTTGCGGGAGAGGTATCGGCTACCGATTTCATCGCACTTGTTACGAACCTAGCTTCTGAAACAGACCTTGGAGTCTGGCAAAAGATTTTAGCGGCCTTGGGCCACTTGCACTCGATAGCTGACTCGGCAGGAAGAACACGCCTGTCGATTCTCGTTCGGGACTTGAGCACAACCGCTCTTGGGATTCTCGGTTTCGAAGCAGTCGATGATGAGCCAGCACTTGATCGAGAACTGCGTTCCCTGCTCTTTCGAGCGGCAGGAACTATAGGCAACGATGCATTGGCTATAACTCAAGCTAACGAGTTTTTTGATGCTCAGAACAGTGGGAAAGAAATCGAACCGAACCTTGCCGCTGCAGCTGTCACTATCGTCGCGACGAACGGGGATACTGAGACATATGACTGCATACTGCAACTTTTCAGAGATTCAGTAACACCTCAAGAAGAGCTCCGTTATTTTGCAGCTCTATTAGAATTTCGACAAGTTAACTTGTTTGATGCCACCTTAGAACTACTCTTAACTGAGTTACGAACCCAAAATGCTCCGTTTATGCTTGCCTCAGCGATGACTCATCTAGACCATGGCGCACGTGCGTGGACGTTCTTAAAAACTAATTGGGACTTATTGTGTGAAAAGTTTCCACAAAACTCCATTCCTCGAATGGCTGGAGGAATCCGAGCAATTTCTGATCCTGCATTAGCAGCTGAAATTAAAGAGTTTTTTGCTCATCATCCAGTTCCGCAGGGAGTGTTAACTATCGCCCAACACTTAGAAAAAATGGAAATAAATGTCTCGCTTAGATCAAGGGAGGGCTCCTCCCTTGGAGTCACACAAAACTAGCTTCAATGTTTGGTAGACCTCCTCGCCGCTCTCTCGGACCCAGATATACGGTTTGGGCGTCGGTAGCCGCATTGCTTGCAGCAGCAACAGTTTTCGCGTTAGTTTTCTACTGGTCGCTTTCGACTCTCAGTTGAGGATCACAAGAATCTCCATTAATTTCATCTTTTCCACTTTGTTCTGACCAGCGCATCATGATGATGACGATCGAACCCCAAATAATTGGAATTCCACCAAGCTTCATAATAAGACCAGCCAACTGTTGATCTGTGGTCGCCCCAATGTTGTGCACCCGCGGCGCTAGCTCATAAATTGCATACAACGGGAAACTAGCGAACGTCATGAAACCAGCCGGAATCGCGGGAACAACTCCCATAGCAAGAAATAAGTAAACTATTTTGCCCGGGTAACTCCGCATTCTATGTTCAGGCAGCGGAGAAATGATAGGAAGCCATACCAACAGACCGCATAAAAGCCATAGGAAGTCCATGGCGAATGAGCCGAACTGGTTAGATCTTAATGTGTCCACGGCCCACGGAGAGTGAGTCAAAACAAGCATTAAATTAAATATCAATCCAGCGGTCACCGGCTTCGATAAGGTGCAGCTAAGTCTGTGCAACCGAATTTTCCGAAGTGCGCGCGTTGCCATCCATTCGGGCGTTCCCAGCAGTAGCAACGGTGCAGCGACAAGCGTGTACAACATGAACTGAATCATGTGAGCAAATGCTAGGTAACTTGCTCCAAGGAGTCCTAGTGGCCAGTCAGAAGCAACCCAAAAGGCCAAAGAGCCAAGTAGGAATTGGGTCAACTTTTTCTTGTGCCCAGGCTCTTGGCCCTGTTTTCGAAACTGACTAATTAAGTACGGTACTACCAAGAGTAAGGTCGCTAACCAAACACCCGGATAGGCACGGAAAGACCAAGACCATGGATCTTCGAGTGTCGAACACCAGAATCGCAAGGAGGTTACCTCTTAGTTGGGAAGCTAGAACTATTTCTGAAGCTATCGGAAGGTGAGAGTCATTCTCTTGACTTCACGATTTAGTTTTTCGATATTGAGCTAGCAATGGTAGATCATGAGCCCAACTGGTTTGACGAGTCGGGTGCGGATATTGGGTATATCCCATATCGTCGGGGGCGAACGCAAAGACTCTGCCATCGTGCCCGTATGTGTATTTGCCCTCTATCGGGTATTGAGGAGCTGCAACAAGCGCTCCGAAAGCTAACTGAGCTGCCTCAAGATCGACCTTTGAACCTGACAGGCCTACGAACTCAGAATCAAATCGGTCTAGGTAACTACGCAAAACTTGAGGGGTGTCTCGCTCAGGGTCAACCGTAATAAATAGCACTACAACGTTCTTTGGCGACTGTGGCAACTCCAAAACATCCCTCAGCTGAGCAAGATGAATCGGGCATATATCAGGACACTCAGTAAACCCGAAGTAAACAAGTCGAACCATCCCCGTTGTGTCAGCTCTTAAGTTAAAGGCTCTACCGTTTGTATCGGTCAATTCTAACTCTGGCATAGCGCTAGGTAGGTCTATCTCAAGACCTTCAAATTTTTGGTTACTTTTCTGGTTTTCACAGGAAACAAGCAGAAGACTCAAAACCATTAAGGAGGCTAAAATCTGCCATTTTTGATTTGTCATACTGAACAAGTGACGAAAACAAGAACCGTGTGTGGAGGTGAGGGGAATTGAACCCCTGGCCTCTTCGATGCGACCGAAGCGCTCTACCAACTGAGCTACACCCCCTGGATGGGATCTTGTGAAATATACCGGCCGACGCATTAACTCAGACGGGCCATCAATAATCAGATGACGCTTCTACAACTCGCAGGCCTACTTGCTTCTGAAATTCGACGATATCTGGCTTTCTTCGCCTGCAACAACTATGCGAGGCTCAAAGTAATAAACATCATCAAGTTTTTCTGCTGCATCTCGTTTTCGTTGTAACACGAGCATGGCGAAACATCCCAACACTAAGTCAAACATTAGATGTGACAGAGCGACTATGATCCCACCTCCGGCAAACCATCCGAATAGAGAAACTAATGAACCCAGAATTAGTAACAGAGCAATATCTCGACGACGAATAGCAGCTTCGGCAGCCGTTTGTGGGAACACACTTTTAGGTCGAGCGTAAATACCGTAGATATTTTTAGATTTAAGTTGGCGAGTATTATTGATCGGCCTACTTTGTCGTGGATCTGCCACAGACATAACACTTAACTGCCTCCGCCACACGTTCATAGCTAGCCGGTTGCCACGCCCGGCTCTGGCTGATCTGATCCAGCCGGGAACAAGCACCATAGCCCAGAGGAGAAACAAGCCAAGGAGAACTAGTTGGGTCATATTTTAATTTTCCTCACCCTCTCGTTCTCATTCACGCTGCTTCAGCGTAGCTAGAAAAGATGGGTAACCAAAAATATACCCCTGGCTTCTAACAAAGTTGCGTAGCTACTATTTATTCACCCGGAAAGGCTATGTGCAAATCCAGACAAACTTATGACTCCAAGCGGAGATAATCCCCTGATTTTCCACCTATTTTTTCCCACAGCGTTAGATCCGAAATCACCATAGCTTTGTCAACAGATTTACACATGTCGTAAATAGTCAAAGCCGCTACCGAGCATGCTGTTAATGCTTCCATCTCGACTCCGGTTCGGTCCACTGTTTCTACCCTGGCTTCGACAGCAACTTTGTCTTCGCCTATTTCAAAGTCAACGGATGCTGATCCAATCATTAGTGGGTGGCATAAAGGAATCAGCTCTGACGTTCTTTTTGAAGCTTGTATCCCTGCTATCCGGGCGACCGCAAGCACATCTCCCTTTGCTAGTGCTGCTGAAGAGATCAACGCAACGGTTTCCGCCTTCATCAAAACATTGCATCTGGCAACTGCGTACCTTCGTGAGCGGTCTTTCTGTGTAACATCAACCATTCGAGCCTGGCCCTCTGAGTCCAAATGAGTCAGCTCGGGTCCAGTTGAATCAGTCACGCAAAAAGTCTTTATACACGGAAATTCCAATTGTCGTATTCAAGGTTTCACTAACCACCAATCTGACTCATGGTTCTTTTAGGTCTAATGAAGTTGACTTGACCTATCGAATGTCCTGCCCATTTGGTACCGACGGCTCGTTCTATCTCTTCGATGAGGGCAGTGTCATTCAGTTCTCCTCTCAAAACGGCTCTCATATCAAACTCATCTATAGCGAAAAGACACGTCCTGAATTGACCTTCAGCTGTTAAGCGGACTCTGTCACAAGTTGCACAAAACGGTTTAGTTACTGATGCGATCACACCTATTTCAGCGCTATTATCCGAATATTTCCATCTCTCAGCCGGTTCGCTTCCGCGCACGATCGGCTCAAGGTCAAATTCTGCTTGGAGTGTTTCGATAATTTCATCAGCCGGAACAACGACTTTGTCATTCCAGACATCTCCGGCTTCGAGCGGCATAAATTCTATGAACCGCACGAAAACATTTCGTTCTCGCCCGAAACGTGCAAAGTCAAGAATCTCATCATCGTTAATGCCTCTCATCATCACCGCATTAATTTTCACTGGAGCAAGTCCAGCCTCAAGCGCAGCATCAATTCCATCGAGGACACGATCTAGCTCATCTCGCCTTGTTAGTTCGAGAAAACGTTCCCGCTGTAGAGAGTCCAAACTAATATTTATTCGGCTCAGCCCAGCGTCTGCAAGGGACTGCGCATGCAATCGCAAAGTTGCGCCGTTTGTTGTTAGAGCGACGTTTACCCCAAGTGAAGCTAAACGCTCAACTAATTTCGGCAGATGCGCACGAACCAACGGTTCGCCACCAGTAAGACGAATTCCATCGAACCCGAAATGGTCTACACACACACGGGCAAATCGCTCTATTTCTTCGAAAGTAAGAAGCTCACTTCGCGGTAACCACTTCATTCCTTCTGCAGGCATACAGTACTGGCATCGGAAATTGCAACGGTCGGTAACAGAAATACGAAGATCACGCACGACTCGACCATACGGGTCGATCAAATCGTGTTTTTCTGCTGCAGGATTCATTGTAACCTTAGGATACAGACCCAAACGCTCTGGTGCTGAGGATAAACGAAAGGAAGGTTCGACTCAGACTACGTCAGTCAAGGATGAGCACTTCCAAGCTATCCCCTTTTGAATAACCACTTCCATCTGGCAAAATAGCTAAGGAGTTCGATCGAGCCATTGCTGCAAGCATGTGCGAACCTTGACCTCCGCCAGCTCGAACGAACACCTTACCATCTGTGTAATCGACGATAGCTCTCACGAAATGCGTTTTACCATCAGGTCGTCGTCCTAGACTTTCTGCCGCGGTTGCCACAACTCGTTTTCGTAATGGATCAGCACGGCCCATCATTGCCCTCAAACCTGGTCTAGCAAAGAGCTCGAAAGAAACCATCGATGAAACTGGGTTTCCTGGGAGCCCAAATATTGGGGTATCGCCGATCAAACCAAAAGCAAGCGGCTTCGCTGGCTTTATATCGATCTGCATCCACCTCATATCCCCGATTCGCTGCAGGACAGACTTAACGTAGTCAAAATCTCCCATGCTCACACCACCAGACGTAATCAATGCATCGCAAACAGCAGCGCCTTCGACTAACCCGTTTTCAATGGCATCCTCATTGTCCGGCAGTAGACCAAGATCAACCGGCGACATGTCGTTTTGTTCAAGAAGCGCTAACAGCGTGCGGCGATTAGAGTCCCGAATCTGACCTGGCTTGAGCGCAGAGCCATCTGCCACCAACTCATCTCCAGTTGAGATAACTCCAACTCGTGGCCGAGGGAAAACTATTACCTCTAGGAAGCCAAGACTCGACAGAACACCAAGGTGGCCGGGAGTCAGAATCGTTCCCTCTTCAAACACTAACTCTCCCTTTGGAATATCATCACCAATCGGACGGATATGGTTACCGACCGGAACTGAAATATTTACAGTTACTTCATCACCATCGACTTCAGTCTGCTCAACCATAACTATTGCATTTGCTCCATCAGGTATCGGAGCGCCCGTCATAATCCTGCTAGCTTCTCCTTCGTTAACCAACATTTTTGGCGAATGGCCCGCCGCTATAGTCTCAATTATCCGAAGAGTAGCCGGGGGCTCCCTTACGTCACTAGAGCGAAGAGCAAATCCGTCCATGGCGGTATTAGCAAACGGTGGAATAGCCTCTAAAGCCACGACATCCTGAGCGAGAACGAGCCCTCGAGCTTTCGCTACTGGACTTAAGGCCGGCTTCAACTGTCGACAATTTTGAAGGACGTAAGATAAAGCGTCTTGGAATGGAAGCATATTTCAAAATCTAGTGCCCGGCGTCGAATATTTCTCTGTCTGCCAATATTCGTAGGACTGCTTCTCGTCTCTGCTCTATATCTGACAGCGATTTCATAGGTTCGAATCTTGAATTCAAACCCTCATCTTCTACTAACAACATGGTTGCTTCAACAAATCTTGAAAGCTCTCCGATCAGAAGTTCGAATTGGATCAATGGAATCCCATTTACATTTTTTTCAACGTCAAAATAGTTCAGCGCCACAGGAGTTTTGAAAATTTCTGCATTAATCACCAACGTATTTGTATTAAGAAACGGGTTAGTTTCAATTTTGTCTTTTGTCCTTAAACAGAAATCTTCAATAATTTCTAGGCGTCCCCCAACAATACGTGGCGCTCCTCCAAACGAATTATTTTTGGCGATCTCACAAGTCATCTGCTTTCCTATCGATATGTGAGCTCCTAAAACAGCAGGATCGAAAGTCGCTGCTGCATTGTCGACATTGTTCACAAGCACGTACTTACCGCCGCCCTCACAAAATTGTTCAAAGTCCTTACTTCGACTCAAAACTTCTAAGAGATCTCCATGGCCTGGTGAGTAGAACGAGACATCTCCATTATCTTCTCGAAATATCTGACCATCAGTCCTTAATCTCAACGAAATTGACTGTGGGCAAGTTCCGATTTTTACATAATCATTTGAATTCGACGCAGCCCACCTACTCATACTTTCGTCGGACAAAAAGCTCGTCATAAACAATAATTTGCAGGTCACATTATGTTTCAGCGCATATTTTTCAAGATCAAGTTGTTTCACTTTTGCAAAACTCAAACCTTCGAGAATAGGCGCCAGGGCTTTGATGCCACCTCCGAATCGAGTAGCCATTCCACCAGCAAGGACAACCACCAGCACTTCTCCATCGAGAAATGCCTCCTCCCCGATCTTTTTTAGCTGCGCATACTCATGTGAGTCTCGTGATGGCATCTGCTCCAAGTCTTTTTTTTCTGGAACGGAAGTAACTCTTTTTAAGTAGTTCTTCGCCTGGTCGAATCCATCCAGCTTGATTCGGTTCGCGTGAAAATCAAAATTTGCAGGATCAAAAAGGTATTTTTCAAGGATTGATGCTGTCGCCTGATCAAGCTCATACTTGGCTCTCAGGTCTGCTATCGATAAGGAATTAACCATCACATAATCAAGCTATTTGAATTAAATCGTTAAGATGTCTTAATCTACCAAGTGTTGTCCCGAGCAGAGCGAGATAAGATTCCGTTGCGGTCTTTTCCTAGCAGACCGAGGAGCGCCAACGGCTATGCCAACTTATGAATATCACTGCGAAACATGTGACAAATACTTCGAGCTTCGACAGTCCTTTACGGATGATCCCATTGTTGACTGCCTCGATACAAAATGTATGGGGCATGTAAAGAAAGTCTTTGGCAACGTCGGAATTGCTTTCAAAGGAAGTGGATTTTACAAAACCGACAGTCGCTCAAAAACTAGTACCTCTGATTCAGGCTCTTCAGCATCTCAAACAACTGCCGGGCAAAAAGAAGCTTCGGGCGAATCGAAAAGTACATCGGATTCAGCTAAACCTTCTACAAATGAATCTAAGTCCAGTAGCGGTGATTCTAAAAGCGATAGCTCCAGTAAGTAATGTCCCTCGCAACTCTCGAGATGCTTTCGGGTCGCAGTTATTAGGCTCCAAAGCCGAGTGCAAGAATCAAGAAAATGCTTAGCCCCAGAACTATTCTGTAAACAACAAACGGCATCAGCGAGCCGAATCTGAGCAAACGAAAAACAACCCATACAGCGATCCAACCGGTAACTCCAGCAGAAATCATTCCAACAGCGAGTGGTAACAAAAATCCATCTGGAATACCAGTAAGAGCAATTTCCGTACCCCGGTAGAGCCCCGCCCCGAATATGACCGGCAATGCCATCAGAAAGGCTAAGCGCGCAGCTGCAGTCCTTTCAAATTTTAAGAGTCGCGCCACTGTTAGAATGACCCCAGATCTACTCACTCCTGGCAACAGTGCCGTAGCTTGGGCTACGGCTAAAATTGCGATATGACTGACAGAAGCATCCTCTATTTGGCGTTCTTGTTTTCTTTTCCAGTCAGCTAAGCCCATAAAAAATCCAAATAGAACCAGTAAAAGTGCTATCAAACGTAAACTTTCGGCCAAACCTAAAAGCACAGACTCCATAGCCAGGGCGCACAAGGCAGCTGGGGCCGCCGATAAAAGTAGGTACAAACCTATTTTTCCATCTTGGGTCCACTTTGTTTTTCTAGCGGATGCTCTTATGAAAGCCATGCCATACCGCTTCACGTCTGCCCACAAAAAAGTTATAGCCCCTGCGAGTGTTCCGACATGGAGCGCCACGTCAAAAGTATTTTCTAATCTGTTGTCACTACTGAAGTCGTTCCACCCCAAAACTCTAGGAACCAGTTCTAGGTGGCCACTCGACGAAATCGGAAAAAATTCAGAGAGCCCTTGTGTTATCCCTAGAAATATTGCGTGAAAAATGGACATTGTCGATCTTTTCGAGACGTTATCAGTCTGAGCTATTCAACCGTAGACGGAACAATACGCGGTCTCCACTGCCTTGGTGGGTCATAATAGTGACCGACTGGAACCCCCTGACGCATTCCATCTAAGAATTGGGAAACAGTTTGAAAATCTGGCATCTCCAGGTAGGCAGATCCCAGAGCCTCCGCTATGTGCGCGTCGCTACCAGCTCCGATAGCTAAGCCATGTTCTTTCGCATAATCTGAAGCCTTGCGGTTGAGACTACTTAGACTCGTTTTGCCATTCATCACTTCTATTCCATCTACTAAACCGGCCGATACGAGTTCGTCAAGGACTTCCGGTCGCAAATTATTTCTCAAAGGGTCAAATGGATGCGGGATGTAAACCAGTCCGCCTTGCGAGCGAATTAACTCAGCTGCTTCTCGAGGTGGAATTCCCTGTGGAACCCTTTCATTAAGAAATAAACCAATTATTTCTCCAGCGTAAGTTTTAAGTTCTTCTCCAATGATGACGCGGCAGGGAAGATCTTTTTTCAGTTCAAAAGCACCCTTTACGGCGTGATGGTCAGTTACACAAAGAACATCTATTCCACTCTCGACTACACAGCGCAGAATCTCATCTGGTGTCGTAGTTGAATCTCCTGACCACATCGTGTGTGAATGGAAATCCACGCGGACCCAACCATCAGGACATTCCTCCGCTAAATGTGGATGGCGGTCAATCGCTTCTTGAGTCGGGGTAGAAGGCACGAGGCGCAGGGTAGCAAGACTATCGCTGTCTCGCTGCTCGTTATGAGCCTGATAGCGCAATTTCAGCGATAACCAAGGAAGACATTCCTGTGCCTCCCGGCAGAAATTCAAAGTCGCCTCCAACTTCAACGATGTCTAGCAACATGCGTTGAACCGTCGAAGCAATAGTGGCCTCACGGAAGGGTTCCCCTAAAGAACCATCAACGATTCTATGCCCATACGCTCCCACAGAGAAATCTCCGCTTACTGGATTCACTCCACTATGAAGACCATTAACGCCACGGACAAAAATACCATTTCGTACGTTACGAATTAATTCTTCTCTTGTCCGATCTCCAGGAAGAATTTGCATTGCATGCATGCCAACCCCCGGTCTCGACCTAACTCCTCTGACTGCTGAACCTGTTGAAATGACGCCAAGGCGCCGAGCAGTGTAGCTATTGTGCAAAAAAGTGTTCAGAGAACCACTCACTATTAAATCATTTCTTCGTGTAGCAAGACCTTCACCATCGTAGTTTTCAGCTCCTAGTGATCGTTCGTCAGTTGGGTCATCAAAAAGCGTCAAATCAGCTACAGCTATTGTTTCTCCCATTCGTTCAGCAAAAGGCGAGCGGCCTTTTGCCACCCGATCGCCCGTCAAAGATCCGGCCACTACTCCTAGGAAGGCAGCGGCCACTGATGGTTCAAAAATAACAGTAACGCGCTGACTGGCCGGCTTTGTGGCACCAAGCAAACTGGTGGCTCCATCCACCGCTTCTGCTACAACTTTTTGAAGATCAAGGTTTTCAAGTCGCCTGGCCACGTCTCCGTAATACCCTATTTGTGTCTCGCCCGATTCTTCAGCTAATGGTTGAACTCCCACACTGCAGCTACCGCCCTCCTCGTGAATAGCGATACCCGCAGTTGATGCCAACGCGAATTCAGCCCACCCATCAGCCCAAGTTGAAGCCCGTACACCTGTAATCCGTTTGTCTCTATCTAGGCAGCGACGTTCCAAATCAATTGCTATCGCAATCTTCTCTTTCTCGGATACTTCTAACACTGATCTATCAAATAGATCTAATCCCGGAGGTTTTACGCCATCCGGTGTAGCGATAGCCTGATGGGGATCTTTCTCGGCGAAAGTCAGATTTTGCCGAGCTTCGTTGACAACCTCCAACACAATCTCCGGATCTAACGAACCAGCTGAGGCAAATCCTTCACAACCATCGATGATAATTCGGACACCTACTCCCTGGCTTGATCCAGATTTTAGAGACTCAACTTCTCCACGGTACGCGTTCACAGTCGTCGATCGGCCACGCGAAAGTGCTACCTCTATTTCTTCGCCAGCTTTTGCTGAATCTATAATTTCTTTTGCTATGTCTGGTAGCTCGCGTATAGTCATGCTGCGGTTCCGCCGACTGTGAGGGCGCTAACTCGCAAAGTTGGTTGACCATCGCCAACCGGAACGCCTTGTCCATCTTTCCCGCAAGTGCCGGGGCTTCCCATAGCGAAATCATTCGCGATCACGTCAATGTTTTTTAAAACTTCGGGACCGTTACCGATCAAATTACCTTCTCGGAGGGGCTCAGTAATTTCACCATTCTCAATTAAATATGCCTCAGTCATTCCAAATACAAAATCACCGGTAGCCGTGTTTACTTGGCCCCCTCCTAGCTGGGCAACATAAACGCCGCGAGTTGTATCAGCAATAATGTCAGCTGGCTCAGTTTCCCCGTTTGTAACAAAGGTGTTGGTCATCCGCACCATCGGTAGGTGTTGGTAGCTTTGCCGTCTGCCATTTCCTGAGGGAACACGGCCAGCATCTTTAGAGCGCAGGTGATCCCACATGTAATCCGTCAATACACCATTCTCTATTAGCGTGTTGCTTTGAGTAAAGGCTCCTTCATCATCAATGCTAAGGGCTCCCCACTCCACGCCCATTGTTCCATCGTCAATGAGAGTTACAAGCGAAGAAGCCACTTGCTGCCCAATTCTGTCTCTGAACACAGAAGCACCTTTTTTGACTAAATCAGCTTCAAGCCCGTGGCCGCATGCCTCATGGAAGAGCACTCCTCCGCCACCATTTTTGATGACCACAGGTAATTCACCGCTTGGTGCGGGGCGCGCTCGAAGTTTTGTTATAGCTCTGTTTGCAGCTCGTTCCGCTAGTGCCTCTACATCATTTTCTTCAAACAGTTCATAGCCAACTGTGTATCCGACTGTTTCTCGGCCCGTCTGGAGGCCTTGATCACCTGTCGCTACGCAATTAACTGAAAAAAGAGTTCTAACTTGATCATCTGCCCGGAAGATCCCTGCAGTGTTAGCTACTAAGATACGCCGCCGCCCTTCGGAGTATCCAACCGTAACTTGGGAGATCGCGCTCCCTGCTGAACGCGCTGCTTCATTGGCTCTGCGCAGCAGTGCTACTTTAGATTCTTTCGACACGAGATTTGGAAGCATCTTCACACGAGTAGAGGCAAGGCCATCTCCATTAAGAGCAACTGCGGTCGTCCTGGATGAGCTAGTCGCGGCAGAAGCAGCTACTTCAGCTGCTTCTTTGAGTCCCTGTGAGCTGAGATCTGAAGTATGGGCAAAACCCGTAATTTCTCCGACAGTGACTCGGATACCCACTCCGCGATCCCTACTCGAAGACATTGAGTCTACACGGCCTTCATCGAAGCTAGAGCTCGCACTCTGACGATCTTCAGCGAACAGTTCTGCCCATTCGCCACCCTTTGACAGGGCGACTCGTAAAGTTGTCTCGACAAGGGAGGGATCTAACAAAGGTCCAGGAGCTAAGTCTTCTGACATTGACTCTCTTTCTGCAGAATTTATATAGATTACCCGGGATAATCGATTAGAACCCCTTCAGTGGGTTCCAACATTGCGACAATGAGGCTACAACAGCGGATAAGGCAACAATTTGCTAGCGTCTATGTTGTAGTTTAGCTCTATCGAGCTTTTAGTTATTCCTAGCCAACATTCAACTTTCACAATTTTCTTATGGGTTCCAAAAGCAAGCTCCGTTGATGAAACATCAGACAACTGAAAATAATCACGCTCTGTCTTGGTGGAAGGAGCTTCTGTATATAGCTGGCTTCTATTTTGTGTATAGCCAGATACGAAATCAATTTGGTTCAAACGGTTTTTTTGCTGCTGCTTCGAGCACAGCCGCCAGCAACGCTGAACTGGTAATAAAGTTTGAACGTGCTTTAGGCCTGTACTTTGAGGAGGCTGTCCAAACAACCTTTCTCAATTTCACTTGGTTCATGTGGGCTTCTAACGTTTTTTATGGGAGTTTCCATTTCCTAGTCACGATCGGAACAGGCATCTATCTTTACTGGAAATTTCCTTTTCGTTTTCGCCGTTACAGAAGCACGTTAGGAGCTACAACTGCAATAGCACTAACTGGTTTCGCTCTTTTTCCGTTGATGCCGCCCCGTCTTTTATCAGCTGAAGCTCCGTATGGAGCCAATTTAATCGGATACAAATTCGTTGATAGCCTTTCAGAGTTTGGAGGACTTTGGTCTTTCGACTCAGGAACCATGCAAGCAATTTCAAACCAATGGGCAGCAATGCCGAGTCTTCATTTAGCATGGGCAGCTTGGTGTGTTTACGCTTTGCACCCAATTCTTCGACGCAAAATATCGCGCACTATCCTACTTGCTTACCCTCTACTCACTCTTTTCACTATCGTAGTTACCGGAAATCACTATTGGATAGACGGTATAGCCGGGCTAGTCACTCTTGGGTTAGGAGCAATAATTAGTAATAGGTTAAGCGGTTATTGGGGAAGACGCCGTCTCATGACTTCTCTCAAGCTCTAGGATCCTTGTAGATAACTGTCCTTTTTTTAAATGTTTGACATAGCTTCAAGGTCAGACACAAATAGTTTCTTTCCTCGTCTAGAATTTGGTGAAGCTGACCCATGCACCTCGAGAAAATTAAAAGTCCAGCTGATCTGAATCCACTGAATTATAAAGAACTCGTTGAGCTCGCTGCAGAGATGAGAGAATTTATAGTTCAAGCAGTCGCTAAGACAGGCGGCCATCTCGGTTCTAATCTCGGCGCGGTAGAATTGACGATAGCTCTTCATCGAATTTTCAAATCTCCACAAGACGTAATTATTTGGGACACAGGCCATCAAACCTACGTCCACAAAATGATTACTGGCCGTCAGGCTGACTTTTCGCAGCTTAGGAAACGGAACGGCCTTTCCGGCTACCCGAGCTCTTCAGAATCTGAGCATGACTTCGTTGAGAACAGTCACGCATCAACATCATTGAGTTGGGCCTCTGGTCTGGTTACCGGATTTGAGCTAACGGGCCAAGAATCTCGCCGAGCAATCGCTGTCATCGGTGATGGTTCAATGACCGGAGGTATGGCTTTCGAAGCCCTAAATAACCTTGGCCATTATGGCCAAAAGGCCATAATTATTCTAAATGACAATGGGCGCTCTTACGCTCCAACTGTCAGCCGCCTATCCACTGCAATGTCAAAACTTCGCCAATCTCCTAACTACTGGAAAGGACGCCAAGCGGTCACGAGCATCCTTGACAAAATGCCGCTCGGGGGCGAAGTGAAACGAGGGCTTTCCGGTGCTGCAGCGGCAATGCGAGATATGTGGGAACCGCCAGCATTCTTTGAGACTTTGGGAGTTCGGTATCTCGGTCCAATCGATGGCCACGACTTCGAAGAGTTAGAATCTGCACTCCGTTCTGCCGCTGCATATGAGGACGGACCTATAGTCGTCCATGTCTTAACAGAAAAAGGGAGAGGGTATGCTCCCGCAGAAGACGACGATGAAAAACATTTTCATGACATTGCTATATTTGATCCGGCTACTGGCAGCGAATCTGCAAATTACAAAGGCGCGTCATACACCAAAACTTTCACAAAAATACTATTAGAGTCAGCCGAAAATGACCCAAGGATCGTGGCTATAACAGCAGCCATGCCAGGATCTACTGGTCTTATACCATTCCAAAAACGTTTCCCTGATCGTTTTTTTGACGTCGGCATAGCTGAGCAGCATGCCTTAACTTCAGCCGCCGGCATGGCTAGAGCTGGCTTGAGACCAGTGGTAGCCATCTATTCAACATTTTTGGCACGAGCTTTTGACCAGGCACTGTACGACGTAGGTCTTCATCGCTTGCCGGTTATTTTTTGTATTGATCGGGCTGGCATCACGGGACCTGATGGTGCCTCACACCATGGGGTATTCGATATTTCCATGTACGCAAGGATTCCAGGAATGACAATATTTGCACCCTCGTCTATCCAAGAACTTGAAATAATGTTTAGTGAAGCACTCAAGATAACAGCCGGTCCAGTTGCAATTCGTTGGCCAAAAGGAACTGCTCTGGAGTCTGACTCAACCGGTGCTGGTCTCGCCGCACGTTCAGTATCTAAAGGCAAAGATGTGTGTCTTATATCAGCTGGCAACATGTTAACTCCATGCGTAGAAGCGGCAACGATCCTTGCTGATGAGGGCATTAAAGTATCGATATGGGATGCACGCGTACTAAAGCCTGTAGATCCAAAGCTAATCGCTAGTGCACATGAGTATCCAATAGTCGTAACGGTAGAAGATGGTGTTCGTATTGGAGGCTTTGGCAGTCTCATGTCAGATGCTCTACAAAACAGCCCTGGATTGCCTCCAAGGCTTCTTCAATTAGGTGTCCCTGATGCCTACATTGGTCATGGAAATGTAGATGAGATTCACGCAGAGCTAGGTCTTGACGGGGTAGGGATAGCTTCAACTATTCGCAATGCATTAGAACTTTAGCCACAAATTCTTATCTCTAGAAAAAGTGCTAGCAAAGTAACTGCTCGGCTAAGTTCCTTAGCCGAGCAGTTACTTTGTTAAGTCAAAATATTTACTAAACGTAGTCCTAACCGTCGAGCGCTTAACCCAGTTGTGATCCAACAACAGAAACAAATGAGACACATGCTCCCGGCTGACCACCGAGATTGTGCGTTAATCCAAGAGTCTTATCTGAATCAATTTGTCGTTCCGGTGGAGCTTCCCCGCGCAGTTGCAGCCAACATTCGAACAGCATTCTTAGGCCTGATGCACCAATCGGATGACCAAAGCTCTTCAGTCCGCCATCTGGATTGACCGGTAAATCGCCATCGAGGTCGAACGTGCCGTTAAGTGCTTCTTTCCATCCAGTACCTTCGGACGCGAACCCCAAATCTTCCATAAGAACTAACTCAGTCGGCGTAAAGCAATCATGTACTTCTGCCATAGCTATTTCGCTACGGGGATCTACAATTCCTGCCTGCTTGTAGGCTTCCTCCGCAGATGCTCGAACTTCTCTAAAGGTCGTGTAGTCATAAGTACTATCCAAAGCTCCCGTTGCGGGACCGGATGCGAAACTCAATGCTTTTACGTACAACGGTTTGTCGGTGTACTTATGGGCATCTTCAACCCTCACAATAATCGCAGCAGCTGACCCATCTGAAACGCCTGAGCAATCAAATATCCCTAGCGGTCCAGCGATCAATGGTGAACCAGAAATTGTTTCTTTCGCAACTTCTTTACGGAACTGCGCCCTTGGATTCAAGGCTCCATTTTTGTGATTTTTCCACGCGATTCGCGTAAGTACTTCTTTCATGGTGTCTTCGTCAAGCCCGTGTTTCTTAGCGTAGGCAGGGGCTAAGAGACTAAACGTCGCAGGAGCAGTAATAGTTGAACTGGTCCCATCGCTCGGCGGAGCTGAACCTGTAAGACCCGAGTATCCGCTGTCTTTAAGTTTTTCAACTCCTATAGCCATAACGGTGTCATAGGCACCAGATGCAACGGCATAGCAGGCATTTCGAAATGCCTCAGAACCTGTCGCACACATATTTTCAAGGCGGCTTACCGGCTTGTAATCGATTTGTAACGGTTTAGACAGAGTCAGTCCGGAAACACCGGATGCCATCGTTCCTAACCAGAACGCGTCGATATCATCCTGTACGACGCCAGCCGATTCATATGCTTCGTGGGCAGCATCGATAAGCATGTCATCAACGCTTTTATCCCAGTGCTCGCCGAAATTGGTGCAACCCATTCCAATGATGGCAACCTGGTCTTTAATGCCATGTGAGGCCATGTCATTTATCCCCTGTGTTTGCCGCTATTAAGCGGACTTGTAATGTTCCACTCATGAGCTGAGTGGGCGAGCTTTCCAAAAGTAATTATGAATTCCATCGGCTGTAAAGAGCCTTCTAAAAGTCATTTCAACGCGACCACCTATCTCAACCGCTGCCGGATCTACATCCGTCATCTCAGCCTGAAATCTGCCTCCCCCGTCGTAGTCAATGACTACTGCTACAACCGGCGGTGATAGTGAGTAAGCGAGGCGGTCTATTGTAAAGGTGGCAACAGTTGCAGGAACATCAGCCATTCGTATCCGTTCCATGTCGTCAACAGCACCACCAGACATTGAAACCCTCATCGGAGGCAAGTGAATTGCTCCAGACGAGCGGTCTCGAGAGCCTACGAAAGCATATTTCCAGTCCTGTGAGCGAAAAGCTGGTGGAGCACCCGGCCGATCTGGGTCAGGTCTCCTAGGTGGCTCACGATCTAGAAACCCTCTCCAAGTAAGATAAAGATTGTAATCCAGTGAGTTATTTCCCCGGGCTATCTGTGATTCCACAGTCTTGAACCGAGCGTAGCTATTTATGGCTTCTGTTGTTTCCAATATCTGCGCGGTTGCACCATCGGCTAGATGCACAAGCATAATTTTTTCATTAGCTCCAGCGTTATCCAAAGCGGAAGCAAGCAAAAGCCCGAGATGAGCAGTGCCAGTGTTACCTACAACTGATTCAAGCCCATCAATAAGTTTCTCTCCAGCTACCCGAGAAAGGCTATTCACGGCCCGGGTATGAAGCCCGGCAATAACAACTTTGTCTAGATCTTCTAAACCCACATTTGCGGCTTTTAGCGCACGTTCAATCGCATCATTAGCTAGCGCCAAATAGGCCTGTTCACCGAATCGTTCTTCCCAAATACGACTGAAAGAATCACCTGGCTGGCGGTAACGATCAAGAAATTCACCGGTAGCTGATGCGCTACCTAGCGAACGGGCTATTACCGGGGAATCATCTTCATCTCCGAACAAAAAAGCAACCGCAGCATCCCCACCATTCGATTCGTCTGCACTTGTTGGCCTTCCAGTTCGAAGGTCCGACAAAATGGCCATAGCGATTCCTTCGCTACTTCTAGCGCCGCGCATAGCGGCTTCAGCAGATCGAGCAGAACCTCCGGTGTCAACCGCCCATGTCTCTTGAGGCAGGTCAAGAGCCGCTTGGATTGCAGTGGCATTCGTTTTATCTAGATAAGCAGGATTAGCTGTCGCGAACAGAATTGACGTAGGCGTGACCTGGGCGTTTCGCAAAGCATTTCTAGCAGCCTCGACACCCATGGTCGTTGTGTCCTCATCGAAGCTAGCAACGGAGCGTTGACCGCGTCCTCCGCCAGAACTCATCGCTGCAGCTATTTTCGAACGGTCTAAACGGTAGTAAGGAACATATGCCCCGTAGCCGATAATGCCTCTCACAGATCCCCCATGCTTAGATATGTAATAAGTTTAGTCTGACATATTTGCCAGCCGCTATTCAAAAAGCACAAAGAATGAAATTCTCATTTATGCATCTGCAAAATATGGACTCTCGCCTGAGGCATGATCTGTGATATCCAGAACGTGCTCAACTCCGTCCACTAGCTCAACTAGAGTTTTTTCTATACCAGCAGTGACGGTCGAATTGGCCATTCCGCAGCCCTGGCAGCCCCCGCCTAGCCTTACAAGCACGGTAGTTCCTTCTACTCGCACTAACTCTGCAAATCCACCATGCGCAGCGATCGAAGGGTTAATTCGCTTTACTAAAACTTCTTGGATTTGATCTTCCTTAGTCCCAGACAGGTCCAGGACAGAATTAGGTCCTAAATCTGGACGGTTTGGATTTCTCAGAACTAGACCCGCCTGATGGCCGTTAGTCGGCAGATCAAGAGTGGCGCCTTCGAGTTTAGATATGTCTTGTTCAGGTACCAGAACCGTGAGCCCAGAACCTACGTGAGAAGGTATATCGCCTGGATCGGCTTCGCTCAAAAGCTCAAAAGCTAAGTCATAGGTGTAATCAACACCTTGCACCCCTGTTACTTCAATACGCAGCGCAAGTTGGTCTGCATCTTGTTCGCCTGCACGCAACTCAATTACTTTTTCAAGTGCAGATTCAGTTACGGCAATGGCATTACGTTCCGACATAGTCTCACTCTATCCAACCTCAACACTCGGCACCCACGAATCTTATGTAGGTACTTGCATAAAAGCAGCAGGGTGGAGCCCTTAGTATTCAGGTAGCGTGGCAGATTAAGAAATATTATGTCGCTTCCTATGGAGATCTTATGAGTTTTCGTGCCGTTATGCTTTCTGAAAAAGACCGACAAGTAAGTAGTTCAATAGTCGATCTCGAGGATGCCGATCTTCCTCAAGGCGACGTCTTAGTATCAGTGGACTACAGCACCCTCAACTACAAAGACGGCATGGTTCTTAGTGGAATCGGACGCTTGGTGCGTAACTACCCGCACATCCCTGGAATCGATTTTTCTGGAATAGTCGAAGCCTCGCATGATCCTCGCTTCGCATCTGGAGATCGTGTCGTTCTGACAGGTTGGAAAGTCGGTGAACTTCACTGGGGCGGCTTCGCTGAAAAAGCAAGGGTAAATGCCGATTGGCTGGTCAAGCTGCCGGAGAATCTTTCAAACCTAGATGCTATGGCGATTGGGACAGCAGGCCTCACATCGATGTTAGCAATGCAGGCCCTAGAAGAGCATGGTATCCAACAAGGCCCAGTTCTAGTTACCGGAGCGGCTGGCGGAGTTGGAAGTGTTGCTATCCATCTCCTTGCTAGCGCTGGCTACGAAGTCGCTGCTTCTACTGGAAGACCAGAAACAGAGCAATACTTAAGATCTTTAGGGGCAACGAGCATCATTCAAAGAAGTGAACTAGCTGAACAACCTACCGGTCCTCTAGCGAGTGAAAGGTGGGGAGGCTGCATCGATGCAGTAGGAGATGTCACTTTGGCTCACGTGTTAACTGAAATGCAATACGGATCTAGTATCGCAGCTTGTGGACTTGCTGGCGGCAACGCTCTGAACACTACTGTCATTCCCTTTCTACTCAGAGCAGTGAACCTGCTCGGAATAGATTCTGTAGTAGCTCCATTCGATTCGAGAGTTCGAGCATGGGCTCGCTTAGACGAACTTCTCGATCGCGACACTTTAAAGACCATGACTACGGTAGTAAGCCTATTAGATGCTTCAAAGATGGGATCTCAAATCATCCAAGGACAAGTGCAAGGGCGAGTCGTTGTTGATGTAAAGGCCTAGCTATCAACTAGGTCGAAGCTAGTAATTTCTATGTTCTTCGCAACATCGGAAGATGCAATATGTCATCTTCCAAGTAATCAACACCTGATCTTTCGAACCCATAATTTCCGTACCATTTTTCTAAGTGGGCTTGAGCAGACAGTGCCCAGGGTCCAACGCTGCTTCCTAATGCTTTATCAATTAGTTTGCCCGCAAGGCCTTTAGACCTTGAATCTTGTCGCGTCACAACTCGGCCAATTCGTCGAATTGCACCCTCATCGATCACCCGAAGGCATGAAGCCAAGCCGTCAGAGTCATCAATCCAATAGTACATGGCGGCCTGATCTAGATCATCTAAGTCTTGATAAGCGCAATTCTGTTCAACGACAAAAATACTCACTCTTAGAGCCAATATTTCATACAACTTTGATGGGTTAAGATCATCAAAGGTAGCTACGTGAATCTCCCTAGTTGCTTCATTCACAATAACGAAGCCAAGGCTGAGAAACCCGCCATGAGCATTGCAAACACCACCAAAACACAAGTCCAATACACGATCGGTTTTCGGTGTCTTAGCGAAAGAATTTCTCCGCTGCGGTCATAATAGTCACGGGACATATGTCAAGGATACCTGCTTGCGCCACAGCGTTTCTAACTATCTAGCTCTTCAGATAGTAGCAGCCACTCTTCTTCTCTAGCCCTAAGCGCCGCATCAACATCAGCATATTTTTTTGCCGACTCCTCTAACTGACTAAAATCGGTCTTTTCTTTATTCATCTCAGTCTGAATACTTTTTCTTTCAACAGTTAATTCTGCAATTTCTTTGTCAATTTTTGCAATTAAACGCTCTAATGTGGAAGAAGACCTCCGGTTAGCGGTCTTTCGTTTAGTTTTTCGATCTTTCTCATTTAATACTTTTTTTAATGCTACAGCGTTCTCCCAAACTGCTTCGCCGGCACCTAGAACACGAAGACCACCACCGTTTATTGCGACTACATGATCAATAGTTCGCTCAAGAAACACTCGATCATGTGTCACCACTACCAAAGCGCCTTTAAAGTTATCCAACCAGTCTTCTAACGCTCGCAACGTATCTAAATCCAAATCGTTTGTAGGTTCGTCTAGAAGAAGGACATTTGGTTCACCTGCTAACAATGCTAAGAGTTGCAATCGGCGCTGTTCACCACCCGAAAGACTCCCTACTTTCGCTCGGTGGGTAGCCGGTTCAAACCAGAATCTCCCCAAAAGCGCTATATGGCGATAGTCCAACCGACTTCCTTTGCCAGCAATCACCTCTTCTACTGTCAACTCACTGTCTAGCGAATCACCTTTTTGGTCGAAATACCCGACCTTAACTGTCGAGCCACGATCCACTTCCCCATCTAAAGGTTCCCGTCTCCCTGCAAGAATATCTAAGAATGTTGACTTGCCTGAACCATTTGGGCCTACCACCCCAAGGCGAGCATCAGCTTCCAGGCTTATGTTGACATTAGTGAACAAGGGCACCTCATCATCATGCCCGCCGCTCACATTCTCAAGCTCTATTACTTTTCGCCCCAGTCGACTCTGTTTATACTCCCCTAACCCTAACGAGTTCTCTCGGTCCTCATTTTTTTCTGGGCGAGTCAGAGTTCTATGAGCCACAGTTAACCGGGCTTTAGGTTTTCGCCTACGCGCTTTTGCTCCTCGTTGCAACCACACAAGTTCTTGACGAGCCAAGGTAAGTCTTGCTGACTCATGTTTTGCTAATGTCTCCTCTCGCTCAGCTCGAGCGTGGAGATAATTTTGGTAGCCGCCCTCGACGATTAAGGTCCAGTCTCGAGAAAGAGCGACGGTGCGAGTGGCAACTCGATCTAGAAGGTGGCGATCGTGGGTAACTAAAATTATTCCACCCCGAAAGTCCAACATTCTTCGTTCCAAAAAATCAATGCCTTCTATATCCAGGTGGTTAGTTGGCTCATCTAAAATTAGCAACTCAGCATCATCGTCTAAAAGTGTTATCGCCAGCGCCACACGTTTTGCTTGCCCACCAGACAAGGTTGTAATTTTCCGATCAGTAATCGCAGACAATCCGAGCCGGTCTAAAGCAGCATCTGCTTGCCAGCTGTGTCCCACTGCATCTTGAACAGTTACGTTTCCAATATCTGGACGCTGCCAAAGGCAAGACGTTTGCAAGCCACGCTGTCTCCTGATGACACCGCTGTCTGCTGTCTCTAATCCCGCAATGATCCTCAGAAGAGTAGATTTACCTGAGCCGTTAATTCCGAGCACACCGATTCTTTCACCGCTCTTAACGGTGAAAGAAAGGTCCTTAAATAAAGGCTTACTCGGCCAAGCCATAGCCAGAGATTCAATGTCAAGGAGAGTCATATAGAACGATCGATTGGAGATCTCGGGAGCGAGAAGAAACGAACCTTAATCAGTTAATAAAAACCAAGTTAACGTTTTGTCGACATCTTCCACCCTGACTTCGACTTTCCGCTGACCCGAACCATCAATAGTTTTTGCGTTGCAATAGAATGTGCCGCCTACAAGAGCAACTATGTACTCTTCGTCTCCGCAGTCAGCTGCAACATCAAACCCAACATCGATGCTGATTTGATCGGCAAGAGCCGCTTCGGTCCTTATGACCTGCAAGGCAACATGTTTTAGCTTGTAGTCATATCTGCCCTGTGCATCCAGCATTCGAACCTGGATCTCAAAATAATTACCTTGGACTTCAGTTTGGCAGGCAAAAACGGACTCAGGACTCTTTGACACATCCTTGGGACAGTCGACAGCGCCAATCCTGACGGGCACCAGATCATTACTGACCGCCTCTTGTAGTTCGCGTTCCATCGTGGTTTGGTCAGAGCCTCCACTGCAGGCGCTAGACAGAAGCAACGCAACCACTAACACGGTCAGCGGAGTTTTCAAATGGCCAAGTTTCAGGATGCGGGTCATTACGGTCCTGACAATAGCAAGGCACAGGCCATCGAGGCCATGGGCAGATCCATAAACTATTTTATTTATTTACTTTCTCAAATGAATGGGCGTTCTTGATACCTTCCGAAAACCTCAGCCAAGGAGTGCATGATCTCGCCTACAGTCGCCATCGACTTCGCACTATCAATTAAGAATGGCATCAGATTTGTATCAGTTTCAGCTGCACGAGCTAAGGACATCAACGATGTATCTACCGCCATTTGGTCACGATCCGCTTTTACTTGATGAAGGCTTTTGATTTGTTTAGCTTCATCCTCACGACTGATTTTCAGCAAATCAATTTGGTCTTCGTCATTGCCTTCCGTAAAGTCATTAACGCCCACGACGACTCTGCGTCCTGAGTTTATTTTCTTTTCAAAATCATAGGCGGCATCTGCAATATTGCCTTGATACCAACCTTCGTCTATCAGCCTAAAAGCGCCCTCGAGCATTGATCCGTCACCGCTAGAGTCGATGTGGGCGAACATTTGTTCAGCTTCCGCTTCTAATTTGTCTGTCAAAGCCTCCACAAACCAACTACCGCCTAGTGGGTCAACGACATTGGTCGCCCCGGTCTCATACGCGATCACCTGTTGGGTACGAAGTGCTATTCGAGCAGCTTTCTCGGTTGGAAGGGCCAACGCTTCATCCATCGAATTTGTGTGCAGGCTCTGAGTACCACCGAGAACCCCAGCTAACGCTTCAATAGCAGTTCTAGCAATATTAACTTCTGGCTGCTGGGCTGTTAATGACACACCTGCAGTTTGTGTGTGGAAACGCATCATCATCGATTTTGGGTCTTTAGCTCCATAACGTTCCTTTAACCATTTTGCCCAGATACGACGGGCAGCCCGATACTTGGCTATCTCTTCAAAGAAATCAATATGGGCATTAAAGAAGAAGCTGAGTCGCGGAGCAAATTCATCAACATCTAGTCCTCTTTCTATGGCAGCTTCAATGTACGCAAAACCATTTGCCAAGGTAAACGCGAGTTCCTGAGCAGCTGTCGATCCAGCTTCTCGAATGTGGTATCCGCTAATCGAAACTGAGTTCCAATTAGGCATTTCGTTTGAAGCAAACTCAATCGTGTCTGCTACCAATCGCATTGAAGGCCGAGGAGGGAACATCCATTCTTTTTGGGCTTGATACTCTTTTAGGATGTCATTCTGCAGCGTTCCACCAAGTTTTTCACGTCCCACGCCTTGATTCTCTGCGTTCGCAACAAACATTGCCCAAATGGCAGCGGCAGGAGCGTTAATGGTCATTGATGTAGTGGTAGCCGAGAGATCAATTCCGTTATACAAAACGTCCATATCGGCCAAAGTGTCGACGGCTACTCCGCATCGACCTACTTCGCCAATTGACAACACGTCATCGCTATCGAGTCCCATCAGCGTTGGCATGTCAAATGCGGTCGAAAGCCCGCCGCCGCCTGCAGCTAAAATTTCTTTGAAACGCTGATTCGTGCTTTCTGGTGTACCAAAACCAGCAAACATTCGCATCGTCCACAACCGACCGCGATATCCGCTCGGGTGCACACCACGCGTGTACGGATACTGGCCGGGCCAACCTACGGTTTCGCTCACATCATCATCAGCAGGGGCATACAGCGGGTCAAGAGGAAGCCCACTCATGGTCTCATAGTCCACGTCGCGAACTCGACCAGACTCGAATTCTTCTTGCCACTGCTCTCGTGTCATTTCAAGCTCTCCCGTTGCAACGATTCACTAACTCTAGTCGTTTGTAATGTTTACCATCTCATTTGGCCTATCGGACCCTGCCCAGATCCAAGTTCCCACTCTGCACTACGAGATATTGCATGAGTCGTGAACTCATGAGCTAAAAAAATCGCATCCAGAACCGAGGAGCCTTTCGCCAACTCAGCAGCAACTACCGCTGAAAGCGTATCGCCTGAACCGCGAACGTTAGTAGTTCTGATCTTCGGTCGTTCTAAAATCGTAGTTTTTCCAGCACAAACCACAACGTCAATAGCAGCCTCTCCGCTTCTCCTTCCCCCAGTGATCACGACAGCCTCCGGACCTGCGTCTATTAGCTCGTGGGCGGCATCTTCTATAGCTCTTAAATCATCTCCAAGCACGCGCCCTAGCAATCTCCCAGCTTCCAGATGGTTAGGCGTTATTACTTTCGCGTTAGGCACTAATAATTCACTGATGAGCATCTCAGTTTTCTCTTCATAGAGCCCATCTCCATGCATATTTACAAGGACCGGATCCATCACCAGTAAGGGTAATTTGCCCTGCCCAGCGAGAGTTGCAATAGCTCTAACATTCACTTCTGTATACAGGAATCCAGTTTTCGTCGCCCGAACCGAAAAGTCCGCTAGCACTGCTTCTATTTGAGCGAGAACGATTTCCGGCGGCATCGCTAACGCTGACCTGAATTCTTGAGTATTTTGTGCCGAAACAACCGTAAGTGCACAAACTCCATGGACCCCACAAGCAGCAAACGTACGAAGGTCAGCCTGCAAACCAGCTCCTCCTCCAGAATCAGATCCGGAAATAGTTAACACAACAGCAGGGGGTTCGGTCAAAGTTTCCTCATATTATTCTGCGGGTGAGCATGCTACGTTCCAAGAGCATGGCAAGGGGACTAAATTAGCTGTATGCCTATTAGCGTCGGTATCATAGCGAATCCAGTGTCAGGACGCGACGTTAGGCGCGTCGCAGCTCGAGGCGGTGTTTCTACTGCGGAAGACAAACGTAACCGAATCTCTAGAGCGGTCATCGGCGCTGTCACTGCTGGAGCTAACCACATTATTGCTATGAAGGAACCATTTAACATAGCTACAGGTGCTCTAGCTGATCTCAATGTAGATGCGGAACTCGAAATTCTTGATATTGGAGCAAACGTAAGCCCGTTGGATACCGCAAAGGCTGCTCAAGCCATGCGTGATCGTGGAGTAAAAGTACTCATTACACTCGGCGGTGATGGTACGAACAGAACCATTGCAAAAGTCTGGCCTGACGTGACACTAGTTCCGATGTCTACAGGAACAAACAACGTTTTCCCCAGCCTCGTAGAGCCTACCGTGGCTGGTGCCGCCGCTGGTTTAGTGGCTTCTGGAATTGCTGATCTTGAAACCGTTGCTCCGAGATCTAAAATGATTCATGTGCAATTAGCTGAGAATAGATCTGATATCGCCCTGATAGATGCTGTGACTTTGGTGAATGATTTTGTAGGGAACAAGATGCCAGTCAAACCATTGAGTCTTAGGCAACTTGTAGTGTCACAAGCTAGACCTGACACAATCGGGGTTTCTTCGATAGTTGGTTTGCTTCAGCGATGTGAAACCGAGGATGACTTTGCTCTCGTGGCGACTTGTGGCCCTGGTGGAAAATTGCTTAAGGCTCCAATAGCTCCCGGTCTTTATCAGGGCGTTCCAGTTTTAAATATTCAAAGAGTGGACTTATCCGAGCCTATCTCCTTGCTCAAAGGTGCGGTTCTGGCTTTTGATGGCGACCGTGAGCACTTAATTGGTCTCGAAGACCAAGTGACTGCAAGAGTCGAACGAGATGGTCCTCGAGTCGTGAATGTTTCCGCAGCTTTGGCTCAAGGCGCTGAACGGGGCGCGTTTAGTTAATCATGGAGAGCATGTAACAAAGATAATCTTTAGTGCTTTAATTTTGTCACCATTAGTTTGTCACCATTAGGTAGATCCTAATACCTCTGCCTCAAACAACGGATTAGCATCTAACGATCTCATTGTTGAAGGTAGTTCATCGCGCGCTTGTTGGTGAAATGCACG
>Ga0308012_10000247_pt1 | contig 34663 bp, 21 predicted proteins | sample Neamet179_FD_203133 | JGI IMG/M metagenome (GOLD analysis project Ga0308012, IMG submission 203133) | Marine microbial communities from water near the shore, Antarctic Ocean - #179 | ecosystem: Environmental > Aquatic > Marine > Unclassified | place: Southern Ocean | collected 2014-07-25 | reverse complement strand
CCCGTGCCCCATATTTCAGAACAGACTTTAGTCAAAGCCGCTGTTAACGTCGTCTTACCATGGTCAACGTGACCAATCGTACCTACATTAACGTGTAATTTATTTCGTTCGAATTTTTCCTTCGCCATCTTCGACTGCCCCTATCTATTCTAAGCGTCATCAATTAATTTTGAATCAGGTTCTGCTTTTATAGTCAGAATCACTATAAAGAAACACTACCTGCTTCCGGTCTATTTAAACTGTATACCTAAACTGTTTTACCCACCAAATGAATGGTGCTCACACTCGGAGTTGAACCGAGGACCTCTTCATTACCAATGAAGTGCTCTACCGCCTGAGCTATGCGAGCCGCACATGAGTAATCTCAGCCCCTGCCCTGCACCGGCACTAGTGTCGGCTTCCTCATGCATAGAACAAGCTACTCAGGCAGCCTGATCATCTTGCTAAATGTTCCAACTTTTTAGCCAAAAATTGGAGCGGGTAGCGGGGATCGAACCCGCGTATCCAGCTTGGAAGGCTGGGGTTCTACCGCTGAACTATACCCGCCTGCAAAATCTACTCCCCTAACTAGCTATGAGTTGGTGGAGGGGGGTGGATTTGAACCACCGAAGCTTGCGCGTCAGATTTACAGTCTGATCCCTTTGGCCACTCGGGAACCCCTCCAACATGAACTTCCAAGGGTCAAATTCCTCGGCACTCTCACTCAGGAGCGGCATTTTATGGGAATTGAGTCCCTTGTGCAATCGTTTCACAGAGATTTTCTGTAATGATCAAATTGGGCCGACCTGCCGTCAAATCTGGCCATGCGGGGTTTTCTGAGACATATTGCTCCAGCACTTGCAATTGAACTTCAATTTCGCCAGTAGAACGCTGTATTTCTTCTATCTGAGGAGCGTAACCCAGCCCCTGAACCCGATTGCGCGCGGCCTGCGCATCGCCAAGCTCAGAGAAAACACCTAGCGCGATCCCGTTCTCCAGCATTCCACGGGCGATTAGGTAAATTTCACTCTCCATATCAGCGGCTCTAAGGCCTTCACTCAGGCCGTCTAGGGTAATTTTTGCGATCCCGCGCGAGGACGCCGGAGGTATGAAAACTCGATATTGTGAGCTCAACGGGTCGCCGCTGAGAACCACATTGTACGCAAATGCTGCCTCGCCCATCTCCGCAATCAAGCTGGAGGCATCATATATAGTGCTGAAACTCCCTATTGTGAAGCAATTTAGTGCAGGCTGAGCCACGAGCTGCGCCTCATATTCACTGACCAGAGTTAAGCCACTATTGAGCAGAAGCCTGGGAGTACTCGTTACCGCTGGCGCGATGGGCTCTGCAGCATAGCGAACCCAGGAGAAATAGCCGATATTGGCCACTAGGAGGAAAATGGCTATATAACGCATAGCCTAAAACCTTCTTGGATTGCTGTCAGGGTGTGGGCAAGCGACATCGAGACCATCAAACACAAGAGAAGTAACAATTTCACTGCGATCTAGACCTGCTAAACCATGCAGCAATTCAGCATCTCCGCCTGCAAAGTAAATTTCAACATCACCCACCCTAGCTAATGATTCACTCTGCTGCTTTATTGTTGCCAGCAATGCCGTCACAGTTCCATTAAATACGGCCTCATCTGTTGAATGGCCCAAACTTTGGGAATACGCGGAATAGTTGTCACTCAGCCGTATAGCCGTGTTTGATTCCAAGCTGCCGCGCATCAATCTTAAGCCAGGGATAATATGACCGCCCAAATGCAGCCCCTGCGCATCGACTACATCGATAGTAAGTGCCGTACCACTATCTATAACCATGCAAGCGCTGCCTGCCCTGCGATAGGCCGCAAGCATGGCTAGCCACCTATCTATGCCGAGTCGGCTGACGTCCGCATACTGATTGATCACCCCCCCGCAGCTTTGGGTGACGCTAGCCTGCACTAGAGCTACTGAGTACTTTGCACGCACCCAATCTTCTAGCCTCCTATTTACATCACCGCCGCGCACACTGCACATACGCGCCAAGGTTATTGCTGCGTCTAGCTCTGCGACTCGCTGTAACTCATCAAATCCGGGCACATGGCCTGCCTTGACCACGGCCAGATCGCCCGCTGTGAGCAGCCGCCATTTGATCCGTGAATTGCCTACATCAAGTTCTAATATCATGCGCTAATTAATACTCATTCTGAAAGCGGACGCAACGACGGAAATACTTCCCCAGCATTGATCGATTGTATGCCCTTCACAGTTTGTAGCAGTAATGAACCCTCTGAATCCACTCCCAGCGACTTCCCGATCAGCCGACTATCACCATTTTGAATTTCGATATCAATCATTCGATAACAATCCAGGCCATTCCAGCGCTCTTCAAAAGATGAGAATCCGCCGCTTTCGTATTTCTCCAAATTTCGGCACAGCTGATTCAAGAGCGCCGCGAGCAAAATCACCCGAGAGGGCGACTCGCTGACGATACTATTCAGATCGGTTGCCGGCCTATCGATGCGCTCTAGTGAACCTGCTGACAGTTCGATATTCACTCCGACGCCGAAGACAACGAAGCGTGAAGCGTCTTGGTGCTGCAATTCCAAAAGGATGCCGGATAACTTCCTCTTCTCAAAAAGTACGTCGTTGGGCCATTTCAACTGAAGGCCTTGTACGCCTAATTCCCGCAGTGCCTCCAGCACGCTAATAGCGGTAACCAGAGATAGAGCCTGCAGAGCATTGGCCTCCATCGAGAAACGACGAGTATGAGATAAATAGATTCCCGCATTCTTCGGACTCACCCACTGACGACCCCGACGGCCCCTTCCAGCAGTTTGTGAATTGGCAACAACTACCCGGTTCTGCGTATTGCCAGATTGAATCTGCCGAAGTGCTTCAGAATTTGTGGAATCAATCTCATCAAAAATCTGAATCCTATCTATAGATTTCTCAGACTCCAGATTTAGCAGATTTCGAAGTGTTTGTTCATCCATAGTTTTTGGTGTAATTCGGCCAATTGGTATTATTCTTTTGAAAAAGAAGCCTACCGAAGAATTAGTAGACGGCAAGCAAGTTACGATCTTCTAATAAAAAAAGGAGCGTGGATATTGCTTTGAACAACATCCGATCGCTCCTTCTTTTATTGGAAACTAGGCCCAAATAACACCCTAGCTACTGAATAAAATTCAGCGTACTACTCTCCCGTGTTTGCAGCGCCCGTCGATTCAACGGCAATCTCGCCACTTCTGATCTTCGAAATTACGCCTAGCGCTTCCAGCATAACCATGATGCTAGTAATCATCACCAATACCTCGATAACAACCAATGCCCATTGACCATTCTGATAATGATTCACTATGTACCAGCAAGAGGCCCAGAATGCCATTATGAAGATAAAGATCATCGGCGCCAGAATGAATTTAGGCGAGCGTCCCAATCTCATTAGATAAACTGCGATCAATAGCAACGTCATCGAGGCCAGAATTTGGTTAGTTCCGCCGAACACAGGCCAGATCAATGCACCACCGTCTCCTGGATAATTACCCGCGGACACACCGAAAGCCAGCATCAGACAGGCTGCTATCGCAACGAGTGTAGCGACAATGTTGTTTTTTAATGCCGCGATGTTATAGATGCTACCCCATTCCTGAATGATGTAGCGCTGCAAGCGTAAGCCGGCATCCATGGTAGTACCTGCAAAAAGCACTACCATTACAGCAAGCATAGTTTGCGAGAAGGCAATGGGGATTCCCCAGCCGGTAGAAATTAATATCGCACCGCCGTCAATGAAGCCTTTCTGCCCAGGACCAGCCGCATAACCAGAATAAATTGCATTCCAATCAGCGGTGTTCGCAGCATAGAGAGATCCGGTCACAGCGACGATTGTTATCAAAGCCAGCGAACCTTCACCAAGCGCACCAAGATAACCAACAAAGCGCGCGTCCTTCTCATTGCTCAGCTGCTTTGAGCTGGTTCCGGAAGCTACGATACCGTGGAATCCAGACAGGGCACCACAGGCAATTGTGACGAATAGAATTGGCCATATAGGCGGAGTTCCCTCAGCCAGATTCGGATTGAACGCTGGCGCGGACACATTAGGTAAGGCGATAAATACCGCGCTGTAGAGAATGAACAAACCTAAGACTAGTTGCGCACCATTGATGTAGTCACGTGGTTGCAACAAGAGCCATACCGGTAACATCGAAGCAATACCGGCATAAACAAACAGCAAGATAATCCAGTTACCATTTGCTCCGAGACCAAAAATATCGCCCGGTAATTCCAGAGGCATTACACTACCGACGTAGATCGTGAAGTAGAGAATCGCAACACCGACTACCGATATCAACAGTAGGTTATAGTTTTTCCGAATCAATATTCCGATTGCTATGGCAACTGGGATTGCAGCCCAGGCAGGAAATACCGATGAAGGGAAGATAACCATGTCTGTCGCAATGATGGTCGCGAACATCGCGTTAACCAATACCAACAGCAGAAAGATGATAACCATGAACAAAGCAGATGCACGCTTACCAATAACATCTGAGGAAAGAGCACCAATTGACTTCGCCCCGTGACGGTTACTTGCCCATAAAGCTCCCATGTCATGAACACCGGCAAAGAATATGCTGCCGAATGTCACCCACAGTAAGGCCGGAACCCAGCCCCAATATACCGCGATGGCAGGACCTACAATCGGTGCAGCACCGGCTACAGCCGTGAAGTGAGCGCCCCAGAGCACATACCTATTAGTAGGCACATAGTCGATGCCATCGTTGATTCGATGCGCAGGAGTCACATAGTCGGGGTCCAACTGATAGATTTTCTGTGCGATGAATTTGGAATAGACAAACCAGCCAAAAGAAAAACCGACCAGGCCGAAAATGACGATGAAGATCGAGGACATAAAGCGCTCTCCGGGATTATTATTATGAAATCTAAGTCCGGCATCATAGCAAGTTAGAGGGCGCCGATACAACGGAAAGTCTTGTAATTACTGGCCTTGTTAGGGGGTACACAGCTGGTGTTACTACTCGAATCCTGACTCCTTTGCAGAGTCAAATCATCAATTATTCAGCCGGGCCAATACCACTTATCATTGAGCGAAAAAAAACCCGGTCATCTGCATGATCGGGTTTTCCCTAGCTAAGCCAAGGTTTAGTTAGATGGTGCCGCTGCATGGTATGTCCAATAACCGATGAACATCTCATCCCAGCTCTGCAATCCAAAAACAAGCTCCTGAGAAGGATCAGGATTAGCTGGATTGAATTCGGAATTATCGAAAGCGCCTGTAACGTGCACTTTAGTACCCGCCTTGATCTGCACTGGCTCTTCCAATTCATAAGTAGGCTGCCATGCGTAGCTATAGTTAGGAACACTAAGCAGGTCAGTCATTGTGCCGTCTTCATTTTCCATGGCGAACTTCATGTCCTTGCCACGGAAGTGCATGTGGGCACGAAGGCCTGTTACTACTACGTCCTCGTCGAACGTATATTGAGCCGCTGATTCGTAGTCCTGGTCGTACGCAGGGATCTTGAACTGTGAAGCTACCGAACGAGTGAAATTCTCGTACTTAGGCGGCTCGTCGTACATATACAGACCAATAAGTGTTTCATCAGTTGTCGCTTTACCGTTAGTTGTAAAGTGGAACTGCATGGACAATTTATGATCTTTAGGAATGTACACGCCGGTATCTTCACGGAAAGACATCGCATCTACCTTACCAGGGGCATAACCCTCGAGGAAGCGGCGTGCAACAGAAGTTGTGTTGCCTTCTCCACCGTCAAAATTCTCGGCAGGTGCAGTTACATAAGTGAGAAGGTGATGAAGAACTGACTCGTCACCGGGGATAAACTGAACCGCCTTAACCCACTTGTCTTCGTCGAAAGGAAGCTCAACGTCCACATCGATGTAGTCGAGGACACCGGTGGCAGGAATTTCCATCTTCGGCGCCTTAACGATAAAGTCAGGCTCGCCTAAGCTCCATTCTTTCCAGTTAGGCATATCGATCTCTGTTAATGGGTCAATAGCGGCGGCACCGCGGGGCGCTCCAGCATCGATCCAATGAACAAGAGTCTGCAAGTCCGAATCTGTCATGTAGCGCGCATTGTTGAAGTGACCGATGTTTGGGTCAACCTGTGTAGGTGGCATGCGCTTAGTAATAAGCGTTTCACGAATCATCGGTGACCAGCCCTGCAGCATCAAGTGGCTGTCCATAGCGAATGGCCCAATTCCACCTTCACGGTGACAAGTTGCGCATTGCTCAGCAATGATTGGTGCAACTTCTGTTGCATAGTCTGGAACTGCGTTTGCGTGAGTTTCTCTAGCTGGGAATTCGAGGTCACAACCAACAGCATCAATAATCATAGTGCTGTCTATTGTGCCAGCTAATTCGCTGGACAATGTGGCTGCCGCACTTGCTACTGGGCCACGGTAGAGAACAGTAAGACGCTCTGGATCAAGTATAACGATCTCGCCAGCCTTAGTCAGAGACAGAGTTTCTGAAACGATCTGTCCGTCGTCGAGCAGAAGGGGAAAGTCCGAACCCAGCGCCGATTTGGCGGATCGGATCGTCTCAATATTTGACTCTGCCGAGGAGTTGATCAACGCAAATGCGATACCCCGATCGTTCCATTGTGACGCCATAGCCTCTAGGCTCGCAACGGAGGAATTGATGGCTGAACAGCTGCTATCGAAAGACATTAATACTAATGCCTCTTTATTGCGGTAACGACTCAACTGGTGGAAATCGCCGTTGCTATCCATTAGTCCAAAATCACCGACTCTATCAGGCAGCGCCATAGCTGAGGCAGATAGAACTGACGTGATCAGAGCTATTGTGAATCCGATTAGTTTATTCATTTTCCATGCTCCAAAAAGCTAGTAATTAGGCTATTTGTAAACCTATCCATCAAGCAAAGCAGTTTAGCCCAGGTGGGTCGAAATGTGCAGCCTGAAACATTATTTTTTGTAACAAGGCAGAATAGATACAAGGCGGTCTCTCGGGGCTTCTAGCCAAACTTCGCCGGGAAATTCGAGATTTAGACGTAGGCTGTGAAATTTAGCGTCCACGCCTCAGTAAAAGGCCGAAATCGGCCTTTTACTGAGGTCATAGCAAAGACCAAAGTGGAGGTTGAGCTTGTATCTACTGGCTGGTCTTATTGTAGGAAAGATAGCCAATAAACATCTCATCCCAACTCTGCGCGCCTCCCCTGACAACAGCTGCAGGGTCTGGGTTACCAAGATTATATTGAGAATTATCAAAGGCGCCTTCGATCATCACTCTAGAACCCGCGGGTAATAACATAGGCTCCGAGAGTCGATAGGTTGGCTGCCAAGCAAAATTGTAGTCTGGCACATTAATGATCTGATCTTTTGTGCCATCTGGGTAGACGACGCTAAAGCGCATGCGCTTGCCACGATAATGCATATGCGGGCGCAGTCCGTGCAAAACCACCTCGTCCTCGAACACATGAGACGCTCGCATCGCGTGATCCGGTGCGCCCGGTGGAATTACGATGTTAGTCCCACCATGGCTTAGGGAATAAGTGGAGTACTGATAATCGGGCTCTTCTTCGGCGAAATAGAGGCCTAACTTTGTACTATCGATCGCCTCTTTTCCGAATGTCGTGTAATGCAGAGACATTTGCACCGCAGACCCCTTGGGCACAAATACACCCGTTTCTTCAGGATACGTTACTGCCTCATCTTTACCCGGCGCGTAGCCTTCCAAAAATTCTCTGTAGTTATCGTTTTCGCCCTCAACGATTTCTTCAGCATAGTCGGCGGGAACGATATAGCTCAGTAGATGATGAAGAACACGGCGGTCGCCGGGAAGATGCTGCACCGACTTAACCCAGACGTCTTCCTCGAAAGGCAGATTGATAGTGACACGCTCGTAGTCTAAGACACCGGTTGCAGGCACGCTGAAGGCAGGCACGTCGACGATGTAATCGGGCTCACCTAGCTCCCAAACCGAATCGGGCGGCTCTATTAGAGTGAGCGGGTCGACTTCACTAACACCACGGGGCGAGCCCGCATCTATCCAGTGAACAAGAATTTGCAGCTCCTCTGCATTCATATAACGAGCGTTGGTAAAATGTTTTACGTTAGGATCAACTTGAGCCGGCGGCATGCGCTTGGTCATCATGACTTCTTTCATCATGGGCGACCAACCTTGAACCATCATATGCGAGTCCATCGCGAATGGTGCTATGCCCCCTTCTACATGGCAGCTAATACAATTCTCTTCTAATATTGGTGCAACCTCGGTCGCGTAGTCAGGCGTATCACTGGTATGCATCTGCCTGGCTGGGAATTGCAGCTCACAACCAACCGAATCGGTCATGATCGTTTGCTCGATTGAGGCCGCATCATCGGCAACCGCCGCGGCCAACACATCTGCGAAAACGGTAGTACCTGCTACGGGCTCAATTTCGAGCGCGGGGAGTGCTCGAACTGGATCAGTATCTAGTCCACCGCGGTAAAGAATCTGACCCCGCGTAGGCTCTAAAACCACTATCTCACCGGCCTTGCTTAGGCCAAGACTTTCTGCAACAAGCTGACTGTCATCTAGCAAAATAGGTATATCGAAATTGTGCAGAGCGTCCATCAGACGAACATCAGCGAGACTATCACTGGCGCCAGAATTTATCGCAAGGAAGGTAATTCCCTGTTGCTCCCAAGTAGTACGTAGTAGGCGATACTTGTGCAGCTGCTCAATATTATCGATGCAACTCGACGCTGTAGCAATAATGACAACCGCTTTGCTGTCGCCATATTTCTGCAATTGATGGGAGACGCCCTCGTGATCGATTAGAGCGAAATTTCCAACTCGCTCAGCTCCAGCATGGGCTTGGATCGTGAAGATACTGCTTAAAAGGAAGAGAACTACTGCGCTTAGCTTTTTCATTTAAATAACCTTTCAGTTAGCAAAGTAGCTGCGGAGTGTAAGAGTGGAGCGGCAATTCCTCTTTATAACTCACTTCGCGCTACCGCAATTAGGCTACAGCAGAATCCGTTTAGATGTGGATTCAAGCGATGTCCAGTAGCTTAGCGCAATCTGCTGATTAACAAATAGCTATAAACTATAAGGCTTTGTGACAAATTGAAACCGTACGGATCGTACGGGGTGAGCTTTACCATTAAATTGTATTAGTTCAATGTTTTAAGTAACTGTAGCCTGCTCAGAAACACGTATAACACTGGCAACAGGGATAGCCAAATACTTCTAATTTAGCCCTTTGCGTCGCGGCTATCGCCATAACTGGCCATGTTCTCAACGAGTGAGAATCGACGAAAAAGTTCGTACATTCCCCAGAGCGCGAGTCCGATAACGATTAACATCATGCCCCAGCGCATTAACCCTGAAAAGAAGATCGAATCGAAAATCGGCATCTGCATTTGATACTGCGCGAGTGTATTGCCCCTATCCAGCATCCAGTGCCAAGCGCTGTGTGCCACCAAAGCCGACAGCAGAATGGCGCCAATGCGCTCGGCAACGAAGAAACGAAACAGGATGCGCAGCAGAGGAATGACCAGGATGAGCACAAGGATCTGACCAAGCTCCACACCTACATTGAACGCCAGCAATGAAGAGAACAGATGCCCGCCAGCAAACTGCAGCGTGTCGCTAAACAGGAAAGAAAAACCAAAGCCATGTACCAAGCCAAAACCAAAAGCAGCCACCCAGCGGTGCTGCAGTTTTGCGCCAACTATGTTCTCGAATGCCATGTAGACAATGGAGAGCGCTATCAGGGTTTCGATCAATGGTGGGAACCAGAGTGCGTTAGGCGCCATACCAAATGCCGAGCTGATAAGGGTAATCGAGTGGGCGATAGTAAACGACGTTACCACCGGAATTAGCGCGCGCATGCTGCGCAGAGGTATCACGAGACAGAATAGGAACAACAAGTGATCTATGCCGTCTAAAATATGATCGAAGCCCATATTCACAAACCGGAGTGCGGCCTGATACCAGCGTGGGTCCAATAGCACCACACCTGGATTGCCGAGGTAGTTGAAGACGCGTTCTGCACCCGATGGCAATAAGAACCGCAGCACCGTCGTGGTCTGATTCGACAATGTTCCTATCTCTGGGTTGATGGAGAATTCAGACTGATCCGACGAGATGGGATAGGTCACCATGACATCCAACACACCCTGTCGCCAAAATAGATCCACCGAATCTTCCAGTCGTGGGCTGAGAATATTTTCTAAGGCATCATCATAGGTAGTAAAGGACCGGTTAGATGGCAACGAGACGCGTACTGTCTCCAGTTGCTTCTCGGTCAATTCCTCACCGTTCTCATAGAAGCGCATAGATTCAGTGATATAAACGCGCGCAGCATCATTCAGAGCGAACTCTGCCTCGGAGAACTGAAGATAGCCGGGGCCTCGCAGCGGAAAACTGATCTCACCAAAAGCCTCCATGGGCACTCGGAGTAATGCCGTCAGTTGATTCCCTTCAGGTTTGACGAATGCGTATACAGTGACACGGCTGGGAATATCATGCGCTAAACTCAATGATGGCATCAAGAAAGCTGCGAGCAACACACAGGGTGTGATGAGTTTTTTAAGTAAAAATACGCTTAATATGGCGCTGATTTTATTCATATTTTCTTACTTATTATTAGTGATTTCAGTTAGATAGGAAGGGCCTAGTGGAAGTCGGCTAGAGCCTCGATAGCGCATCAATCGCTATCCACTAAAGGCTGTTACAAATACTTACATCAAGCTCTCGGATAATTTGGCCTGTGAGTATACTGTCTACAAAGAAATGAGTATACTCGGGCTTGCTCTGAAAGAGTTTAAACCCCCCGCAACTCGGGCATTTAGAGGAAAATAAGAATGACAAAGAAACTAATTGTAGGTGCAACTCTGGTCGTTGCATTGGTTGTCCTTGGACTTGGACAATCGAAAATACTAGAGCCAAGCATCGCTGCATCTAATGATGTAATGGCACCACATTTTCTCGTGGACCCATTCTGGCCTAAGCCACTCCCAAATCATTGGGCAATGGGTAATACAATCGGTGTTGACGTAGACGAGAGAGATCATATCTTCATCGTTCACAGAAATGACGCATCTCAATTCGGTGGCAACACTGAAATTGGCCTACAGGGCGGCGTAGCAGAATGCTGTACTCCTGCACCACCAATCATTGAAATCGACATTGAAGGCAACATCATCAATGCGTGGGGCGGACCTGTTGAAGGTGCTCCTTACACTTGGCCTGCATCAAACCACGGTATCGAAGTTGCACCTAACGGTGACGTTTGGATCGGTGGTAATGGCGCTGGTGACTCACACGTTCTCGTGTTCACACGTGACGGCGAGTACATCCGCACAATCGGCATGCAAGGCGAAGATCGCAACAGTAACAGTGAGACTCATTACGGTCGCGTTGCTGAAATCGCCATTGACGTTGAGGCTAACGAAGCCTACTTCGCTGATGGATATCAGAACAAGCGCGTTGCAGTTGTTGACGTAGCTACTGGTGCTTTTAAGCGTTACTGGGGTGCTTACGGCAATACTCCTGACGATGAAGCTGATGTAACTTATGTTCCAGGCCAGCCTGGACCTCAGCAATTCCGTGGCCCAGTTCACTGTGCAGAGCCTTCAAACGACGGACTTGTATATGTATGTGACCGTGGTGCTGACCGAGTTCAGGTCTTCCGCAAAGACGGCACTTACGTAAGAGAAGTGGTTTATAACCCAGCTACGTTGAATCAAGGTTCAACCTGGGATATCGCTTTCTCACGCGACCCCGAGCAAGAGTTCATCTATCTTGCAGACGGTCAGAACTTCAAGATCTCTGTAATCGATCGTGAGTCAATGGAAGTACTTTACACTTTCGGTCAAGGTGGCCGTCAGCCAGGTACATTCTACGCACCTCACAGTATTGCCACTGACTCTCAGAACAACATCTACACTACTGAGACTTATGAAGGCAGCCGCGTACAGAAATTCCTATACCAAGGAGTTCGCCCGGTAACAGTAGTAGATCGCGCGCCAACTTGGCCTGCTGACGAGCTGTAAGAAAATCTTCACAGCGTTTTAAAAAAGCCGTATCGAAGCAATTCGATACGGCTTTTTTATGCCCGATGATGTTTGCCGAAAAACCTTCTATCTATAGGCATCACCACAGAAATGCTGTGCGCAAGAGAAACGGCATTCGGCGCCCTACGATCACTACCGAATAGCCTTCCAACAAAAAAGCATTCTATAAGAATCATCTATAAAATACTGAGCGCAAGAGAAACGGCGCCTCATCTTTACAACTCTTTATTCAATTCTGAAGCTTGATCATGTTTACCATGTCAATTATGCTCGGAACCCAAACAGATAAGGCTCATTGCGATATTCGATTAGCCACAATAACCAACAATAAATCAATAGACGAGAAACTCATCTCCATGAAAATCCGATACCTGATTTCACTATGTGCCGCCTGCATTAGTTTATTCTCCATCCCCGCCCTGGCCGCGGAAGATATTGTCATCAACTACGAAAAAACTGGCAGCCCGCGCGCCGATCTAAGCACTATGAAAGTTAGTCTGCGCATTGCCGAATTCACAGATAGTCGTTCAGTAGAAAACCCACGCCTGATTTCAGATGCCCAGCTTTTGGGTGCCGACGGCTTTCAGGCGGAGAAGGCGATCGCGGAAATAATTCAGGACGCCATGAAAAGCGGCTTCGCGAACGCAAACGCAAACCTGGCGGATGCGGATGGCGATATGTTCCTGCAGGGGAATCTGACCGCCACTGAGGCAAAGGTCATCGATCGTGGCGGCATTGAGACGCTAGAATTAACACTGCGCGCCTCTGTACAATTAATGAGTGGTAGTCGCACGGTGTGGCAGACAAACCTATTCGGTCGCGGCAGAGCTCCTGCCAGCGAAGGCATGGCCGTCACTGTAAGTGCTGCTCTGGATAGACTCATCAATGAGCTTATCGGCGATGACTATTTTCTAGCTGAGATTCGCTAGAAACAACCCAGATTGGCGTCCAACAATCCCAAAACCAGTCTGGGATTTTCAGGGAAAAAATCTAATCCTGTAGCCAACTCAATTTCGTCGATAGTGGCTTTGGTGTCACAGTGATGAACGTGTACGGGTAAATCTTGATCGAAGATAAACGCCGTAGCCCGATTATCCGCCGAGACTACGATCTTGAAAAATGCATCTGGCACCCTGTGCTGAGTCTGTGTTTCCAAACTCGCAGCGACTGGTGTTTCTCTAAAAATAGGCCCGGTCAAGACATACACTTCACGCTCCCGGTTAACTAAATTTCGAATTGACCATTCCAAGCCATACCATGCACCCAGACTCAAATTCCGTCTGCGCGCCACAACATTACTCATGTAATTCACTTCATTCCAGTAAGGGGTGCCTGCAAAATTGACCAGCGGCACTAATTGCGCACGAGCAAGTCCGGCCTCTTCGGCATTGATAAAATCCTCTGCGCTAAGCGTCTCCTCGACGAAGTCATCGATCATGACTGCGCGCGATAGGCTCGACGCAATTCCTATCGAGCCGGATGTAACCCGATAGGCAGCCCAATCGGCCACCTTGTTGCGCGTGTTGTATGAAAGCGCATAGATCGGACGAAGGATCAGGTGATTCTGTGAGCTGCTCCCTGCAGGGCAGCCGTGCAAGCAATGAGCTATACGCAGCTCAGCAGACTGACTTTGAGACATGGAGGCAATCAACAATACTGCCAGAGCAGCTATCCGAAATAGGTAGAGGACGCCTGCCGAGAACGCTGGATGTCCTAAGCAAATGGCTACATCTGTCTGTTTAGAGCGTTTCGAAAGCAAACTATCAACTCACTGAGGGTATGGAAAGGCGTACAAGGCAGCTGAATTCTAACGCCTGCAGCCCTCTAAACTCCAGCACCCGATAAACATTAATTCGAGACTGACAGTGACCTGATTTTGCTCAGTGAAGCGTCTATAGCCCGCATTACGTTAACCCTCCCATTACCAACACTTGGGCAGTTTCCTGCAATGGAAAAATTGCATATTCCGCAAAAACACTGAGAAGACGCTCAATTTGGTAAAAGATAGCTATTCGATTATTAAAATTTACACTCTTTTTAATATTCGGGAAGTATTCCTTGAGTTTGCACCCTATTATTCACTCCGAAATTAGATAGCAATACCTTATATTTATGAAGCTTGAGGAGAGCAAAATGCTTAGATTTTCAATGACTGCCAAGATCGTGGCTGCATCACTGATGACAGTTTTCGTTGGCATGTCCGCCAACGCCGCTGATCGAATTAGTGACTTTTCACTAACCGATTCCGAAGGCCGGTTTTTCCAACTAAGCCGCCATGGCGACGAGCAGGCTATTGTTCTTTTTTCCTTCGACCCCCAAAGCAGGGACGCACGTCGTGCCGCTTCTGATCTTGCGGACATCGCTGAGCAATTCGAAGGACAGAATGTCGAATTTTTGATGATCAATTCAACTGGCTCCGCTGACAAGCTGGCCATGCGAGAAGCAGCAGAGAAAGAAGACATCACTCTGCGTATTCTCATGGATGACACACAATTGGTAGCCGAAGAGCTTGGCCTTAGCCGAGCTGCAGAAGTAGCAATTCTTGACCCTACAGCCAGAGAGGTTGTTTACCGCGGCGCACTTAATGATCGCTTCGCTGAAGGCAGCCGCGCAAGGCTCGCCAAAGAGCATTATGTTGCAGACGCGCTAACCGCATTTATTGCTGGCCAAAGCATCGCTGCCGTGCAAGTTGCTAGCAAGGGCGACGAGATCGACTTCTCAGCTAGCGCCGCTGTTGTCGCTGCAGTTTCCTACGCCAACGACGTTGCACCTATTCTTAAGGAACGCTGTGTTTCATGCCATATGGAAGGCGGCATAGCACCTTTCGCAATGAGTAGCCACCAGATGGTCCAGGGTTGGTCGCCAATGATTCGTGAAACGCTTTACACCAAGCGCATGCCACCGGGTCAGATCGGCAGTGAATTCGTCGAAAGCTTCCACAACGTAAATCACATCACCATCGAAGAGACTCAGAAGCTAGTTAGCTGGATCAATGCAGGCTCTCCAAACAATAACGACTCAGATCCTCTTGCGGAATATCGTCCAGAAGTTGTTAAGTGGGCTAACGGCACGCCCGACATGATCATCCCGATTCCGGAGCAGCGCATCCCAGCAACTGGTGTTCAAGACTATCGCAACCTAATGCTTCCTCTGGATCTCGAAGATGACATCTGGGTAAAGGCAGTTGCGTTTGCACCGGGTGACACTACTGTACTTCACCACATCATCGCCTTCTCTTATGGCGCAGGTGGAATGAATCAATTTGAAATACTGAATCAGGGCATCGGTCTTGGCGCTTACGCTCCGGGCAATTCCCTTAATACCTACCCAGATGGTGCTGGCTACCCGCTAGAAGCTGGTGGTGGCTTGATGCTACAAATGCACTACACAACTTCTGGTAAAGAAGCAGTAGATGCATCAGAAATCGGAATCTACCTTTGGGACGAAAAACCTGACCGACCTATTCGAGGCGGCTCAGCTGCAGACCTTGATATTAGCATCGAGCCATTCGAAGCTGATCACGAGATGGTCGCAACGAAGACATTCCGCAAAGACGCCCTCCTGACAATGGTAGGACCGCACATGCACTACCGCGGTTCCGATGCGAACTTCAAACTCGTCTACCCTGATGGCAAGGTAGAGGAAATCCTCAACGTACCTAATTATCAGTTCAACTGGCAAAAGACTTATGACTTTAAAGAGCCTAAGTTTCTACCTGCCGGCACTGAGATGGTGTTCAGGGCTACATTCGACAACTCGGCGAATAACCCATTCAACCCTGACCCATCATCAACGATCTCGTGGGGGGAACAAACCTGGCAAGAGATGTTCTTCGGCTTCTTCCGCTATGTGGATGCGGAATCAAGCGAAGGTGAATAGTCTTAGCCAGCTGTTTGTAAAAACCCGGTCACTGTAAAGTAACCGGTTGTAAAAAACCGGTTACTTTACAGTGACCGGTTTTTTTTTCGTCTAACACTCCTAAAAAAAACCATTGAGACCAGCCGCTACCCTAATCCATAAGATTGCTATTTCAGAGCGTTATGACAGCTTAGAGGGAAATTGCTAGTATCGAGACTCTTCCATCTACTAGATAAGAATCCGAAAAAAATGAAGAAACTATTCCTTTGTGCGCTAGCCTTATCTCTGGGAGCCGCCAATAGCGCCTCTCTTCTCGCTGATACCACCCTCTATGTGAACGTCAATGGCTACACGCTCAGCGCTAATCGCGAACTACAACAATTTAGCGCCATACAATTTACCGATGATCGTGTTGATCAAGTTTTCGCGGAAGGCGAAGAATTACCAGAACAAGCAGATCTGCTTATCGATGGCGATGGTCAGACTCTAATACCCGGGCTGATCGATGCCCATGGGCACATTCTGAGCTATGGCCTAAGTCTGTTGCGAGTTGATTTGGTAGACACGCAGACAGAGCAAGAGGCAGTGAGGCGTGTCGTAGACTTCGCTCAGAGTAGCGATCAGCTCGATTGGATTCAGGGGCGTGGCTGGAATCAAGTGCTGTGGGATAGTAACGAATTCCCATCGGCAGTGAGCCTGGACGCAGCTTTGTCAGACAAACCTGTTTGGCTCAGCCGTGTCGACGGCCACGCGGGATGGGCAAACAGTGCGGCTATGGAACTAGCCGGAGTCGACCGCCGGTCCGAAGATCCAGACGGCGGTCAAATTATTCGTGACGAGGATGGAAACCCTACCGGCGTATTCATCGACAATGCCATGGCTCTTATTCGATCACAGATTCCAGCAATCAGCATGGAAGAACAGAAATTCGCTCTGCGCACAGCGATGCTCGAATTAGCAAAACAAGGCTTGACCAGCGTTCACGATGCCGGCGCAGGAAGCGACACAATAGAAGCCTACAAGCAGCTGCTAGACGATGGCCCTCTTCCAATCCGCGTCAACGTAATGTTGTCCGCGGGAGACAGTTTCTATGAGCAGCGCCTAGCTGAGGGACACTATCGCAGCGCAGATGACACGCTCACCATGAACAGCGTAAAAATCGCCGCTGATGGCGCACTCGGTAGCCGTGGTGCCGCTATGATAGACGACTATGCTGACCAAGCCGGGCATACGGGGTTGTTATTGCACAACCCCGAACGTCTTGAGTATTTTATGCGTGCAGCTATGAACGCTGGCTTTCAGGTGAATACTCATGCGATCGGTGACAATGCGAATAAGGCCGTGTTGGATAACTACGAGCAGCTCATCGCGGAAACGAGCTCGAGAGGTTTGCGACACCGCGTAGAGCACGCTCAAATTTTGCGTTATGAAGACATATTCCGCTTCGCAGAACTCGGAGTTATTCCTTCGATGCAGGCAACACACGCCACCAGCGACAAGAACATGGCAATAGACAGGATCGGCGAAGTACGTATTCAGGGTGCCTATGCTTGGCGCAAGCTAATCGACGCTGGCGCGTTGATAGCCAACGGTTCCGACTTTCCTGTGGAGTCACCGAACCCCTTCTTCGGGCTGCACGCAGCGATCACGCGCCAGGACAAGAACAACCAGCCACCTGGTGGTTGGTTCCCCGAAGAGAAGATGACTGCTATTGAGGCCTTCGCCAGCTTCACGATCGACGCGGCCTACTCGGGTCATCAGGAAAATTTACTAGGCACTCTGGAACCGGGCAAGAAGGCAGATTTTATTATCTTAGATAGAGATATATTTGCGATCGATGATAGCCAGATCTGGCAAATAGAAGTAGAACAAACTTGGGTTAATGGGCAACGTGTTTCAAACTAGTTCATAACTCGCACTTACGTAAGATTTATTGCTGATGCTTCGCGGCACAGGTGAACAACTATGAACCAATATCCTCTGTCAGCATTGCTGCTGTGTACATTACTTGTTGCCTGCTCACCACCGTCACAGGAGGCTGAGCCAGCAAGCCAAGCGATTACTTCGGCAGCGCAGGTCGATCCTGCTGAGTTAGCCCGTTGGGAACAGCTAGCAAGCAACGTCACCATCAGCAGAGACAAATGGGGCATCGCGCACATCTATGGCAAGACTGATGCCGATACCGTATTCGGAACACTGTACGCACAAGCCGAAGACGATTTTAATCGGGTCGAAACAAATTACATCAATGCCATGGGACGCTTGGCAGAGGCCGAGGGAGAAGCTGAACTGTTTCGCGATCTACGCATGAAGCTGTTCATCGACCCTACCGATATGCAGGTGCAGTATGCCCAGAGCCCCGAGTGGCTGCAGGCCCTGATGAATGCGTTCGCCGATGGCCTCAACTACTACCTCCACACCCACCCTGAAGTTACACCAAGAGTCATCGATCGTTTCGAGCCTTGGATGGCGTTGACGTTCTCGGAAGGCAGCATCGGTGGCGATATTGAGAGAGTCAATCTTCGGGCACTACAGCGCTTCTATGGTGATGGAAGCTTAGTGGCGCAAGTCGAATCTGTTTCCGATGGCGAACCGCGCGGGTCCAATGGCCTCGCGATTGCTCCTTCGAACACGGAGAATGGTAAAGCGCTGCTTTTAATTAACCCACACACCTCTTTCTTCTTCCGCTCTGAGCTGCATATGGTCAGTGAGGAAGGATTGAATGCCTATGGAGCCGTTACTTGGGGGCAGTTCTTCATCTATCAGGGCTTCAATGAGAATGCTGGCTGGATGCATACGTCTAGCCGCGCCGATGCAATCGATGAATATCTGGAAACCATTGTGCAAAAAGCTGACGGCTACTATTACTTGTTCGGCGATGAGGAACGAAAGCTAAGAGAGACTGAGCTCAGCCTTCTATATAAGAATGGTGATGATATGGGAGTTCAAAACTTCACTGTCTACCACAGCCATAACGGACCCGTAATTCGCGAGCAGGATGGCAAGTGGGTAAGCATTAAACTTATGCAGGAGCCGCTTAAGGCGCTCACTCAGTCCTACACCCGCACCAAGGCGCAGAATCATGAAGAGTTTTACGCGAGCATGGAGCTGCAAACCAACTCTTCGAACAATACCGTATACGCCGATTCCGATGGCAATATTGCCTACTATCACGGTAACTTCGTTCCGGTTCGTAACACCTCCTTTGATTGGAACAGCCCGCTAGATGGCAGCGATCCGGCTACCCAGTGGCAGGGCCTGCATACAGTCGATGAGATAATTCATCTGTTGAACCCGCCCAATGGATGGATTCAAAACACTAACAACTGGCCGTTCACAGCGGCGGGGGAATACAGCCCACAAGCAGAGGACTACCCTCCCTATATGGCAAACAACTCGGAAAACCCCCGTGGCGTGCATGCGGTTCGAGTCTTGCAAGATCGAAGCGACTTCACAATAGACAAGCTTATCGAGGCTGCCTACGACCCCACCCTAACCGCCTTCGAAGACTTGATTCCCGGCCTTCTACTCATAACAGCAGTCGACAGCCAAGGGGAGCTGCAGGCTTCCATCCAAACCCGCACCCTTGAATATATCGACCTGCTTCGGAACTGGGATTACAATTTTTCCATCGATTCCACCGCTACCACGCTCGCCGTCTACTGGGGCCAAGCCTTGATGGCTGAGGTCGCAACTGAAGCCTCCCGCGCCAACATCAATATCTACGAATACATGGCAAACAACGCCGATCAGGGTCAAAAGTTGAGTTCACTACGTAGCGCCGCAGAACAACTTGAGGCCGACTTTGGCGACTGGCGGGTCCCATGGGGAGACGTGAATCGCTATCAACGTATTAATGGCGATATTGTGCAGAAATTCGATGACGAAGCTAAGAGCCTTCCAGTAGCTTTTGGGTCTGCTCGCTGGGGTTCACTCGCATCATTTGGCAGCCGAACCTATCCCGGAACCAAGAAGATGTACGGCACCAGCGGCAACAGCTTCGTCGCCGCGGTGGAGTTCGGCGATAAAGTTACCGCAAAGGCCATAACGGTAGGCGGGCTGCACAATGATCCTAACTCACCCCATTTCGACGATCAGGCAGAGATGTATACTCAGGGCGAATTTAGAGACGTGCTGTTCTATAGAGAGGACATCGAGGCGAATCTGGAAAAAGAGTATTCTCCCGGGAATTAATTTAACGCAGACAGAATCTATTGATAAGCCAATAACACAAATTTAGCTGCAGGGGGGGTCTCCTGAAAACGAAAAATTCCTCGACAAAGGTCGAAGAATTTTATCAATAGCGTGACGCTAAGAGTACATCAAGCAATCTGGCAACTTCTTGTTAGTAGCCTACAGCGGCGCCATCGCCACGGCGAGAATCTGCCGCACCTTCGAACAAACCATTCTCACGATCATGGTAAACAGCCATAGCTGCGCCCTGTCCGCCGCGCTCTGTCACTCGATGACCCTTCTCTTCATACAGACGAACCGTATCAGGAGATAGACTGCCGGCCTCGATGCTAGTTACATCTGGCAACCACTGGTGATGTATACGCCCTGCTTCCACAGACTGCGCTATATTCATTTCATGATCGATGACATTTACTATCACCTGCATGGTGGTATTGATGATCGTCTTTCCACCTGGGCTACCTGCCGTAAAAATCGGCTTGCCGTCCTTCGCAACAATCGTGGGCGTCATGCTAGACAGTGGCCGTTTCTCTGGCTCGACCAAATTGGGAGCCGTACCGATTAATCCGCGTGAAGTAGTGACACCTGGCACGGCATTAAAATCGCCCATCTCGTTGTTGAGCAGGTAACCTCCGCCTTCAACGACGATTCCGGAACCATATCCGAATTCCAGCGTATAAGTCATGCTGACCATATTGCCTTCTTTATCGACAATTGAGAAATGCGTAGTCTCCTCACTTTCATAGATCTGCGCGAAATCTGCAGGGCTACTCTGGGATGCCTCATCCATGTCGATGGATGCACGCAGAGTCGCCGCATAATCTTTGTCCATCAAACGTTGCAGCGGCATACCCTCATTGAAGTCAGGGTCGCCTAGGTGTTCGGCACGATCAGCATAGGCACGACGCATAGTCTCGGTTAAAACATGTAAGTAGTCAGCGGAATTGTGACCCATGTCGGCAAGATCGAAACCTTCGAGTATGTTCAACATCTCAACTAGAACCACTCCGCCAGAACTTGGTGGTGGCATGCTCACGATGTCATAGCCTCGATAAGTACCGCGAACGGGCTCGCGTTCTTGTGACTCATACTTGAGTAAGTCTTCCTCGGTGATTATTCCACCAATGTCTGCCATGAAACCCGCCAGGCGTTCGGCGTTCTCACCTTTGTAGAATCCGTCAGCGCCATTATTTTGAATAAGCTCCAAGGTGTGAGCTAAATTCGGCTGACGCCAGGTTTCGCCCAACTCGTAGAGCGAGCCATCAGCCTTAAAGAATTTGGCAGCGGAGGAAGGATACTGGTCGAAGCGAGGCTTGCTTCTGGCAAATCCAGTATAGAGAGAATAGTTAATTGAAATACCGTCGCGAGCCAGCTTAACCGCTGGGGCAACAAGATCGGCCCAAGGTAGGCTGCCAAGTTCTTGATGTGCCTTCCACAAACCAGCAACCGTTCCAGGCACGCCGACTGCTAAAGGTCCGATATGGTTAGAGTTGTCCACAACATTTCCATCTAGACTCAGATACATGCGCTCAGTAGCAGCAAGTGGCGCCTTCTCTCTGAAATCGAAGGTAGTCGCATGGCCATCATCGCCGTGATAAACCATAAATCCACCACCGCCGATATTACCCGCACTGGGCCAAGTTACTGCTAAGGCGAATGCGGTGGCAACGGCAGCATCGACCGCGTTACCGCCGGCCTTAAGTGCCTCTACACCCGCTTCGGACGCCAGTTTCGACGCACTAGTGACAATGCCATTCTTCACGCGCAGTGGCGTTCTACCGCCCTCTGAGAAGGAAGACGAAACCAGCAGGAGACTGAGAAAAAATACTACGACTTTTAGGGACTTGCGGCCAAACAGTTGATGGCTCATTACATTGCTCTCAAATAGTGCGCTAGGTTAAATTGCCTTTTTGCAATCAGATGGTTCAGAATCTTTGCGGACCTGCATTTTAATTCATAGTGAACGTAAAAAAAGAGAATCAGGGCTCTTAGTAAAAAGGTTAAGAAAATTTATCTTCTCGGTTTTCACGAGCCCTGTGAAATGCACATGACCCGCGAGGTCGCTCTTACTGAACAACAACACCCTGCGCGTTACGGCGCAGTACTCATTACAGTTCCAAGTCGACGAGGGTCGGCTGCACCTTCCAGACCATTTTCGCTCACTAAGATAACATGCAAACCAGAGTTCTCGCCCTGACTTTCTCGTACTTGGTAACCATATTCCGTCAATGCAGTTGACAAGGCTGGGCCTGGCTCCACCCCAACTTCTACGCGCACGGATTGCCCACGAGCGATGATATTAGGAAAGTTGATCGCTGACTGCACTGACAATTGCCAGTCAACAATACCTACTAGAGTCTTGGCAGTATAGGCGGGAATGGAATTGCCTCCGGGGGAGCCAGTAACCATAAACAGATCATTATCGGCGTTAAGCACGATGGTTGGTGACATGGAAGAGCGGGGTCGGGCACCGGGGCGCACCATGTTCGCAGCTTCCGGCTCGTCTGGATCATACATCCGAGCGAAATCTGTCATCTCGTTGTTGAGTACAAAGCCGGCTGCCCAGCGTTTGGATCCAAAGGCCGATTCCACAGTCATGGTGGCTGAGACTGCATTACCTTCACTGTCCACGATAGAAAAATGCGTAGTGCCAGCAGGCTCGCGGGTACTGTCTTCGGCGAATACTGCCGCACTGCCATTTCCTAAGACGAGCATGGGGTCACCATGGACGGGTACTGCACCAGGCGCTACAGGGTTGTTGGCGCGGGAGTCTAAATAACGCGAGTCAAGTAACTCCGCCAACGGCACATCTACATGATCCGGATCACCAAAATAATAATCGCGATCGGCATAGGCAAGTCGTTGTGCATCCACGAAGGCCTTAACGCGCTGAGTAGTCGTGGGATTGGGTGGCAATAATTTATCATAAAGGTTGGCTATCATAATCTGCATAGCCCCTGATGAGGGAGGAGTCGCCGCACAAATATTCAGTTCACGCCAGAGGCCACATACAGCAGGCCGCTCTATTACTTCGTAACTGGCCATATCTTCCATGGTGAGAGTGCCACCGTCATTTCCTGACTGTGCGGCAGCAACTATAGACTCTGCAATTTCGCCAGTATAGAACGCCACCGGACCTTCGGTAGCAACGCGGCGAAGAGTCGCAGCATACTCAGGATTTCGAATCAGTGCTCCCGCTTGAAGTGGCTCGCCGTCAGGGTAAAAATATTCTGCCGATCCTTCATTCTCATCAAGGCGGCTGCGGCTTGCCATAGCAGGGAGATAGCTCGCCATCTTGCTTGATACTTCAAAACCTTGCTCGGCGAGTTGAATAGCCGGCTCAAACAGGTCAGCCCAAGGCAGTTTGCCATAAGTGTCGTGCGTACTTTTGTATAATGCTATAGCGCTGGGTACACCGATTGCATTGCCACTTTGATTTGCATCGAAATAACCCATGGGGCGGTCGCCATCCATGAACATATCGGCACGAGCGCCGCTGGGGGCGGCTTCACGTCCGTCAAAGAACCGCACTTGCCCATCAGACCGCTCGAAGACCAACATGAAGCCCCCGCCTCCAAGTCCTGAGCTTTCGGGTTCAAGCAAACCAAGTACGGCATGCGCTGCTATAGCAGCATCGACTGCATGCCCCCCACGTGACAGAATATGAGCTGCTGCCTCGGTGGCCAATGGGTTAGCCACAGCGGCCATAAAACCATGAGACCACGAGCTTTCCTTTGTCGATTCGCTGCTAATCGTGGTCGTCTGTGAATAGGCAGTGAAGGAGATTACAAACAGGAGTAGTACGGCAGATTTTGAAAAAGGGGCTCTCATATTAATACTCAGCACATTTGGCTATTTTCATCATGTTAATATCGGTACTTAACTCTCGCCATAAGTACACACTTTCACGCCATAATACCGCGCCTACTATCGAGAAAACATCGGTTTAGCGGGCTAAAATCTCCTCTTTACCTAGCTTACCCTCCCCTATTTTGAAATTAGCAGGGGTAAAGGCCTATGAATCGATCATTTTCCCGCTAATCCATTGTAATCAGGCAATTCTAAGTGCTAGTTTTACTAACTCGATTCATCAGCGATGACTGCGAAGAACTAAGCGCGTAATTCGCCATCGGCTCGGTTTGGCGTATACAGCGGCAAGAAATTTACTTTTAACCTGACTTTTAACCTGACTTTCAACACATCAATGAGACTCTACAACTATGTTTTTTCCTCTAAGATCACTAAGGCTAGTTACGGCGATTATTTTTCTTGCGGCTTTTCTAACTGCTTGCGGTGAAGATGCCGCTCCAACTCAGAGCTCTGCACCGGCAGCCGAGCCTATCGCAAGCGTTGCAGTAGAGACCGAACAACAGCTAGTCGAGCGTGCTCTTGGCATCCACGACAGAGTCATCACACTAGATACTCACGCGGACATCGATACGAGCAATTTTACGCCCGAGCTTAACTACACTTCAGACCTAGATACTCAAGTGAACCTACCTAAGATGGAACTAGGTGGGTTAGATGTGGCTTGGTTTATCGTCTACACCAGTCAATCGACTCTCGACGCAGAAGGCTATGAGACTGCGTATGCGAACGCTATCGACAAGTTCGACGCCATTCATCGCCTAGCGGAAGACATTGCACCAGAGCTAATCGAAATTGCCTATACCTCAGATGACGTAAGAAGAATCATCGCTCAGGGTAAGAAAATCGCAATGATTGGCATCGAGAACGCCTATCCCGTTGGCTTAGACATGGCCAACATAAAAGATTTTCAGGAACGCGGTGGTCGCTACATGTCCTTAGCGCATAACGGACATAGCCAATTCTCAGATTCGAATACGGGCGAGCGCGACAATATTTGGCTACACGATGGCCTAAGCGAGATGGGAAGAGAAGCCGTTGCCGAGATGAACAAATGGGGAATCATGATCGATGTATCTCACCCCTCAAAAGAGGCCATCATGCAGATGCTGGATCTCACTCGTGCGCCTCTCGTCGCCTCTCACTCTTCCGCTCGCGCGATGAGCGAACACAGCCGCAACTTGGATGATGAGCAGTTGCTGCGCATCAAGGAGAATGGCGGGGTTGTTCAAACAGTGGCCTTCAGCGGCTACCTGAACGCGGACAAGAATGCGCTATTTAGTGAAACGCGAAGTAACCTGATTGCCGAGATAGCCGCAGACCTGGATTTTGAAGTTCTCAGCTTTTCAGAAATTGGCGCCTTGGGTGAAATACAGAGAACGATATACCGCGGCCTCATGGATCAGGTTAATGCACTAGCTGCACCACGCCTGGAAGCCGAAGTTAACGCAATAGCAGCTCCGGTTGATGTCGTAGATTTCGTCAATCACATCGACTACATGGTGGAACTGATCGGACTAGAGCATGTAGGCATTAGCTCAGACTTCGATGGCGGTGGTGGAATCAGCGGCTGGAACGATGCATCAGAAACAGCCAATGTGACTGTCGAATTGGTACGGCGCGGTTATAACGAAAAACAAATTGGTCTACTTTGGAGTGGCAACCTCTTAAGAGTGCTTGACGATGTGCAGCGCATAGCAGCGGAGATACAAGCGGAATAGATTTTGCGCTCTAAGTAAAATTCTAGTTTCATGAGTAGCAGTAACTGGCACAAAAAACAAAATTCGTTGGATTTAATAAGCGACCAAGGAGTCAAGAATGAATACCGTTACACGATTTATTTCCACAATAGCACTAAGCTGTTGCTACATCGTAGCTAGCGCCGCCGACGATGGCGGCTCTACTATAATGAGTAAAGCAGAGATTGATGTAACGCTGAAACAAGGTCTTGCCAACTTGGCGACTGGCAGGACCGTGAGCGATATCGTCATGCGCCATATTGGTGTTGGCGAAGAAAACATGGGCGTATCAGTTGTACAGCGTAGCAAGACCGAAGCCAATGACGTCGAATCTGGCATCGCACACACCGACCTCGATGAGATCTATTATATCGTTGCTGGCGAAGGCACGATGGTTACCGGTGGCGAGTTTGTCGACAAGCAGACGAGTATTAGCTCATTGCTAGGACCGATGGAACGCGGAGAGATTCGTGGCGGCGTGCTACAAAAAGTTAAGCCAGGCGATATCGCAATCATTCCAAAGGGCATGCCGCACGGTTGGCACGAGATGACAACCGACACGATCAGCTACATCATCTTTCGCGGCGACCCAAATAAGGTAATGGAAATTAAAACTACTGCGGAATAATAATCCGCTGAAAACAAAAAAGGGATGCCGATTATCGACATCCCTTTTTTAATTCTGGTAATTCCTACAAATCGTTCCAGTTGAGAATCGCGTTATAGACAAACGCATGATCGTGCAGATTGACGTGTCTATGCATAGGATTCCAACTGAACAAGACTACATGTCCTCCATCCAAGGCCTTGCTCACAATCGCTGGTTGTCCATCAATCATGCTCTCTCCCTGCACGATGCCGCCTGATATCACTAACGGTGGGTCCGACTTCGCTGATTCTTCATCATCTTCCGAAACATCCTGTGCCCCCTCCGAATCGTGAGAGCCATCATCATATTCTTTTACACCAAATTGCAGCGGTGAATATTCTCTATTGTAATCAGCAACCGAGAAGATCGGCGTGTTTCCACGGAATACATGAGTTATCTCATCGTAGCCATACACCAGAGGTGAAGAATTGTCGGTCACCTTGGCAGTCATTATCGAGCCTGGCGTATTCATACCGCCAGGCCCAACCTTGTTCACTCCTCGCAACATGCCCGAGTCAGTAACAAGCACACCGGCAGATCCCAGTGTAACTAGCGTACCACCATTACGAATGAATTCTTCGAAGGCGGCCATGCCTTTAAACCCAAGGCCGCCTGTTATGTCTTCTGAACTTAGTATGTGACCATGGCTTGGAGTTTCTGGTGTATTCGTATAAGGAAGCGGCGACCATTTCGGGTCGACTCCGCCTACTATTCTCGCCAGAGTGGTGCCTCCACTCATATGAGGAATTAAAATAACATCGAACTCCTCAAGCAGCTTACCCTCTCGCGCTCTATCTTTGGAGAACAGGGTGTAAGGCACATTCGCATCATCCAGCGAATATCTTACCCAGCCTGCGTTCTGCGTGGACGTCCAAGATTGATACACACCGAGCCGGGGTAAGTCCATCTCGTGGGTTGGCACATCAGGCATGCGGCGTAATCGTTCGACTATTAGATTTGATTCCGCGAGAACTGCTTCGACAGCTCCTCTATCCATCTCATCCATGTCCAGCAATAAGCTTCCTGCAGGATAATCATCACCACCCGCTGAAAAACCTTGCTCGGCTACCAGTACAGGGACATTTCCCAGAGCGAATCGCGTGGGCCCTAACTCGCGCTGACCAAAATTAGCTACCACCCAAATATCACCTCTACGCGGCAAAGTGGCGTTAGGCAAAAATTCTGCAGATTGGTCGAACGGCACAGCCGCATGTTCTAGCACTGATGCATCATCGATCGCGGTAACCTCGGCACCATAAACAAGACCGAAGGTCCATGAGACATCATCGTAAGGAGGTACTTCAACATCGGAAGGAAAGTCTTGATTCTCGAATAGTGTCTTTGCTAATGGGCCGTATGGCTGATTCAGTTTAACGAGTAGATCTCCTTCTTCTACACTGATCTCGCCGTATTCCCCATTGGCAGTGATACTTTGAATTTCTATAGCATGTCGACCTAGCGCTGCCACCATATAGTTAGCAGAATCTGCATCAGTCTGTTGCTGCGGAATGAGGTAGGCATAAGGTGCCTCCTCGACTCCCTTTTCCAAGGCATCCACACCCTTCTGATAGAAATTAGACAGGAACATGTCGCCGTTCTTGGAAACCATTTCCAGCGAGGCGATGACGCCTGTCTGCATGTAGTTTGTATTATTGCGCATGGACCACGTTAGCTTCTTCGGCGGCGGTGCAGCCCTATACCAAGTGCGCTCGGTTACTAATTCACCAGCGTACCGAGAGTTAGTGAGATCTCGCTCCATTGTATCGGCACTGTTGTTTCCAAAAGTTTCATAGAAGCGACCCAAACCATTGTGATTATTCGTTGCCCATAACATGTATCCTGGGTACCAGCCTGTGTAGAAACCCCAGGTCCAGACGCCCTCGAGTCCTAGGCCGGTAAGCCGGGAAATCTCGTAGTTGGCTAGTAGCTGCCATTCACCTACCGTTATCGGACTAATACCCTCGTTGTACGGCCCCGTTCCACCTGCCACATACATAAGTGGAACTGACTCGTGCAGATCCAGACTCACTGTAGGCTTCCATTCATACACACCGTTTATGTAGTTTTTAGTAATCGGCTGAGTGATCGATATACCATCACGATTGTTATCGTGATACATGTAGCGCCCCCAGAAAGGCACGCTGCGCGGAGGCATGTCATAAAAATCGGTATGCCCCTTGATGTTTCGCTTATACCACTCCACCTGCCGCGCTCTGCCGTCTACATCGAACACGGGAGTAATAAGCGTGATGACATTGTCACGAATATTCGCGAACGGCTCACGAGTCTCTACGGCAAGTCGGTAGGCCAGCTCCATCACCATCTCTGAAGGTCCTAATTCGGGAGAATGAAGTCCGGCGGTCATCCAATAAATTGGAAGCGCCTGCTCAATAACTTCTCTGGCTCTCTCACGATTCGTCACCCTCGGATCGGAAAGTTCGTGTAGATACGCCTTATAGGTTTCCAGGTTTTCCAAATGCTCTGGCTCGGCTATCGCGATAACTAGCATGTCGCGCTCTTCGAAACTCTGCCCGAGTTGAAAAATTCTAACGCGATCAGAGGCGGCAGCTAGTGCGTCGAAGTAGCGATAGATATCATCGACCTGAGTCAACTCACCCGGGGTGCCGATGGTGTAGCCAAGCACCTCGCGCGGGCTGGGCACAGTTGGGTGATCTGGTAGTACATCGACCCACTCAGTCAAGAAGTCGGTGTCCGTGGTCGATTCCAAGATCGAATCGGTTGCTATGCGATCAAGCAATAGCTCACCCACTCGATCCTGTGCAAACAGCCCAGCACTGAAGCTCAACGATAGGCTCAATGAAAACAATACCAACTTACTTTTAAAACAGGTCATAACACTATCCCTAAATTTTTTCTCAACCCAAAGACGAAACGCTCAATGACTATTGTTCTAGCGCGTCGGTCGCGCGTGTGCCGCACCTCTAAATATCGCATTCATCAGCATAACGTTGAGGCCATCAAGATAGGCACGTACGGTTGGGTCCTGCGTGAACGCGATAACCTCGCCCGCACCATAAGACTCTGATACTACGAAAGGCTTATAAGCAAGCTGCCTGCGATTCTCATCCCAGATATATCCGCTCGCGAGTAGGTCATCGGGACCCTGAAATCGAGCCACATTAAAGCCATCGCTGAGGCGAACCGGAGTATACACATCGCCACCTCGAACCAAGACATTAAGCACAGGTGCTACCCCTGCACTAAGCCAATGCTCCTGATCTACATCGGCTCTTACCAGCACGCCGGCGACAGCATCTGGATAGTTCTCGAGAGCATGAGTCTGCGCTTCATATTCGTCCAGTGAAGTTAGGTATTGACCGTCTACCGCAGGCTCCTCAGCCTCATCTGAGTTCTCGGTCTCTGCAACCTCCGCCTCGAGAACGGCGCGCTCGCGCCGGATGGAAAGTAGATCTACATCTGGGTCCGCCAGAAAACGCGTCGCATTGCCGAGGCTGATGATGACACCACCCTGCCTCACCCAAGTCTTTATGTTTTCGATTCCCGATTCGCCAAGCACCGACTTGTAACCCGCGCCATTCATTAGCGGCAATATGAGAACCTGATACCGGTTCAAATTCGCCGAACGTAGGTTGTCTACTCGTATAGCTGTTATCGGGAAATCAAATTGGCGCTCGATGACGAAACGCGTATTACCGGCACTGTAAGAAGCAGTAGGCACATCCCAGGCCATCGCGACTTTAGGTTCGTTGTGCCGTACAACGTTGGCGCTACCGAAGCTTGGCCCATCTGTTACCCAGCTATCGTTAACGGCGACCACATTCGCGCCGGTCTGGCTTGCCAGACGGTTTACAGTCTCATGTACAGAGCTAGGGTTATCGACGATATCGAGAATTAGTGTTCCCGCAGGATATTCATTGCCGATATTCGTGAATGCCTTGTCGTTGCTCTTTACTGCTAACCCTTCTCTCAGCGCCCTTGCCAAAAATTTGACCGCAGGCGCTGAACCCCATGGAACAAGATAGGAAACGGAGGCACGGCCACCTATCACAGTGCCCGGCTGCACGAGATCGGTACCTACAAGTTCGAAATCACCACTCGGGATGCGCCCGCAGATATCTGTTTGGACGTTCATCATCAGTGGCAACGACCAGGCCGTTACGTCATAGATCTCATCGGGCAAGTTGCGCTCCCGGCGCCGCTCCTGCTCCGCAAGAAAGCCTTCTTCCATGCCAACTTCAGTGTCCAGCAAGGTGCGGATGAAGCGCTTGGAGGGCTGATCGGTACGAATCAGGTAAGAACCCGGCTGGTAGGATTCACCACAGGCATTGAACGAAGATAGTGCACGCTGCACTTCAATGTCTTGCCGACTTAACAAACCGGCGAGTTTATTTGCAGCAGCTTGATCTGGCTGTACTGGCAGAATATAGGCTCGAATATCTTCATTCTCACCCTCTTCAATCGCGCTAACTCGGTATTCATAGAATTCTTGTAGAAACTTCTCTCTATTCTGCGCAACCGTTTCAGCCGTAGCCAGTGAAGTCACAAAGTGATTTCTAACGGTATAGCGATAATGCAAATCGTTGCCATCATACTGCCTGACCACTAGTCCGCGAGCGGAAGCCTGCTCGTAAGTCATCGCTATGCTGCCAAAATAGGAAGGCCAGCTTGCACCGTAGCCGGGATAGAAGGCGTCATACACCTCCCGAGTAAAATAATCGAAGCCGAACATATCGAAGTAGCGCGCGTTGTTACGCCCAAAAAGCTGAAGGCTTGATCGTTGCGCCTCTGCCAGATGAGGATTGTAGGGTATCGCCTCCGGCGCAAAGAAATAGGTCCCGTCAGAACCCATCTCATGTGCATCAACATACGCGACTGGATACCATTCCAACATTGCCTTAGTCCGGCCCTGAGTCTCTGGCTGTGTCTGTATAAACCAATCGCGGTTCATGTCGAAGAGATAGTGGTTTGTTCTGCCACCCGGCCAGGGTTCATCATGCTCTGCCGAGAGCCTGTCTGAGTCTGGCTGCAGTCCTTGTGCCGTTACGAAATTGTGAATGAATCGATCGCGCCCATCGGGATTCTGCATCGGATCAATGACCACGATAGTGTTCTGCAAAATCGAATCGACACGATCATCGCCGCGTGATGCGAGCAGATGATAAGCAGTCAGCATGGACGCATCGGTAGATGAAATTTCATTGCCGTGCACACCATAGGATAACCATGTCACCGCTGGCTGCTTCTCAATAATTCTATTCGCCGCAGCTTCGTCGGTAATACGTGGATCAGCTAAGGCCTGCATATTGGCCTTCGCTTCACCCAAGCTTGCAATATTCTCAGCATCCGATATTACGGCGTAGATCAATTCACGGTTCTGCCAACTACGCGCATATTCTACGACTTCAATTCGATCGGGCGCCGCCTCGGCTAAGGCGTGAAAATAGCGAATCGCATCCCGATGCCAAGTGATTTGCTCACCGGGTTGATAGCCAAGCACGTCAAAGACAGTGGGTATGGCTGGATCATAATTAGTGTCGGGCCAGTACTCGAAATCATCCTGCGCCTGTAGGGGCAGATTGATACTGAAGAATATTAGTGTCGCTAGGGAAAGTGATCGAAGATGCATTATTTCTCTCTCGGTATTGGGTTTAACTCAATTGGCGAACCTGACTCTACACTTCGCATCAATAGACTAGCGCTTTTTCGTTCCACCATCTACTGAATCTAGAACACGGCTGCGCTAACACAAGTATTGTGTCACTCCGATGCAGCCGGTATAAACGAAGCCATGGAAGAATATTGTGCTAAATCGGAAAGACTATGACAAAGCAAACCCCCGCTACGATCAAAAGTACTATCGAACTGGCTTTTAAAGAGCTATCTGAAGAGGAAATGAAAGCTCGGGCATTAGACTTTAATGCGCTAATGCAAAGAAGGAGGACTGTGCGAGACTTCTCCTCCAGAGAGGTCTCCAGGGATGTGATCGACGCCTGCCTTAGCGCAGCCGGTAGCGCTCCTAGCGGAGCGAATAGACAACCCTGGCACTTCGCCTTGATCAGCAACTCCGCTATCAAGCGAGAGATTCGATCTGCAGCAGAGGTAGAGGAAGCGGAGTTCTACGAAAAGCGTGCTCCGCAAGACTGGCTAGATGCCCTTGCGCCGCTTGGAACAGATTCAGACAAGCCGTTTCTCGAACACGCACCTTATCTAATAGTTGTCTTTGCACAGAAATTTGTTGTAGATAATAAGGGAAACAAACTGAAGAATTACTATGTTACTGAGTCAGCTAGTATTGCGACTGGCCTCCTGATTGCTGCATTACATAATGCCGGGCTCGCAACCCTGACTCACACACCGAGCCCGATGAAGTTCTTAAATACTATTCTAGAAAGACCGAACACGGAGAAGCCCTTGATGGTGATCGTAACGGGCTACCCCGAAGAGGGAGCTAGAGTACCGGATATACAGCGCCTTGCGCTGAATGAATTTGTGAGCGTCCATGAAGAGTAGAAAGTTGGTGTCACTAACTACAGCCAGAACAATAAGGGCCGCATTCGGCTGTGAGCTCTAAGTCTGACGGCTCCGCCTGAAACCTATGCAGATTGCTGCCACAAGGATTAGTAAAAGGCCGATTAAAAAGGGCAGAGTCATACTTTCTATTGTCGAGCCTGAATCTAGCACATCGGGATAACCCGTCTGCCACAGCACCCAATGTGAACCGATGTTAGTTGCTAAAGACGGGTGACCTGTTTCCAATACTATGATTGCATCCCCGTTTTCTGGATTAATTCGAGCAGTACTATTGATCGCGGGATCATTACCCCCATCATGCCCAAATAGGTAATCATTACTTGCCGTTGCCGAGTATAAGATCGTACCTAAACCCCACACATTCAGACCTAACGTCTTACCATGGGGCTCGCGCATGGATTCAATGATGGCAGGATCAAGAATATTGACAGCACTGGCATTCGGTATTTGGGCAATAACAAATTTCGCCAGATCGGCGCTAGAAGTCGCGAAACCGGTAGCGGCACTTGAAGCGTACTTGTACATTGCTGCTGCCTGACCATCCCTATCATAGGATCTGGCATTGTTCTCAATGCTACCAATGTAACTGTAAGTAGAGCGAGTCATACTAAGGGGATCAAAAAACGTGTCTTTCATATACTCCTCGAAAGACATTCTTGTTACTTCCTCAATGAGTAATTCAAGAATATGATAGCTACCCCCTGAATAGTTGAATTCAGTGCCAGGTTGTCTTTCGACAGCTATCTTCACTTCGCGCTCACCCGACGCTCTCGGGCTAGCTAGAGATTCTTCCAATGTAGGGAGTTCTTCGTCTGGACTATAGTCACCAAATCCTAAGCCATCCATGAATCCTGCAGTGTGACTGAGCAGTCTACGAATAGTGACTTCATTGTTATCAAATTCGCTACTGGGCAGCTGCCACCGCGTAAGGTAGTTTGAAACTGGGTCGTTCAGGTCAATACTCCCGTCCTGAATGAGCTTCATTACTGCAGATGCGGCTAGCCATTTACTCATAGAGGCCGTTGAAAAGACCGTATTTCTATCTACATTTTCGTTTGTATTCGAATAGTATTCTGCTGCTATCTCGCCGTTCTCAATTAACAGTAAAGCTGCATTCCCTCGATTTTCCGATTCTATAATCTGAGAAACTGATTCAAAAAACCCCTTAGTATCGCCAGGAGAGGCGATAGGCTCCACCCACCATCCATAGAGTGAACTTATAACCACAAATCCTAGCCAAAACACCAATGCTATGAGAGTGCCCATGGTCAATTTTACGTAATACATCCGATTCCTCTTTGGTAGGTTTTTACAACACGTCTACGCCTCGCCCAACCAAAATTACTAGACAATGGCGTTACTTAGGCCGGCTACGTTACGTTCTATTAGCAATTACTTCTTAGATTATTCGATATAATACGCGAGATGTACTTAATACCTTTTGAAATGCACAGATTAGGGTCGGGAAAATATCAACTCGAACTGAAAGACCATACGGTACTACCAGTATCTCGTTCAAAGATTAAGGTATTACGAGACCTGATAAATCTTAGTTGATCAAAATGTATTGAGGGTGAAATTGAGGTTTGGGGAAAACTCCAGGTGTCCGCTATCGCGCGCTGGCTGATCTTTCCTTTTCAGTCTGCTATGAAAAAAAGCGGGGATTAAAACTACTGGAAATTTACTCTGACCCCAATAATTCTATTGAATGTTGGCCTATTTGTATATCTCCTTACGCCTATAAAAAAGGCCCCGATAAAGTTCTTTATCGAGGCCTTCAAAAAAAATAATTTCAACTTACTTCTTAGATTTCGCT